>JAEEGK010013703.1_pt1 | contig 18230 bp, 16 predicted proteins | sample 8958771 | NCBI WGS metagenome assembly JAEEGK01 (sample SAMN16246547, study PRJNA631951) | gut metagenome | biome: gut microbiome; feature: rumen; material: SC-attached | host: Bos | place: Iran: Karaj | collected 2018-10
GGTGCATTCGAGTATTTCGGAGGCTGGGCGCTCGAGGAGATCTATCACGAGAAGTGGTGGGATTATACGGGATACTTCCTGAACCTTAACGGACGTATCTGTGCCGAGGGCTTGTTTGTCTTCGGTGTGTGCGGCCTGGCATTTATCTACGTGCTCGCACCGCTCCTTGACGACCGGATACGCAAGTGGAACAAGAAGATAGTGATACCGGTGTGTGCCGTTTTGATAGCGTTCTTCCTGGCGGACATGGTCTACTCGCGGTTCGTTCCTAACACGGGTTCAGGTGTAACGGGTGATTTCGAAGACGAGATCACGCAGACGCAGGTCGCGCAGACGATAGACGAGAGCGAATTAATGTAGGCCGCCGAAACGCCTGTCCATGATCTCCTTTAAGACCTCGGCATACTTCTCATGCTTGATCGAAGGGAAGGCGTTAAGGAGTCGTCCGATACCGATGTGCCTCTGCTTTGTAAGTTCTTCCAGCAACTTGTCGCGCCTTGCCTGAAGCTCTCTTCTCGTGCTCTCTGCTCTTGCATCGAGTTCTTCTCTGCCTGCTTCAACCTTGTCCTTGAGTTCGGCATATCCGAGCTTGGCCTGAAGTGCGCCTTCCTCGAGCTTTACGGTCGTCTTGTAAGCGCCGCCGCCGACCTTCTCGGTGATGTAATCGGAACCCTGACGTATGGCGGCACTGATCTCGTCGATCTCGGCCAGCTTCTTGTTGAAGCCTCTGATCGTAAGGACGGTCGCGACGCAGTCGATGACGAGTATCACGTAAAGTATTGCAAGTATTATCACGCCTGCAGCGTGCGCTATGATGCCGTGTGTAGGTTCTACTGCCAGGAACGGCTGTACTATCTCGACTACGGCGAGGATACCCAATCCCCACAACAGCGAGAACTCGGGGCAGATATATCCTCCCAGGTTGAACTTCCTGTCGCTGTAGTCCCACCACCTGGCATGGAACAGCTTATCCAGTATCCAGCCGCCGGCCAGTTCAACGGCTGTGGCAAACAGCGTACCGCCTGCGAAAATGCACAGCAGCCTTACCGAATGGGATCCCACTCCTGCATCAGTAAGCGCGGATGTAATGACATTGGAGAGCATGAGGACACCGAGCATGCCGGTGCCGTAGATGGGGCAGACGGGTCCGTTAAGGAAACCTCTGTTGATTATCTTACCCATAGCGACTGCATGATAAACGACTTCCACCACCCAGCCGATGAAGGAGTATTCAAGAAAGTACCAGAGTATCTGATATAGGGTCAGGCCTAGGATCATGCATGCCTCCTGATATCTGTGATTATAGCACTGCAAAAAGAAAGGCTGTGATACTAGTCACAGCCTGAGTGGTCTAAAATATTCAGTAGAGGACTACTCTTCGATGAATACTATCTGACATACCTTCGGAGTCTTATCACTGTTTGAGCGTCCAACATAATTTCTGTCTTTTACATGTCTCCATTCGAGAACGATACAAGGAACACCGGCGTAACCAGAATAATCCACACTTCCACCGTTTATCTTGGACAATTCTGAAGACTTCAGTCCGTTTGGATAAATCGTAACTGTTATAACAGAGTCAGTATAATCAAGTGTGCCATTATAACCCAGGAAATCTGTTCCGGCATCATTGGGTGTACCTTGTCCATATGGAGTCAGTTTTTTCCTAAGATTATCATAACCGTTTGCAGACAGGAATTGACCTGTGGCGGCATCGTAAACACCCCAGATGTTCTCATCAGACTTACCGTAATTGTACCAATACAATCCATAAGATGTAGCAACAGTAGGACTGTCTATTCCTGCATAATACAGCTCGATTATGGCTGATTTTGCTGAACGCATGTTTGCAATATCCGTAGCTTCACGGCTCTTCTCGAGCTGAGATGTGAAGATAGGGATCGATACTCCCACAAGAACCGCAATGATCGCAACTACGATCAGAAGTTCTGCGAGAGTAAAAGCACGGCGGTCGAATACTTTAACGTCAGTTTTACGTATGGTTCTCATAATAAATTCCCCGCTTAAGTTTTATTACTTAATAAATTTATTATAAGCATACTCCAAATTATTCTTCAAGGAAAATAACCATTCCGATCCTCTTGCCGGATGCATCTGTGACATAATTACCGCCTGCGTTCTTCCATTCGACGATGATGCAGGGTTTACCTGCCATGGATGCATAAGCTCCGTTGTTGAACTGTTTTAATACAGATGCCTTAACGCCTTCCGGATAGATGTTGACCTGGATGACAGCTCCGGTGTAATCAACAGAACTGTCGTAGCCTGCAACGGACATACCGCCATCGTTAGAAGAACCCTGACCGTAGGTATTGTTCTTCGGCCAGTTCTTGGGGCTTATATTCTTGATGGTACCGGTCTCGGGATCGTAAACGCCGCATGCATTGTTACCGGTTGTGTTGTCATCCCACCACTGAAGACCGTTGGCCTGAGCAGAAGCCTTGTCAGTAACGCCGGCATAGAAGAGTTCAACAGCCAGCGACTTGGCTGCACGCATATTGGCAACATCGGTAGCCTCTTTGCTCTTCTCAAGCTGGCCCATGAATATCGGTATCGAGATACCGACCAATACAGCAATGATCGCCATGACGATCATGAGCTCAGCCAAAGTAAAGGCGCAGCGCCTTGAGAATCTCTTGTCAGACTTGTAATGCAGATTCAGAGTGATCACCAACCTCAAAAATTCAGTTAGTATATTCTAACACATTATACCCATACTGTTGGTATAATAGAAAATGTATTATTGATATTAGTGGTGAGTTTAATCAAAGTCATACCGGTGGTAAGGTTAGACCATAAAAGGAGAACAGTTATGTTGGTAAATCTGGCAGAGAACATCAGACGTCTTCGTAAGGAACACTCCATGACTCAGGAACAGGTTGCAAATGCTCTGGGTGTAACAGTCGGTGCCGTATACAAATGGGAGTCAGGGCTGTCTCTGCCCGAGATAAGACTGCTTATGGAGCTGGCAGATCTCTTCGAGACATCAGTAGATGCACTGCTCGGTTATGAACACAGGAGCGGCAATGTTGACAGTCTTATCAAGAGGATCCAGGAATGCCTTGCAAAGAAGGATTTTGAAGGAGCTGTGTCAGAGGCAGAGAAAGCTCTGAAAAAATACCCGAACCATTTCAGGCTCGTATATACCTGTGCCTTCATGTATATGGTAATGACTACTGAAGACAAGAGCAGAGAGTCCATGGCGAGATCGAATGAACTGTTCGAGAAGGCTCTGGGACTTCTGGATAAGGAATCCTCCGGTGACATAAACGAAGTAACCATAACAAACTATATCGCGACAAACTATCTGTCGGTAGGTGAGACAGAGAAGGCGTTGGAGATATTCAAGCGTAATAACATCCATAACATGAACAGCAGCCTGATAAGCTATCTCTATGCCATTGAGCTTAACCAGCCGGATGAATCGCTCAAGTATGCGAAGAAGACCATCATCGACATGGTCATCTCGCTCAGCAGGACTATCTACGGCATATCTTTTGCTTATGCATCCCGTAATGACCGCGCCTGCATTACTTCACTTAAGTGGCTGGCATCCTTCCTCGACACACTCAAGACTGCCCCTGATGCGATGGTATATACAGACAAATTCAAGATCCTATCACTTGCACTCTGCGCTGTCTGGGAGGAGATGTTCGGTTATCCCAAGGAGGCAAAAAAGGATATTGAAGAAGCATATGCCCTGGCATGTGAGTTCGATGCGTCACCGGTGTTCGATGCACACGGCATACGGTTTATCGATGATCCCGAAGGCAAGCTTATCGATTCGTTCGGCAAGGACGTATCTGAGGCCGTGGAGAAGTATGTTTTCGAGTTGGTGCCGGAGAATAAGGCATCGGCGAAGATCAAGAAGAAGTGGGCTGAGCTTAGAACGAACTGAAGGAACTGTGGAGGTAAAGAGTATGCGTAATAGTACTTGCTCGATTGCGAAAACACTGTTCTTTGTAATTGAAGCAGCTTTGTTGATTGCTGTTATCGTTTGCGGTTGGGTGTATCTGAGGTTCTGCCCTGCAACTCAAAGTGCTCAGGAATGTAATATTGCAAAAGCCAGACTTGAACAGGAAAAGCAGTATGAATCTTATCCGACTTATAGCGGTTATATAACGGAGATGGAAGAATTCGGTCTTATTAAAACAGATGAAGTGAAACTGATAGATGGTGAAGAAAAGAACGTCTTTGATCTGGGATACTTTCAGACAGATACTGTTGAACTTGGAGTTGAACACATGAATCAAGCCAAGATCAGGGTTAACGACCGATGGTTCTATACCGATTATGCTACTTATGTTCACTACGGTGATATTGATAATATTGAATTGTCAAAAGGTGATTATGTAACTTTTGCGTATAGCACGAAGGAATCTGACGATGAAGAATTAAAAGGGTACGATTATGTCGTTGCTGTAAAGCGAAACGTTGCAAACAGAACAATTTTAATAGGCTTATTTGCATATTGCTTTGTTTTACCTATACCATGTCTGTTGTTTTATATTTTCTCTTTTTCTTTGGTAGGGCAGTTGTCAAAGAAAAGGGCTGGAGAAAAAGTGGATGGCGGCGACCTGGCGTTTCCGATTGTTATGATAGCAATCTCAGTTGTTTGGGGTACATTGGGTTTTATTCTGGCTGTCAGATATTTACAAATGGCAAATGCAGCTGCACAACATATACATGTACATGCTCCCATCATTTACCTGTATCCTGAAGAAGCAACGGAAGTTAATGTTCAGCTTGATCTGGATGGAGAGCTTACAACTTCATACCCTGAATATCCAACAGACGGCTGGACAGTTACCGCTTCACCAGATGGAACTCTTACTGATGCTAATGGTCGTGATTATGATTACCTGTATTGGCAGGGCGATCTCAATATGAATAGTGACTTCAGTCAGGGTTTCTGCGTTAAAGGGGAAGATTCTGCCGAGTTCCTTGAGACTGCTCTTGGCGAGTTGGGTCTTAACGATTCTGAATCCAATATGTTCATCATGTATTGGCTGCCGTACCTTCAGGCAAACGAGTACAATGTAATCTCATTCCAGACAGAGAATTATGAGGACGTATCAGGTCTTAAGATATACCCAGAACCCGATAATGTTATCAGGGTTAACATGGCATTCTACGGATCTGATGTTTCGGTCGAGATTGAGCCTCAGGACCTCTCTTCGATGAACGATGTCAGCAGGGACGGTTTCACGGTAGTCGAGTGGGGAGGAGAGCCGGTTACAGAACCCTAGATTACCCATACCGTTGGTAGAAAAAATAATTTACTATTGATATCAGCAGTAACTTAAATCGAACAGCTCGTGGTGATAAAGTCAGGGTAGTTACATAAACCCTGCAAAGGAGGTATTCACCATGAGTATTATTCGCAATATAGTTATAGGTACCGTTGCTGTTTCGGCTGTTGTAGGCGGAGGCGGCTGGGCACTCAATAAGTATTTAGAGGCAGCAAATAAAGCCGCTGAGCCTCTCAACTCCCGTTCCCCCATCATCTATCTCTATCCCGAAGAAGACACGGAAGTCAATGTGCAGCTCGACCTGGACGGCGAGTTCACCGTTCTGTATCCAAAGTATCCCGAAGGCGGTTGGACTGTTACCGCTGCACCTGACGGCACCCTCACAGATGAGAACGGACGTAACTACGATTATCTCTATTGGGAAGGCATGCTCAATATGGAAGCAGACTTCTCAGAAGGGTTCTGTGTACCGGGAGAAGACTCTGCAGAGTTCCTTGAGTATGCCCTTGATGAATTGGGTCTTAACGAATCTGAGGCAAACACATTCATCATGTACTGGCTGCCGGAGCTAGAAGCAAACGAGTACAACGTGATCTCATTCCAGACTGAGAACTATGAGAATGCAACAAATCTTCAGGTGTTCCCGGAACCAGATAATGTTATAAGGGTTAACATGGCATTCTACGGATCGGATGTTCCGGTCGAGATCGAGCCTCAGGATCTGTCTTCAATGAACGATGCAAGCAGGGAAGGCTTCACGGTAGTCGAGTGGGGAGGCGAATCAGTCGAGCCGTAAACGCTTCCGGCACTCCAGCCAAACAAAAAGGGATCACGACTAATGCGTGATCCCTATTAAGTTAATTGGTTCCCCTTGTTGCTTGGTGTTACATCATATCGTATACCACTGCAAATCCGCCACCCAATGCTGCGAATGCAGTAATGATCAGTGCCAGGATCAAAAGCAGGATGAATACGCAGAACTGTGATCTGGCAAAGTTCTTAACATTAACATTGCCGGAGCCGCCGAAAGCGAATACAAGCAGGATGATGAATCCAATTACCGGGATAGAGAAGAGTAACTCATATCCGAAGTAACCCCACATCGATATCGGCTTATAGCTCTCAGGTATATTGTTGTAATCAGACATACTATTTCCCTCCATGTCGAATAATAAAAGATTATAGCAAAACGGCATGTTAAGGTGTAGCATAACCCTGGAAGCTTAGCTCAGCGGGAGAGCATTCACTTCACAGGGGAGGGGTCGCGGGTTCGAACCCCGCAGTTTCCACCAGATTATAGAAGAGTGATTTTGTATAATTAGATTCCGAATGAATTGTCTTTTGTTTTCGGACCGGACAGTTTTGTCTTGTCCGGAAATTCGCTGTTTATGTCGTGTTCTTGCCTCGGGTTTTGCATTAACTTGTGGCAAGGAAGGAGGATCGAATGGACCAGAAGAAAACTGGAAACTTCTTAAAAGAACTGCGTAAAGAAAAGAACTTTACACAGGAACAGGTCGCAGACAAGCTCGGAGTATCAGGGCGTACCATATCAAGATGGGAAACGGGGGCATATATGCCGGATATTTCCTTACTGGTTGATATCGCTGAAATGTACGATGTTGATGTCCGCGACATAATCGACGGCGAAAGGAAAGACAAAGACATGAACAGCGAAGTAAAAGAAGTAGCAGCAAAGATGGCTGATTATTCGGCTATGCAAACCGAGAATCTGAAGAAATGGATAAAGACGATGAGCGTTTCGCTTCTTATCGTATCGGCATTCCTGGTGATCATGGAGATCGTTTCGCAAATCATGATGATAAGGGTGAACGGCACCACGGATCTCAGATTGAATACGATATATATTATTGAGGGATTCTTGGGTCCGGCATCAATAATGGCGTATATTACAATGGCTCTTTCTGTTATGGGAATTGTTTTTGCTACCGGTAAGCACAGACAGTTCGCTAACAGCCAAAAGGCAGGTTCTTTGGTCAAAGCAGGTGTTGTGGTCGCAATATTGCTTGCAGTAATAGCACTGGCGGAAGTTATGCTTATGGTCGGTATGCTCTATATGATGTAACCGTGAGCGGATATCCCTTAGTTTCAAACAGGAGGAATCTTCGTATTTGAAGATTCCTTATTTTTGTCTGTAGTGTTCTATTGTTTCAAAAACAGATGGGCATTCTTTATGCTTATCTATTCTTCCGGTCTCAAGTCAAAAAGGGAGAAGCCGGCAGCTTGAACGCGAATGGATCATAATTATTCTCAATTGGTTTTGTAACTGAAGTAAGGGCTGTGTTATAATCGTGTGTCATTAATTATCAGATATTATATGAGGCACAGATTATGGAAAAGAAACCCTTTATTACCAAAGCTCAGGCTGAAGAGATAGCAAAGACATATCCCACACCTTTCCACATCTACGATGAGGCGGGGATAAGAGCAAACTGCGAGGCAGTTAAGAAAGCATTCGCATGGAACAAGGGTTTCCGCGAGTATTTCGCAGTTAAGGCTACGCCTAATCCGTACATAATGCAGATCATCGCTGACTATGACTTCGGCTTCGACTGTTCTTCAGAGGCGGAGCTTGTCCTGTCGGATGCGGTCGGTGCAGACGGTGCGCACATCATGTTCTCGAGCAACGATACTCCTGCATGCGAGTATGCTCTTGCACATAAGCTCGGCGCGATCATCAACCTTGACGATATCACGCACATCCCGTTCCTCGAGAGCATCATCGGTGACAAGTTCCCCGAGGTGATGAGCTGCAGATATAATCCGGGCGGAGTATATACCCTGAGCAACGGCATCATGGACAACCCCGGAGACTCCAAGTACGGCATGACCAAGGAGCAGCTCTTTGAGGCTTATAAGCAGATGGCAGCACGCGGCGTCAAGAAGTTCGGCCTGCACGCTTTCCTTGCAAGTAACACTGTTACAAACGAATATTACCCCAAGCTTGCGGGTGAACTTTTCGAGCTCGCGAGAGAGGCGCACGAGACGCTCGGTATCGAATTCGCTTTCATCAATCTGTCCGGCGGAGTCGGCGTTGATTACCGTCCCGACCAGGAGAGGAATGACATCGCTGCCATAGGTGAAGGTGTAAGAGTCAAGTTCGAGGAGATCCTCACACCTGCAGGTATGGGAGACACTGCGATATACTGCGAGATGGGCAGGTTCATGCTCGCTCCTTACGGCGCACTCGTTACGACAGCCATCCACGCCAAGCACATCTACAAGGAGTACATCGGTGTTGATGCTTGCGCTGCCAACCTGATGCGTCCTGCCATGTACGGTGCTTATCACCACATCACTGTCCTCGGCAAGGAAGATGCTCCCTGCGATCACAAGTATGACGTTACCGGTTCTCTCTGCGAGAACAACGATAAGTTCGCGGTCGACAGGATGCTTCCCGAGATCGAGAACGGCGATATACTGTTCATCCACGATGCAGGCGCACACGGCTTTGCGATGGGATACAACTACAACGGCAGGCTCTGGTCAGCCGAACTCCTCTTAAAGCCCGACGGATCCGTACAGCAGATCAGAAGAGCGCAGACACTGAAGGATTATTTTGCAACGTTCGATCAGACGGAGTTTGCAGACAAGCTTCTCAAAGACTGATCAGAGATCTTCAGGCGTATCGTTAACGATATTTTTTGCCCAACCATACTTCCTGTAGTGTACGAACACTACGGGAAGTTTTATTATCTCGTCCAGATTGAGGATGAAGTATACAGCCATGACAGGAAGGCCCAGTACGAATGCCGCCAGTGCTCCCGCAGGAACGATGAATGCCCACATGGTAACGGAATCGCAGATGAAACCGAATTTCGTATCGCCGCCTGAAGGGAAGATGCCGCCGATCAGGACTGCGTTGATCGATCTTCCGAGTATGTAGTAGCTGCACATCAGGAGCATGTACATGAGGTACTCTTCTGCCTTTGGCGTAAGGTTAACTATCCACAGTACGAGCGGTGTCGATGCTGCAGCGATAAGGCCGAGGATGATGCCTGTTATTATGGTGAGCTTGAATATCCAGTCGCCGAACTTCTTGCCGCGCTCGATATTGCCCGCACCGAGCTCGTTGCCGACCACGATGGAGCCGCCTGCGCCCAGAGCGAAGCAGAAGCAGGACACGAGATCCTTCACGACAGCGACTATGGCATTGGCCGCGATGGCATCGGGCTCCATGTGTCCGATGATGACCGATATCATGGTAAAGCCGGTTCCCCAGAGGATCTGGTTCATGACGTAAGGGGCAGAGTACTTGCTGAACCTCTTCCTGAAGCTCACATCTATCTTGAGGTCCTTCGGGGTTATCCTCAGGAGCTTCGACTTGTGCGCGTAATACAGACAGAAGACGAATCCAACGAAAGAAGATATCGATGTCGCGAGGGCAGCACCGGAAGCTCCCAACTGCGGTGCTCCTGCAAGACCGAAGATAAATACTGCGTTCAGCACGATGTTGAGTATGACCATAACGCTGCTTGCGGCGGTGCACTGCTTAACATAACCGATATTCTTCAGGATGGACTCATACGTGATCGAGAACGTCATGAACAGGTATGACACGGATGCACACCTCAGGTAGGGGACACCTTCCGCGATTATCGCGGGATCGGAAGTATACACTCTCATGAGGCCTTCGGGCAGAAGGACCGCACATCCGAAGAACGGCAGCGCTATGAGGAACGACAGGACCACGCTGTACGCGAAAACCTTCTTTATCGACTCCTTGTCACCCTTGCCCCAGTACTGTGCCGCGAACATTGACGCACCATAGGATATACCGATGCTGAACAGGTTAAGGACAAACGCGACCTGCGCTGCCAGCGATACTGCCGACATCGCATTCTGATCCAGGAACTGCAACATGATCGTATCCGATACCGGCACCAGCGCGAACATGAAGTTCTGAAGCGTTATGGGCAGTATCAGTGATACGAGCTTCCTGGTAAATCTTTTGTCCTTAAACATTTCCATGCGGGTATATTAGCAAATCGGACTGTTTATTAAAATTCAAATCCTTGCGTTTTATTATTCATTTCTGTCGTTTTGTCAGAATCAATAAGAATGATATTATTCAAAAGAGGTCTTTATGCCGCAGGATTATAACGCAAGGTTCAAAGAGATATTAAGCAGGCTGGCTCCGGATAAGAAGAAGGAGCTCTATAGTCGCATGCACTCTCTTCCTGCCGAAGAGCGGGAGGGGTTCATCAGGGATTTCGTTAAGAAGTACGATGCGCGTAAGATGCCGCAGAAGAAGCCCGAAGCTCCGGTAAAGCCTCACAAAAAGCCTGAAGCAAAACCCGCGCCTCAGCGTAAGGTTCCGCAAAAGAAAAGTGCACCTGAGAAACCCGCTGAGCCGGTGCGTAAGAAGGTAAAACCCGAGAAGCCCGTAAAGGCACCGAAGGAGAATGACGTTCGTGAGACGGAGAAGGCCGAGGAACCTAAGGATTCCGAGCCGAAGCAGAACAAGTCACCGCTCCTGTCAAAGATAATCGTAGGCATTCTTATAGCTCTGCTCGGAACAGGTGCCATTGCCATAACGGCTATCAATAACCACGAGGACATAAGCAAGCTCCTGAGCATTATCAGAGGCGAGACTCAGGCCGTAGAGACTTCTGCAACAGAGAATGAATATAAGATCGCGGCAAGCCTTGCTGTTCAGACTTCAGGTACGGCTGCAGAGACTGAGGCTACGACTCCTGCGCCTACGCCCACGCCTATCGAGATCAAGGAGGATGCCCCGGATCTTACCGGACTTGTCATAGTAATTGATCCCGGTCATCAGGCTGAGACCGATGAGACGGAAGAGACACTGTTCCCGGGCGCTACGGTGGGCAAGCCGCGCTGCACCAGCGGAGCTGTGGGTGTGGATATCAATACCAAGGAATATGAAGTCACACTCGAAGTCGCGCTTGCGACAAAGGCATATCTTGAAGCATGCGGTGCGAGTGTCATCCTTACGAGAGAGACAAATGACGTCAACCTGTCCAACCAGGAGCGTGCAGATATCGCGGTAGCTGCATCGCCGGATATCTTCATAAGGATACATGCCGACAGCGTATCCGATTCTGAAGTATCAGGCGTTATTGCATATGTTCCCGATTCGGGGAATTATATCGACACCGATAAGAAGCTCGCTGACAGTCTTGGAACTCTGGTTGCTGAAGCACAGGGCGTTGATTATCTCGGATGTTTCTCGACGAATGCATATACGGGACTTAACTATTCAACATCGGTGAAGTCCGTGCAGCTCGTAGTAGGATTCCTGTCAAATAGTGAGGACGAAGCAAGGCTCAATGACGATGCAAATACGTATGAGATAGCTGCTGCGATCGCGGAATTCTGCGGGGAACTTTAATAAATAATGTTTGATAATTTTGTTTTTTATAGTAACCTAGATTGGTAAGGTCTTTGAGGAGGGTAAAAAGATGTCAGCTGATTTTTCCGATGAACAGATGAAGCAATTTGCTAAGATGAGTTCCGTTGACGAAGTGGATGCGGCGCTCGGTAATAAAGAAGCGATCAAGAGTGAGTTCCAGTCCGCCAAGGAAGTAGAGAGACTCACTGCAATGGTCGAAGAACAGCAGACTCTTCTGCACGCCATGTGGCTCATGCTCCAGGAGCACAGTGCCACAAACGAGGAATTTGACGAGTGCCTAAAGACTGCAGTCCTCCTTCGCAAGAGGAAGGATTTCAAGACTGAGAAGATCTGCCCCAACTGCGGCAAGCTCATGCAGAAGATGGAGAATCTTTTGTTTACATACAAGTGCTATTACTGCGGTGCCGAAGATCTCGGCAACCCTTATAAGAAGTTCGACGGTATCGATCCGAATGTCGTATATGAGGATCTTAACGAGGCAGCTCAGGAAGCCGCAGCACCTGCACAGGCTCCTGCTCCGGATATTCTTGATGAAGAAGCAGAACTGCGTAATGCTCAGGAGATCTTAAGCAAGGAATACAAGCCCTACGATGTATCGCAGGACTTGAAATTCGACGAAGAGGACGTATAATTACAAATTACCTCTTCTAGAGGATCATCTAACACGGGGATGCACCGGTTTCGACGGGGTCGGAGATACCGGGGAAGCGGGTGGAGGATTCTCGTTGGCCTCCTTAAAAAACGGGAACTTGCAAGTAATTGCAAACAACACTGAGCTCGTAGCAGCCTAAGGCTACCGTGCTCCCGTCGATCTGTACACGGGATGCACGTACAACTCAGACCTTGCTCCTTAGAGGTTAAGGGAGATGTCCACTTTCCAAAGCTTTGAGGGAAGCCTGTGACATAAATTCATGAAGCTACCGGAACCGACGCCTGACAGCGGGCTACGCGGGAATGGGAATAATTCATCCACTGTCTGCACCCGGAGAAGCCTGTTAGATCTGATTTCGGACATGGGTTCGACTCCCATCATCTCCACCACCAAGGGTTTGTCGTGTTCGGCAAACCCTTTTGTATAACCCTGAAATGCCTGAAAAACAAGGGCTTGCGGCTTTTAACACATCAGAATCGAATCTTATACGAATACGTGTATATTTCACTCAAATCTACTCAAATTTACTCAAAAAGTGCTTAAATTGGTTTAAATTTTGGTTTAAGTTCATATGGCACGTTTTGCGTCTATCACATCGAGAAGGGCGATCTCCTGTCTCTTGAATTCATCGCTGGCATCGGTGTAAGTGTTAAGTGTGAGCTCGACTTCTGTATGCCCCATGATCTCTGCTGTTGCCTTAACGTCTGCTCCGGCTTCTCTCATTCTTGTCGCAAATGTATGTCTGAATATATGGCTGTGAATATGAGGGAAGGCTGTGAGACCATTTGCTGTGCCTTCTGTCTTTATCTCTTTGTCGATCGCTGCAGAGAGTCTGTCCAGACGGTGATTGAGCTTCTTATAGTGAAATAATCCGCCTTTGTCATCAAGAAAAACGAAATCAGAGTATCCGTCGATCGTTAAGTTGCATTTGATATTGTTGTTTCTTTGACGATCTCTTTCCCTCAGCAGAGCATCTCTTACTTTGGGATTCATTGGGATGCGTCTCTCACTTGTCATGGTCTTAGGCGGGTTCAGCTTGAAGCTGCTTGCTTTGTGATCAAGGTTCTCGTCATAAACAAGAGTATGTGAGATATTGATCTCATCTTTCTCGAAATCTACATCAGCCCATCTCAGTCCGCCAAGTTCTCCAACTCTCATTCCTGTGTATAACATAACCGTTATCAAAGGATATAAGCTGTGGTAGTGTCCGGGTCGCCTAAGGAATTCTTCTAGAGTATCTTGCTCGGCTTGTGTTAATGCTTTTACTTCCTTCTTCGTACCGGCGTATTCTCTTTTCAGTTCTTTCATCGCACCGGTGCAAGGGTTAGTCCGGATAACACCGTCTCGGATCGCTACATTGAGGATCATCCCAAGTATCTGATTGACTTTGTTTACACTTGATACGCTCAGTCCGCGATTCTCGATAAGATCCTTGTAAAACATTACAAGACTACTGTAGTTAAGGTTTTTGAGCGTAGTATGACCGAACTGGGGTTCAATATAGCGCTGATAGAATCTGATGTAGGTGATAAGTGTTGTCTTGCGTATTCCGCTCTTGATCTTCTTCCAGATCTCGAAGTAAGAGTTGATGGTGACATTTTGGCCAAGGAACTTAATACCATCGATTGCATCTTTTAAGATTGCTTCTTTGAAAACTGAGCAATTAATGAAGGAAAAACAATTGAACTGGCGCTTGAATTGAATATCTTTCCGTAATAAAATCACATTATCTAAAGGATATTTGTCACTTTGTTGTTCCTCTTAAGGGGTGAAATCTATGAAGAGAACATTCAAATTGCTGTGCAGCATTATCTCCTTAGCCATTGTTTTTACTTGTTTGCCTCTTGAATCTATCGCTGACGAGATATCAGATTCACTCAAGTGCCGCAGTTTATCTGAAGCTTCTTATACTGTTTCCGAGAACGTTATTACCACGTGGCCCGGTCATGCGAACATTGAGATAGTATTTACTAACACCGGTGATGCTCCGATCTGCAACTGGAATTACACCTTTGAGTTCGTCTATAACATCGAAAATCCATACAATTGCACTGTCCTCGAACACGAAGGTGACCTCTATACAGTAGGGAACAACGGCTGGAATAAGGATATAGGTCCGGGAGAATCGGTAACGATAGGCTTTACTGCTTCAAGTAATGACGGCTCGGATATCGAGTATATGCCGTCGTTCTATCTGCTCAACAATGCAAATAACATCCTTCCCGAAGGTTCTGTAACAGTAGATTATGTTGAGTATTCTGATTGGACTTCAGGTTCATCAGGGGCTCTTATCCTTACAAATAACACAGACAGTTCAATAGGAGACTGGACGATTACGTTCTCTGCGAACAGGCCAATAACAGACGCGTACGATGTGTCTTTCTCTGTAAATGACGATGGAACATACACCATAAGCGGCAGCAGTTACTCTGATATATCCGCAGGTGGAACATATCAGATCGGAATACAGTGTGGCGAACATGACTCAACAATACCGTTTGAAATCAATAATCTGATTGTTAGTTCAAGCACACTTGCCATAAATATGAACGAGGATACCAACAATAACGATGTTCCTGATGTATCTGAGATAGATTACAACGGATTCATTACTACGCCTACACCGACAGTAACCGATATTCCGACTGTCACAGAAGAACCGACACCGACCACAACAGATGTTCCTACTGATACACCGGAACCTACGCCGACAGGGATTATTCTTAATCCTGATGATGATTTGGATGGTGATGGTCTTACTAATTATGCAGAAGAGATAATCGGAACCGATCCCAACAATCAGGATTCTGATGGTGATGGTTTGTCAGATGGTGACGAGATATGGATGTTCTATAACCCAACAATGCAAGATACAGATCTTAATGGTATTCTCGATGGGGATGAAGATTATGATATGGACGGCCTTAGCAATCTTCAAGAAATTGTAAATGGAACTTGCCCTTGGGCGGAAGACAGTGATTTTGACGGAATCAATGATTATGAAGAGTTGTTTGTTTTTGGAACGGATCCTAATAACGAAGACACCGATGGAGATTCGATATTAGATGGAGATGAGATTGCATTAGGTCTTGATCCAACATCAGTTTCAACCAATGGGACACTGGACATAGAAAAAACAAATTCGTTTGTTTTCGAAGCAGTTGATAAGCAATTATCTGGCTTTAATACAGATGATCAGCCATTTGAATTCTCTTTTGATATTTCAGCATCGGGATTAGTCGACAAGTACATCAAAGTTATAGAAACGGGATATAAGTATGCAATTGAGGATAACAGCACTATTTTGGGAAAATCGCCAGAGATAATATATAACGATCAGTATGCTATTGAATCTGTTACTGTAAGGTTTACTATGAAAGATGGATACAATAGCAGTATCGATAAGTATTGTGTGTTCTACTATTGGGAGGGTTATAACCTGCTCATTCCGATAGAAACAGAATACGATTATGATACAGGCACTGTCTATGCAACCAATTCCATGATAGGTACATATTGCTTGGTTGATACTGATCAGATGTATGAGCTTCTTGAATTTAAGGAAGAAGAACAAGGGGAAAAGAGCCTCGCTAAGCCTTCGTTAAAGAACGAAGTGGAAGAATCAGAACTAAATTCCGACTCAACATATTCTTTGGGCGAAAAGATAACATACAACGGTCACGTATACTTCCTTATAACATCAGATACTCCTATGCTTTATAATGAAGCAGTTGCTGTATGTGCTCAATTTGGCGGATATCCTGCGGTTATTACTTCAGCTGAAGAGAATTCTTTCATTGCCAGTATTTCAAATGCCGCGTGGATAGGCGGTAGTGTCAGATTCCACGGAATAAGCACTCCGACGGTTGATTGGATAACCGGAGAAGATTGCACATACACTTATTGGGGATTTGGGTCTTACAACGCAAATGATTTTCCTAAGTGGGAGGGTTTTCCAATAACCACTGCAGGTGTCTGGGGCTGGAATTGGCGTGATCCTGAAACTTATACCGAAGCGAGAGTTATTTGCGAGAAGCCGATAGTAACAATTCCTGATGAAGGTGAGATAACAATATCAACATTAACATTTGGAAAGGAAGATTATAAACTAAACTGTTTTTCTGATTCGGATGTTGATGGGGATGGAATTCTAGATTATCAAGAACTATCTGCCTATGATCTTGGATCATTTGATATAAGCACCGGAGTTTATAAGCCGGCTACTTTATCAGAATACTATGATATGGCTGCGTTGAATGGTATTTTTGTTAACAATTCTGTGGCTGACAAGATCGGCAGCACTCCAGTATCATCATTCTCTTCTGATATTAATGATCCTAACAAAGATAAGGACGATGTGTCGGATTCTGAGGATGGGAATCCTCTATACAATGTAGAATACTGGACTCTTTCTTTGGGAGGTGATTTGTATGATATTAATTATCCTAAACAAGATGGTTATATTCTTGTAGAAAAAACTGATGAAGAAAAAACGATTACATATTACGGAGGCGATCAGCGATGGTTTTATTGGACTGCATATGGTTGTGGACAAATAGCTACACATGATGTTATTTCCTACATAAACAATGGAAGCAATTACACATATGATTACTATGATTACATAGTCGAAACAAACGACTTTAACAAGCAACTCGGTTCAAAATGTAGATTAGCTGTAATTGCGATGAATGACTATGGATTGGCATACAGTTGGGGACCAGTAGCGCCATATGGTGTTTGCAATATTTTAAACGAATACATAATCAATGAATATAACGCATACAGCTTAATAGATACTGAAAACAATCGAAATGACATCTTGTATTTGATTGTTGACTCGTTATTAAATGACAGACCAGTAATTCTTTTTGGAACATCAATGGAATTATATTATTGGAATTCAGAGTTAAATAAATGGGATAAACAAACAAGCACGTTAAAAGAAGGTCGATGGCACTATGTTACCATTACGGGCATTCTTGTTATTCAAGGTAGTTTGTATTTGAAAGTTCAAACTTGGGGTATGGTTGCTTATCTTAAATACGACGAAATATTCGGTCCGCTAAACACTATATATTGTTAAAAGTCATTTCGAGGAAATATACATGAAATACATACGATGCATATCATTTATATTGGCAGTTCTGTTATTAGTATCTTTGTGTTCTTGTGGTGATTCTAAATATGTGGAGATGAAGTATTATTTGGAGTCACATTCTGGCGTGAAAATCCGTTCTATTAGCGATATGGAATGTGACGAGGAAAAGAAAGAAGTATACTTGCGCATAGAATTACCGCTTGATGCTGATCCATCATTACAAGAATTGGATGAATTAAGAAAGTCTCTAAATGAATATATGCAGCAAGACGGAGGGTTTCTAGAGCAAGGCTGGTATGTCAGCATATACGTTGACGAACAAATGAATGGCAGCGCTATAGGCGCTACCTATGCTGTAATGGCTAACTATGAGCAGGGCGTAATTGCCACAGCAGAAAGTGATAGGGCTGAATGTCTTAATACTTTTTGGTTTTGTATAGATTCTGAAGATATTTCGTATATATCGTTTTTATCTGGTGTGGAGAACCTACGCATATCTGGGTCTTTTAGCACAATGGATACGGACTTGCTTAATAAGACCATAGATGAGATTCGAAAATTAGATGACCTTAAAACTTTACGGGTGTTCCCATATTGGTATGAAACTGTCAGTAATGCAGGATTGGAATGTGAGGTAATTGAAGTATCATCTGATTGGTTCGGGTTATAAAAGCTTTGATGTATGCACTAGTCAAGCAAAAGTAGACACTCAAACAAGAAAATATACACCTAAACTTTTTGGTAGAGCATTCGATATTGTTTTGGAGTCAGATAATTCAATGCGTACGCAGGCCGTTCTTCGTTGTAGAA
>JAEEGK010013704.1_pt1 | contig 18229 bp, 13 predicted proteins | sample 8958771 | NCBI WGS metagenome assembly JAEEGK01 (sample SAMN16246547, study PRJNA631951) | gut metagenome | biome: gut microbiome; feature: rumen; material: SC-attached | host: Bos | place: Iran: Karaj | collected 2018-10
AAACTGTGCGGTTGCTCGGGATGGAACGTCATGGCAAGGTCGAAATAATCGTTCCAGATCTGCGACCAGTTGCAGTTGATGCCGCTCATCTGGGTGTAGTGCAGATCCTCGAGATCATCCACTGCATAAGGCGCGCGATAGGATTTGATGTCCCATGCCATGTCGAAGAAGAGGAAGATCTGGAGTTCTCCTCCCAGTTGATGACACCACTGCATCTGCCACTCCCCCTTGCGACCGTTGTCGTATGCTCGAAGACCTTCGAGTCGGATATGTTCTGGCGCATCGAGGGCAAGACTCAAGCCGAGATAGGGCATCGACGCAGGTTGTAGCGTCCAACGGAACAGGCTGTCTGATGGCACTGACGCATGGGCCGTATCGGTCACTCCGGTGGCACGCAGACGCAGTTGAAGCTCCTGAAGATACTTGTCGTGAGGCTGTGCACCATCGAGCACCAGGGTCCTGACGGGCACCGATGCCTCGAAGAGTTCCTCGTAGGCCACACCAAGTTCGTAGACATCCATCGGCAAGGCGGGAGCATCGGCCCACCAGCGGAAAGGCGACACGCCCCATTGCCTGCTGAGTGTCATCAGGCCGAATGCCGTGCCTAGCTCGTCACTGCCCACCACAAACAGCTGCTTTCCATTGTTGTGAACCTTCAGGATAAATGCACCGCGATGTTCGGCAAGCCGGTCGAAATTGATGCCGCGCAGTTTGGCATATCGCTTGAGGTCTGCGTTGTCGTAGGTGGCAACGATGATCCTGGCATCGGCCATGTTGTTGGTGTGCACCAGATATTCGCCGAAGACCTCATGATAGTCCTGTTCGAAGAGTTGGTCTACACGTTCGATGTCTGTTTCATGCACACGTTGGCAGAACAACTTCACCGCATCACCATGATGGATGATGAAGTTGTCGGCCCATGCGGAAATGCAGATGCAGAAGCCAAGAATCGCAGTTATCAAATGCTTCATCTGGATATCAATACTTTTGAATGCGTGTAGCATCGAGTTTCAGGAATATGAACAGCAGGATCGTGAACGACCACAGGCCCGAGCCGCCATAGCTGAAGAACGGCAGCGGGATGCCGATCACTGGCACAAGGCCGATGACCATGCCCACATTAATAATAACGTGGAAGGCGAAGATGCACGCCACGCAGTAGCCATAGACCTGCGCAAAAGGCGTTCGTTGTCGTTCGGCAAGCGAAATGAGTCGCGCAATGAGGATGAAGTAGAGCAGGAGCACGGTCACACACCCCACAAAGCCTTCCTCCTCTCCCACTGTGCAGAAGATGAAGTCGGTCTCCTGTTCGGGCACATAGGCGAGTTTGGTCTGCGTGCCTTCAAGATAGCCTTTGCCCAGGAAACCGCCCGAACCGATGGCAATCTTCGCCTGGTTGACGTTGTATCCTGCGCCCTTCAGGTCTTCCTTCATGCCCAGAAGCACCTCGATACGGCCGCGTTGGTGTGGCTGCAGCTTGCTGAATGCGAAATCGCAGGTGTAGAGGAAGCCGACGAAAAGCACGGCAAAGACGCCCACGGTGATATACGATCGCACCTTGTGCAGCAAGAAAAGGAACGCACAGTAGCCGACGGTGAAAAGGTTGATGATCCAGCCTATCCAACGGTACTGGAAGGGGAAGGGCCACGTGATGAAATGGTCGAGCAGGCCGAACACGCCAAAGCCAAGGAACGCCACAAGTGCCACAAATCCGGCTGCCCCGTAGTTGTTGGCGAAGAAGGCCAGCATGCCTGCCACCAGGAACGGGATGATGGTGAGCACCAGGTTCTGTCCCTTCAGCGAAGGTGGAGCCGACTCGTCGAGCCCGAGCACAACCCCTTCGGGAAGTGGCTCGACGCTGTATTTGATGCCCAGCACGAAGATGAGGATGAAACAGAACCCTGCCCAAAGGATGATGCCCGACATGCCCTGGCGATAGAACAGCAGCACCAGAGAGAAATAGACCAGCGCCGAACCCGTCTCGTTCTGCAGGATGATGAGCAGCACGGGAATAAGCACTATCAGACATGCCTTGGCAAAATTGGCTGGCTCGGTGAACTTGAAGTTATACCCGTTGAACAGATAGGCCAGCATCAGCGCCGTCGAGAACTTGCCGAATTCGGCAGGCTGGATAGAGAACGTTCCGATCTTGATCCACGAATGCGATCCGTTGATGTTGGTACCGATGAAGATGGTCACAAACAGCAGTATCATCACACTCACGTAGATCAGCGGCGCATAGCTCATGTAGAACCGGCTGTCGAGGCAAAGGATGGCAATGATAAGGAACAATGCCAGGCCGAACCAGACGATCTGCTTGCCCGAGGGACGACTGAAATCGAAGATCGAGGCTCCGTCGAAATTGTAACTGGCAGCATTGATGGTCACCCAGCCAGCAAGGACCAGGATCACATAGACGATCAACGTCAGCCAGTCAAAACTACGAAGGAAGTTCATGTCCTATCTGTGATTATTCGGGGTTCTATTTCTTTTTCTTGTAATCGGTATATTGCAGCGTCGAACTGCGCTTCATGTTCTCTTCGGCAAATTTGCGTCGGCCCGAAATCTTGCCGTTCAGGTACTTCTCGATCACCAATGTTCCGATAGGTACGCCGAAGGTGGCTCCGAAACCGCCATTCTCGATGAAACAGCAGACGGCTATCTTGGGTTGGTTCATCGGTGCAAAGCCCATGAAGACCGAATGGTCCTTGCCGTGCGGGTTCTGTGCCGTTCCCGTCTTGCCGCAGATCTCGATGCCTTCTGGGTCGAGGTTGCCGCTTCGTCTGACGGTACCGTTCACCGCCGCCGCTCGCATGCCCTTGACGATCCATTCGTAGTGCCTCGGGCTTATCTTTGTCTTGTGCTGAATCCTGAACGTATCGGGAATCAACGTGTCCTGTATCGAATGAATTACATGCGGGATGTAATAATATCCTCGGTTGGCTATCGTAGCCGCCAGGTTGGCAATCTGCAAAGGAGTTGCAAGGATTTCGCCCTGGCCGATGGAGATCGAGATGATGCTGATGGGCTTCCAGTCATCCGTCCGCAGCATCTTGTTGTAATAGGCGGTGTTCGGGATGAAGCCGCGTATCTCTCCCGGCAGGTCGATGCCAAGCCTGTAGCCATAGCCCATCGAGACCATATAGTTCTTCCACGCTTCAAACGCCTCCTGGATGCTCTTGTACTTCTTGTTGTTCAGGATGTTCACCAGGCACCAGCCGAAGTATCCGTTGCACGAACCTGCGATGGCTGGGACAATGGTCCATTGTGCAACGCCATCATGGCATCCCATTCTGAATCGTCCCATCACGAAGCCGCCACGACAAGGCAGCAGCGTCTCGGGCGAAATGGCTCCATCCTCCAGACCAATCAGTCCTTGCGTCGGCTTGAACGTCGAACCGGGTGGATAGGCCGCCGAGATGGTTCGGTCGAGCAACGGCTTGTAGGGATCGTCGAGCAGCTCCTTGTAATGCTTGCCTCGCTCACGACCGACGAGCAGGCTCGGGTCAAACGTCGGGCTCGACACCATGGCCAATATCTCACCCGAGGCGGGTTCGATGGCGACCATCGCGCCAATCTTATTCACCATCAGGCTCTCGGCATAGGCCTGCAAGTCGGCATCGATCGAGAGTGTAAGGTTATGACCGGCTTTCGGTACCACGTCATACTTGCCGTCCTCGTAATGTCCCTTGATGCGGCCATGGGCATCGCGTAGCAGGATCTCCTTACCCTTGTCGCCGCGAAGGTATTTCTCGTAGCTCTTCTCCACGCCAAGGTCACCCGTATAGTCGCCGCGCTGGTAGTAGTCGTCACGCTGGATCTCCTTCGGGGTAACCTCGCGTATATTACCTAAGATGTGGGGAGCTATCGAGCGCATGTACTGGCGGATGGTACGCGGACGTATCTCGAAGCCGCGATACTTGTACATCCTCTCCTGCAGTTTGGCATAGTCCTCGACACTCAACTGTGTGACAAAGGTCTGTTGCGTATAGCTCGAATAGCCCTTGTTGCGCCTCGGGTCCATGATTTCCCGCATTCGCTCCTCGAACACTTCGCGTGTGATGCCCAGCGTGTTGCAGAGGTCGAGGGTGTCGAGGTCCTTCACTTCGCGCATTGTCACCACCAAGTCGTAGGCAGGCTGGTTGTACACCAGCAGGTTGCCGTTGCGGTCGTATATCTGTCCGCGTGCAGGATAGATGGTCTTTGTGAGGAATGCATTGTTGCGCGCCATGGCCTGGTACTTGTCATCCACAATCTGAAGATTGAACAGACGCAAAATGTAAATTAGGAAGATCAGCAGAACCAATCCTCCAATAACAAAGCGACGTTTTTCTAGTTCAAAATTGTGTTGCATTCAAGTAGTTACCTCTTTTGGGCAGCAAATTCAAAGGCCATACAGAAGGCGAATGTCAACCCAATGCTGATCAGTATTTTAAGCAGCATGACGGGTAGATTAAACAAGGTAAACGATTCAATGATATAGAGCAGCAGACAATGCAAGCCAATGACCGACAAGGCAAAGCGGACGAAAGCCGAAAGGCCGAGCTGTTGCATCGTTACCAGCCCGCTCTTGAATTCAGGATCATCGTTGTAGAGATGCAATATCACGTCGCGCAAGGCCATCACCGAAACGGCTGTCAGCGAATGCATGCCAGGTGTGTTGCAAAAGATATCGACAACAAAACCCACCAGGAAGCCCATGACGATCTGCAGTACATGGTTGATCTCAACAGGAGCCTTCAACAGTGCAATGACATACACTAACGCCACCCCTCCGAAGAAAGAGAGGTGATTGAAGAGAAGCACCTGCAGCACCACTGCAAGAAGAAGCCATAAGATATAGAGAAGGATGCTCATCTGGCAGAATGTTTGTACAAAAGCATTACACTAAAGTTACTCGTTTGCATTGACTGACGCCTGCAACTGGTCACGTTCTTCCTGCTCCTCGTTGAAGATCACATGGACGGCATTCAGACGATTGAAGTTCGAGAACAGTTCGACGTGCAAGGTCAGGAAACTGCCACCGCCATCAAACGTATTTACAACGCGACCAACGGGAATGTTCTTAGGGAACGACGACGTATAGCCCGTGGTTACGACCGTATCTCCATTATTATAATCTACATTACGAGGCAAGTCTTCGAAAATCGCATACCTACTGTCTTTCCCATCCCATACCAGCGAACCGAATGCCTCAGTATTCTTCAACATCACCGAAAGCCGCAACTTGGGATTGAGTACACTGAGCACAAGCGAATAGTGCTCCGAAACCTTGGCCACAATGCCGATTACACCATTCTGGTCGGTCACGCCTAGGTCCTGGTGCACACCATCAGCTTCACCCTTGTCAAGGGTGATGTAGTTCTCGGTCTGGTTGATGCTGTTGCCGACCACGTGCGCAATCAGATAACGATACTGATGCTTGGCCGAATCACGCAGATGGAAATTCAGTGCCTGATACTCCTGCAATTGCTGACGCAAAGCCTGGTTTTCGGCTTCGAGCCGACCCATAGTCTCGAGCATCTCGTCATTGGCCTGACGAAGCCCGAAATAACTGGTCACGCTACTCTGGGCGTCATAAACATTGGCAGTGATGAAATTGGCGCTTCCAAACCAAATGCTGCGATGATACGGATTGGTCTGGCATAGCAGCACTATGCTTAGAATGGCCAAAAACAGCCACGTAAACCACGGGCTGTTCTTGGTGATGAAGCGTATCAGATTCTCCATGAATCGGATGGAGACAAGCTGTTAGCGGATAAGGAATGGGAAACGATCGATGTTCTGGAGCGCAATACCTACGCCCTTAGCTACGCTGAGAAGCGGATCTTCAGCTACGTGGAAAGGAATGCCGATCTTGTCTTGCAGACGCTTATCAAGGCCACGAAGCAGTGCACCTCCACCAGCAAGATAGATACCATTGCGCACAATGTCAGCGTAAAGCTCAGGAGGAGTCTGCTCAAGGCCAGTAAGCACGGCTGCCTCGATCTTCGAAATCGACTTCTCAATGCAGTGTGCAATCTCCTGGTAACTTACGGGCACTTCCATTGGCAGGGCTGTCATACGGTTAGGACCGCGTACCACGAAGTCTTCGGGCGGGTTATCAAGCACGGTGAGCGCCGAACCAACGTTGAACTTGATCTGCTCGGCAGTAGGAACACCGACCTTGATGTTGTGCTGACGGCTCATGTACTCCATGATGTCCTGTGTAAGGTCGTTACCGGCAATGCGGATAGAGTTGTTGGTAACTAATCCACCAAGCGAGATAACGGCAATCTCGGTCGAACCACCACCGATGTCTACAACCATGTTGCCTTCTGGTGCAAGTACGTCAATGCCGATGCCGATGGCAGCAGCCATGGGTTCATAGAGCATATACACATCACGGCCACCTGCATGTTCGCTGGAGTCGCGTACGGCACGGAGTTCAACTTCGGTCGAACCTGATGGCACACCCACTACCATGCGGAGCTGGGGGGTGAAGAAGTGGCGGCTGCTGAATGCCATCTTCACCATGCCGCGAATCATTTGCTCTGCGGCATTGAAATCGGCAATAACACCGTCGCGAAGTGGACGGACAGTACGTATGTTGGCGGGAGTCTTACCCTCCATCTGCTGTGCCTTGTGACCTACGGCAATCATCTTCTCTCCTTCAAGGGCGACGATCGAGGGAGCATTTACCACAATCTTGCCACCGTGGATGATGACGGTGTTGGCAGTTCCGAGGTCGATGGCGACCTCCTGATTTAAATTAAAGAATCCCATTCTTTGTCTGACGGATTTTATTTTGATGATAATTTTCTATCGAATTTACTTCTGCTGGGCGAACCATGCGTGGATGGCAGTGTCGTAATGGCTGCTCACGCCAAAGGCCTGTTCTGCAAAGCTCAATCGGTCTTCGTAGTCGCTCACGGCGCCCTTGGTCTTCAGGATCTCGGCCAACTGATGGTACTGTGCCTTGCTGGCTACGATGATCACGTCCTTGAAGTTCTTGGCAGCTGCACGAATCAGCGAGATGCCTCCGATGTCGATCTTCTCGATGATGCTCTGGAAATCGGCACCACTGGCTACAGTGTCCTCGAAGGGATAGAGGTCAACGATGACAAGGTCGATCTCTGGAATGGCATACTTTGCCATCTGCTCCTTGTCGCCTTCGTTGTCACGACGACCGAGGATGCCTCCGAACACCTTCGGATGAAGGGTCTTCACACGGCCACCCAGAATCGATGGATAGGTCGTAAGGTCCTCAACGGCATTGCAGGGAACACCCAGTCCTTCGATGAACTTCTGGGTACCGCCAGTCGAAAGCAGGGTTACACCTTGTGCATGGAGCAACTTGATAATCTCGTCGAGACCATCCTTGTGGAACACCGACACGAGTGCGGTCTTGATTTTCTTCTGATCACTCATATTATTTCTTTGTTTTTTAAAATAGATATCATTTTTGCGGCGCAAATATAGTAAAAATTTTTGAAATGCAATCATTTTTGCACCCAAATTTTATAAAAAATTTTCTATTCCCTATTCTAAGTGCCAGTTCCTGCCCGATTTTAAGGTTTTCTTCGAGCAGTTTTTCGGGTTGCGGATTCGCATAACGCGGACACTGTCCAAAGGCATATTTCAGGCAATGTTTTGTCTGCATCACCATTCCATCCTTATTCGATTGTAGTTCAAAGGCATCTGCAACGTTTTCTATCTTCATTTCCCGATAGGTTTCGTGTGCCATTTTGTTCATCACATTTGCCAGAAAATCGGTGGGTAAGATACCCTTTGCATCGAGCATTTTTGCACGTGTCTTGTAATCGGGTTTCACGAACGACTTGCGAACTTCACTTTGCATTTTCAAGTGCTCTTCCTGCAATTTTCCCAAACAAGTGCGTCGCATTTCCGCCAATTTTGACGAGGGCACGAACCATTGTTCGCCTTCCACGTCGATGCTGCCTGTCCTGAAGGGTGTGCCTCCCAGTTTGCCCAATTGCTTTTCGATATTCTCTTTCTGCGAACGTTCTGCACGCTCGAAAGCCCCATCCATTTCGACCTTCACCTCGTCCTTTTCGCAGCACTTCATGCGCAAGGAAATCCTGTTCTCGCATGCCGAATAATGCATATCGACGGCCATCGTCCGCTTGGCCGATGGTTTGCTCAGAAGCTGCTCGAAAGCCACGTCCAGGTTCCTGTACACGGTCTGTCCTTTTTGCAGCGTACGGCACACCTGCACGCCTTCCAGTGGGAAGCACATGCTTGTCGCTGCATCGAAGCGATTGAGCCTGAAGCCCTGCTGTCCCACTGCCAGCCCGTCGCCATTGTGCAAGGTATCAACGTCGAGACTGATGACGAAATTGTCACGATTTACCTTCGTGATCGTGCCGACCTTCTCTCCCATCGACTTCGGACTCTCGAAGTTCCACATCGGTTCGCGTTTTCCTTCGGCGAAATACGACGTGAACCCGCGATTGAAGCTCTTCTCAAGACGTGGCTCGAAACTTAGTTCCGTCTGCCCGTAGCTCAGGGGTGCATACTCCTCCCGTCGCGCAATGATCTGGTCAATCAGCTTGCGGTAATAGCCCACCACATTCTTCACATAGCTCATCTCCTTGAGTCGTCCCTCTATCTTCAACGAGGTCACTCCCGCATCAAGAAGCTGCTCGATAAATGCCGAGCGGTTCATGTCGCGCAGCGATAGCAGATGACGCTGTCGAGCCAGCACCTTGTTTCCCTGTGGGCTCAGCAGGTCCATGGGCAATCGACAGGGCTGCGCACACTCCCCGCGATTGGCCGAACGTCCGGTCAACGCTGCACTCAGATAGCATTGTCCGCTGATGCATACGCAAAGCGCTCCATGCACGAAACACTCCAGCTCCACATCGGGCACCGCCTCATGAATCGCCTGTATCTCCGCTATTCCAAGCTCTCGGGCCAACACAACACGCGTCAAGCCCAGGTCGCGAAAGAGCCGTGTCCGCTCTACGGTACGCACATCTGCCTGCGTCGAGGCATGCAGTTCCATCGATGGCAGATTCATCTGCAACAGTCCCAGGTCCTGAATGATCAGCGCATCCACGCCAGCCTCATAGAGCCTCCACGCCATCTTCTCTGCTTCGACCAGTTCCTTGTCGGTCAGTATCGTATTAAGCGCCACAATGGTCTTCGCCCCATACTGATGCCCATACCGCGCCAACCGCTCAATGTCCTCCACGGAGTTATGAGCAGCCGCACGTGCACTGAATGCCGGTGCACCTATATACACCGCATCCGCCCCATGATTGATGGCCTCAATACCTACCTCCGCCGACTTCGCCGGCGCCAATAGTTCTATCTTTCGCATCGTTTATCTCAAAACATCAATCCTTTTTTCTGCAAGAAACCTTTTCGAGGTTTTCCATCCGCGCTTTTCAGCAAGAAACCTTTTCGAGGTTTCTCTTTTGTTCGAGGTTTCAAAACCCGCCGCAAAGATAATCATTTTTCGCCGAACCGCCCACTTTTTCCCCCATTTTTTTGCATATTCCCCGCAAACGCATTATCTTTGCGCCCAAATTTTATCATCATATGCTAAATTCTCTCCAGTCAATCAGCCGTTTCATGAGCCGCTACTGCTCATGGATAGTCATCGCCGCAGCCATCCTGAGCGGGTTCTTCCCCTCCACCTTCGCCTGGGTGCAGCAGGGAGCACGTCCCTCTATCATCCTCGGCATCATCATGCTCACTATGGGCTGCACCCTCTCCACCGAAGACTTCAAGATAGTCCTCAGCCGTCCCCTCGATATCCTCCTCGGCACCCTGGCGCAGTTCACCGTCATGCCCTTCGTAGCCTACGGTCTCACCAAGGTCTTCGGCCTCGACCCCTTCCTCAGTGCCGGCATCATCCTCGTAGGCTGTTGTCCCGGTGGCGTATCGAGCAACATCATGTCGTTCCTCTGCCACGGTGACGTTGCCTTCTCCGTTGGCATGACCACCGTCTCCACCCTCCTCGCTCCCATCGTCACTCCCCTCATGGTCCTGTGGCTCGCAGGCCAGCAGATCGAAGTCGATGCCTTTGGCATGTTCCAGAACATCTGCCTCGTCACCATCCTACCCGTGGCCTTAGGTTGCAGCTTCAACTACTTCTTAGGCCACCGCGACAACTTCAAGCAGATCCAGTCCATCATGCCCGGCATCTCGGTCTTCTGCCTTGCCCTCATTGTCGGTGGCGTCATCTTCACCGTCCATCCCCGTCTCGAAGAAAACGGCCTGAGTCTCATTGCCCTCACCCTCGCTGTCGTCACCTGCCACAACGGCCTCGGCTACCTCCTCGGCTATCTCATCGGCAAAGCCGCCCGTTTCTCCATCGCCAAGCGTCGCACCATCAGCATCGAAGTAGGCATGCAGAACGCCGGCATGGCCACCGTCCTCTCCAGCAATTTCTTCGCCACCCCCGCCGCCATCGCTGCCAACCCCATGGCCGCCCTCAGCGTCGTCCCCTGCGCCATCTCCTGCGCCTACCACAGCATCTCCGGCACCATCCTCGCCTCCTTCTTCGCCGCCCAGGATAAGAAGTAGCCCCTTCTCCGCAAGCGGCGGTTCCGCCGCCGCCCTGCGTCCCCGTCGCAGCCATCGATGGCTGCCCATCGCCCCCCTTGTCCCCGTCGCGGCCGTATATGGCCGCCCTCCCTTCCCCCTCCCTCCCATGTCCTCCTTCCAGTTCCGCCACTTCCTCATCCACCAGGACCGCTGCGCCATGAAAGTGGGCACCGACGGTGTCCTCCTCGGCGCATGGGCCACCATCCCCGCCCATCTCGACTCCGCCTTCAAAACAACCCTCCTCGACATCGGCACCGGCACCGGCATCATCGCCCTCATGCTGGCGCAGAGGACCGCCCAGCCCCCCTTCTCCCGTCCCTTCGACATAACCGCCCTCGAAATCGACCCCACCGCCGCCCAGCAGGCCCAGGAGAACGTTGCCGCCTCCCCCTGGCCCGACCGCATCACCGTCCACCCCCTCTCCCTCCAGGCCTTCGCCCAAACCGCCACCCCCCAAAAATACGCTCTCATCGTCAGCAATCCCCCCTTCTACAACGCCACCTTGAAACCCACCGACGAAGGCCGCGCCATGGCCCGTCACAAGGACGCCCTCCCTGTGTCCGACATCGCCCGCTTTGCCAGTACCCACCTCTGCGAAAACGGCCGCCTCGCCCTCATCTATCCCACCGCTTACGACTCCGAAGTGATGACTGCCGCCGTCCTCAGCAGCCTCCATCCCGTCCGAATCTGCGACATCCTCACCAAGGTCGGAAAGCCCTGCAAGCGCCGCATGGCGGAGTTTTCCCTCCAAAACGCCCCCATCTCCCGCGAGCAGCTCATCATCCGCGACGCCGACGGCAAATACACCGCCTACTATCGCGCCCTCACCGCCGACTTTTACCTCCATCTCTCCGATTAAGCGCCCCTCATCGCCCGCATCCCTCTCATTTTATACCCTTATTTTTGTCCAAAAATAAAGAACATTTGTACAAAAGGAAGATTTTTTCGATTTTTTTTGCCGAAATATTTGTATAAAAAGCCAAAACTCGCTATATTTGCACCGATATAAACACACAAAAACTCTTATATTACATGAAGCATTATGTTTGCGCCGTCGATTTCGGTGCCACCAGTGGACGAATGATTATCGCCCGTCTTAATGAACAAGGAGTTCTTGAAACCGAAGAAGTACGTCGTTTCCCCAACGCCATCCAGGAGAAAGACCACGATGGCAAGTTCTATTGGAACATGACCGCCTTGATCGGCGAAGTTGTCGCTGGCCTCAAGGATCTTGCTGCACGTCCCGACATCCGCATCGATTCCATCGGTGTTGATACTTGGGGCGTAGATGTCGTCTTTGTCGACAAGGACGGCAAGATGATCGAGGAACCCCGCGCCTACCGCGATCCCTACTCCGTGGCTGCCATGGACGAATATATCCAGAAAGTCGGTCGTGAGAAGATCTACGAGAAAACTGGTATCCAGTTCATCAACTTCAACACCCTCTTCCAGCTTTACGCCTGCCACAAGGAAGGCTTCCGTCCCTTCGAGGAGGCTGCCCAGTACGTGTTCATCCCCGACTATGTAAGCCTCTACCTCACCGGCAAGGCTGTCTGCGAATACACCATCCTCTCCACCTCCGAGTTCCTCGACCCGCGCACCAAGCAGATCGACCGCGAACTCATCGAGGCCGCTGGTGCCGACATCAGCAAGTTCCCGCCCGTAGTCTTCCCAGGCCACGTCATTGGCAACCTCAAGCCCGAGGTGGCTGACTTCGGCTACGACATCCCCGTCGTTGCCATCGCTGGTCACGACACAGGCTCCGCCGTCGCTGCCGTTCCTGCCAAGGACGAGAAGTTCGCCTATCTCTCCTCTGGCACCTGGTCGCTCATGGGAATCGAGTCGAAGGACCCCATCATCAGCAAGCGCTCCTTCGAACTCAACTTCACCAACGAAGGTGGTGTCGAAGGCACCACACGTTTCCTCAAGAACATCACCGGCATGTGGATTCTCGAACAGTGCCGCAAGGAATGGAAGCGCATGGGCAAGGACTACGACTTCAAGACCCTCGGCGAAATGGAGCAGAGCGGCGAACCCTTCCGTTCGTTCATCAACCCCGATGACCCGATGTTCGCCAATCCGCCCTCGATGCTCGGTGCCATCCGCGAATACTGCCAGAAGACCGGCCAGCCCATCCCCGAGACCGATGCCCAGATTGCACGTCTCATCATGGAATCCCTCGCGCTCCGCTATCGCACCGTCTTCAACTGGCTCAAGGAACTGGCCTCCTTCCCGCTCGACGTGCTCCACATCATCGGCGGCGGTTGTCAGAATGCTCTCCTCGCCCAGTGGACGTCCAACTCCATCGGTTGCCCCGCCCTTTGCGGTCCCGTCGAGGCCACTGCCATCGGCAACATCATGATGCAGTTCAAGGCCATCGGCAAGGTGAAGGACATCACCGAAATGCGCGCCCTCATCGCCAAAGCCATCGAGCTCAAGCGCTACGAGCCCCAGGACACCGCCGCCTGGCTCCAAGCCTATGACCGCTACACCGTCCTCTGCGAGTCCTAGCCCCCGCCTTCTCCGCAAGCGGCGGCCCTTGGCCGCCCTGCGTCCCCCCTTCTCCGCATGCGGCGGTTCCGCCGCCGCCCTGCGTCCCCGTCGCAGCCATCGATGGCTGCCCTCCTGTCCCCGTCGCGGCCGTATATGGCCGCCCCCCGTCCCCGCTTTTCCCACATTAATAATATAATAAAAACAAATGGCAAACAACAAAGGAAGCTTAAGGAGCACGATTGCCGTGTCTCTCACCAATTATCTTGATGCAGGCGCCATCGTAGCTGGTGCCAGTGGCCTCACGCTTTGGCAGAATTATCTCGGCCTCTCCGAGGTACATCTCGGCTGGCTCAACTTCATCAGCGCCAACTGTCTGGGCGCTGCCCTCGGTGCCATCATCGGCGGATTCCTCGCCGACAAGTATGGCCGCAAGTTCATCTTCACCTACAATCTGCTCGTCTATATGCTCGGCGTGCTCACCGTCATGTTCAGCGTCAATTTCCCCATGCTGCTCTGCGGTTTCCTCATCACGGGCATCTCCGTAGGCGTCGGCGTTCCCGCATCTTGGACCTATATCTCCGAAAGTTCTGAGGTCAACAACCGTGGACGCAACATCTGCATCTCCCAGATGTCGTGGGGCTTTGGTCCTATGTGCATCCTGCTCCTCGGCATGCTCTTCGCTCCTGGCGGATACCTCTTCAGCTGGGTTGAGTCCCTCGCTCACGCCATCGGCGGAGCCGACCTCGCTGTCAATGCGGTCAATGTCTTCTCGTCGCGCATCGTCTTCTTCTCCCTCTTCATCGTAGCCTTCATCGCATGGAACCTCCAGCGCGGTCTGCAGGAAAGTGCCGAGTTCGTGGCTGCAAAGAACTCCGGTCAGAAGAACGGTCTTCTCGACAACATCAAGGTGCTCTTCCAGAACAGCATCGCCGTCAAGACGGTATGCTTCCTTGCTACCATCTACCTCACCTGGAACCTCGTCGCTTCGGTCATGGGCTTCTTCCAGCCCCACATCTATGAGACCGCTGGTGGTGTCTCCAACGAGCAGGCCAACTGGATGAACTGCATCCAATGGGCCATCATCGTAGGCGTCACCTTCATCGTCTCGAAGTTCATCGACAAGATCCAGCACAAGGCCATCTACATCTTCGGACTCCTCGTGGCCATCAGCGCATGGGTAGTCATCGTCACCATCGGTGTCAACGGCCCCGCAGGCCTCTGGCTCTTTGCCATCCTTTGGGGTGTACAGGGCGGCAGTTCCCCACAGATCTTCTATGCCCTCTGGGGTTCCGAGCTCTTCCCTGCCAAGTTCCGTGCTGGTGCCCAGGGTCTGATGTTCTTCATCGTCCGCGGCCTCTCCGCCGTCTGGGGTCTCATCTTCACCATCATCTATGGTGAAAACGGCGAAGGCTTCACCGTAGCCGCCTTCTGCATGATCGCCCTCCTCACCATCTCCCTCATCGTCGGCATCATTGGCTGCCCCAACACCCGCTGCAAACCCCTCGACCAAATCACCCGCGAGCGCTACGGCGACACCGTATAATAAGTGTCAATGTCGCAGCCATCTATGGCTGCCCCCTACAATAACCACCAAAAACCCACATTTTATATGAAAACCATCTTAGAAAACCGCCCCGCCCTCAAGGCCGTCATCTACCAGATCGCCGAAGTCACCGGCTACCTTTGGCAGAAAGGCTGGGCTGAGCGCAATGGCGGCAACATCACCGTCAACGTTACCGAGTTTATGGACGACGAGTGCAAGGCCATGCCTGCCATCTCCGCAGTGAAGCCCATCGGCATGACCCTTCCTTATCTGAAAGGCAAGTACTTCTATTGCAAAGGCACCGGCAAGCGCATGCGCGACCTCGCCAAGGAACCCATGCAGAACGGCAGCATCATCCGCATCCTCGATGACTGCGCCTCCTACGAAGTCATCGCCGACGTCAACGTCGTTCCAACCAGCGAATTGCCCACCCACCTCGCTCTTCAGAACTACCTCCTCGAGACCGGCAGCTGCTACAAGGCTACCCTCCACACCCATCCTATCGAGCTCGTTGCCATGAGCCACATCCAGCGTTTCCTCAAGGGTGACGAGATGACCAAGGTACTCTGGTCGATGATTCCCGAGACCCTCGCCTTCGCTCCGCTCGGCATCGGCATCGTGCCCTACGCACTCCCCTCTTCCGTAGCCCTCGCCGAGGCCACCCTCGAGCAGATCAAGACCCACGACGTAGTAATGTGGGAAAAGCACGGCACCGTAGCCGTAGGCAAGGACATCATGGATGCCTTCGATCAGACCGACGTTCTCTGCAAGGCCGCCAACATCTACATGTGCGCCCGCAGCATGGGCTCCGAGCCCGATGGCATGACCACCGCCCAGATGAAGGAAGTCCAGGACGTCTTCAACCTCCCCAAGTCCCGTCCCTGCTGAGATTAGTGTTTCAGTCGCAGCCATGTTTGGCTGCCTCCTCCCCCCTTTGTTTCCGTGGCGGCCGTCCTTGGCCGCCCATCAATAATTACCCCCTCATATGAAACCCCTAGTAGAAACCAAAGCCCGCGTCGGCGTGTTCTCCATCGCCCTTGGCGCCTATCTCCCCCAGTTCCCACAGCTCGTTCCCGAGTTCGAATCCCAGTATGAAGCATTCAAGAAGACCCTCCCCGACACCGTTGAGCTCATCGATGGTGGCATGGTAACCACCAAGGAGCAGTCAATGGTAGCCGGCGACAAGTTCCGCGCCGCCGACGTCGACCTCGTCATCCTCCAGATGCTCACCTACTGCACCTCCTACAACATGCTCCCCGCCGTGCGCGACCTCAACGTGCCCGTCATCATCGTCAACCTCCAGAAGAAGTTGGCTCCCGACTACGAGAAGACCGACATCCCCACCTGGCTTGGCGAGCTCTACGCCTGCGGTGCAACCGGCGAAATGGTAGCCGACCTCAACCGTGCCGGCAAGCGCTGCGCTGTCATCACCGGCGTTGTCGAAGGTGGTGATCCCGCCGCTCAGGCCGAGATCGAGGATTGGTGCCGTGCCGCTCAGGTACGTCGTCGTTTCCGCGACACCAACATCGCCCAGATCGGTCGTCCCTATCCTGGCATGATGGACCTCTACATCGACGAGACCAACCTCTACCATCGCATGAATGTCTATACCAAGCAGTTCGATTGGGAGCAGATGTGGCACATCGCCGACAACATCACCGACGAGGAGGCTATCCGCGCCAAGGCTCAGGATATCCTCGACACCTTCGAGATTGAAGGTGGCGGCACCATCGAAAAGGTTTGGGATATGGCCAAGTACGTCGTTGCCTTCGAGCAGTGGGTCAAGGACGAGAAGCTCGGCATGATTGCCTCCCACTATGCAGGTTTTGCACAGGGCATCGCCGGCAAGCTCGACTCCATGCTCATCCCCGCCTTCTCCATGCTCATCAAGCAGCACACCGCTTGCGCTGTCGAAGGCGACATGAAGGTAGCCATGGCCATGAGTATCCTCAAGACCATCAGCGGCACCGGCACCCTCGCCGAGATGTACAGCATCGACTTCCCGAAGGACATCTGCATCATCGGTCACAGTGGCTCGGGCGACTTCGACATCTCGCAGGCTCACAAGCCCACGATGAAGATCGTGCCCGTCTTCCACGGCAAGACCGGCGGCGGCTACCTCACCCAGTTCTATCCTCCTGTAGGCCCCGTCACCTACCTCGCCATCACCCAGGACAAGAACGGCGTCTTCAAGTTCGTCGTAGCTGAAGGCATCAACGAGGAAGGCCCCATCTTCATGTTCGGCGACACCAACATGCGCACCAAGTTCTCGATCTCCTGCCGCGAGTTCTGCAACCGCTGGAGCGAAGCAGGTCCAACCCACCACATGGCTGCCGCTGTGGGTCACCACATCGACACCCTCGTCAAGGTTGCCAAGATCCTCAACATCCCCATCGAGATCGTCACCCGCTAATCCCCATCGTGGAAACCCAAATAAAGCAGGCTGGTCCAATCGGATCAGCCTGCTCTGTTTATCAGCTCGCGGCATGATGTAAGTACGAATGCTTGCAAATAAAATGAGCTCGGTGCAATACCGAGCTCTGAATGAACCACAAGCAAAATGCCAATACTGATGAAAATGCCCATAGCACCATTGCGTAACCGAAGAGTCCTTCACCCTGTCATAGATCTTCCATGATGGAACGCTCCAGATCCAAATCGGCAACCAGATTTTTTCTCAAACTCCCCACCAAAAAATTTAAAAAAACTATTATCAATCAATTTTTGGGCGACGTCAACACTATGCTGTATCTTTGCACACAGTCAATATCACCGGAGAAGAAGATACCGACCGCAAGGTATTGTACTTCAAAACGAAATTGAACGTCTACGAACATAGGCGCTCCATTTACTTGAGAATGTTGTGTGTCTGCGAACGTAGGTGCTCCATCTGCTGAAGAATAATGTGCATTGATGAACGATGACTTGCAATTTCTTGCAGAATATTGTTCATCTACGAACGTTGACGTGCAATTTACTTCGAAATAATGTCCGTCTACGAACATGGACGCTCCATTTCCTGCCGAATGTTGCGCATCTGAGAACGTTGACGCACCATTTGCTGCAGAATGTGATTCGCCGACGAACACTGATGCTCCATTTGCTGCGGAATATTATAGGTCTGCGAACATCGACATATCATTTCATCCAGAATATTGTTCACTTACGAACACTGACGTACAATTTCCTGCGGAATGTTGTACGCCTACGAACGCAGATGCACTATCCACGATTTCGAGCGGCGTAGCGCAAAGTTTCGAAGGTGATTCTGAAACGTTTGGCGATCTGCTGCAAGCTTCGGAAGGATTTCCACCCGTAGCGTTTGGCAATTTCATCGAGGCTCGCGGTGCTGACGTTATAGCGGTAAGCATCCTTCATCTTTTTGGTCATCTCGAAGCCCTCAGGGGCTTCCTGCTTCTTGATGATTTCCTTGTACTCCTGGAAGATTGCATGATTGGCATCCCACTTCTCCTTGGCCTGCAACACGCGCCAATGCAGGATGATGTCATTCAGCCTCATGCCCGTCAGCATGTGTACTGAGTTCCACAGCTCCCGTTGATCGACGTCGAGCAACAGGGCAATGTCCTCCGAGCGATGCGTGACGGTGCAACGTATAGCATTCACGACCTCATCAAT
>JAEEGK010013707.1_pt1 | contig 18227 bp, 16 predicted proteins | sample 8958771 | NCBI WGS metagenome assembly JAEEGK01 (sample SAMN16246547, study PRJNA631951) | gut metagenome | biome: gut microbiome; feature: rumen; material: SC-attached | host: Bos | place: Iran: Karaj | collected 2018-10
CGGCCGTTCTTGATGTCAGCGGAACGGGTCACGTTTCCGATGACGGTTACTTTGCTCTTAATCATGATCTTGTACGTTTTATTGGATTGTTGTTCATGGAATTCATCGCATTCTCGAAGTTCTGCGACGCGAGGGTGTTCGCAGCTGACACGGAGGCCTGTTGGGCAGGCGCCTCCTGCTGTACCTGCTGGGCGTTACCCATATTGTCGATCTGGATGGCCATAGCCATCAGGGAGGCGAAGAGGGTGCTGGCGATCTCGACGATGGGGTCAGCGACAGGGTAGCCGCCACCCGCACCGAGCAGCCCGAAGAAGTTCTTCCACGGGTCGCCCTCCTGCTCACCGGAGACGATAGTGTTGAAGTAGTCCCTGTCCTTGGGCTCCTCCTGCTTCGCCACTTCCTGCTGCTCGGCGGGTTTCTCCTCCGCAGGAGCAGCGGTGACGGGCTGTTCGCCCAGGACGGCCTTGGAGTTGGCGGCCAGGTCCGCCGTGGTGGTAGCAGGGGAGAGCGTGCTCTGCCAGCCCTTCTCCTGCATCACCTGGCGGTCGTATTTGTCCAGTCCGTGCTGCCGGATGAGACTCTGGAGGCTCGACGCATACTGCTGGCTGGAGGCATAGCCATCCGCCTGCAGTCCGCGCGTCCAGCCGACGTAGTCGTCCGGAGAAAGCTCGAAGAGGTTCGCATACCGCTTGTTGCCTCTCAGGAAGAGCGAATGATGCTCGTAGCTGTCGGCCACGGAGGCGTACTGGCAGAACTTCTCATTCGGCTTGTCGTCCGTATACACGAGGTAACGGCCGCCGCCGTCCAACCACGTCTTCGTCGCCTTGATCCCGAAATGGTTATTCCCTTTCCTGGACAGTTCGCTCTGCCCGCTTGCGCTCTCCAGTATGCCCTGGGCGAGCGTGACGGAAGCAGGGATGCCGTACTTTCGCATCTGCTCCATCGCCGCATCGGCGTACCTGTCCACATAGTCACTTGCCTTGCTCATCGTTCTCTGTATCGATATCCTGTTCAGTTTCGGGGCCGGGTGGTCGTTCCCGGCCTTAAGGGGACCGGCGGCCAGAATCATGGCCGCAAGTCCCGTGAGGAGGATCCTAGCGATGGAAACCACGGCTGCGTTCCTCCTCTTGCTGATCCTGGGCGATGCCGCCCGCAATGACTGCGGCGACAACGCCCGTTTCGGCTCTCGTGAGCGCCTCCTTGGCCTTCTCCTCGCGTTCCTCCTTCGCCTTCTGCTCCGGGGAGTTCCGGCGCTTCTCTTCTTCCAGTTCCTTCTGCTCCTGCTTCTCCTCGGTCTCTTTCTTCTGCCTCAAAAGGTCGGCAAAGAGGGTGGCTGCGAGGTTGCGCTTGTACGCCTCCTTGTCCTCGGCCAGCCACAGGCGCTGGTACTGGGAAGGCGTTATCTCGCGGGACTGGGGCTTTTCAATCCCGTCGGCCTCAAGGAAGATCTTGATCTTGCGCTTATCATCGGTGCCCGGCTCGCCCTTGCTCTGTATGATGCTCACGCGCTTGATGGCGGAGAGGTCCACATCCTTCTCACGGGTCGTGAAGAGGTCCGCCTTCATCTCAGGATGGGCGGCCGCCAGGGCATAGTATTTCTGTACGAGCTCCTGACGCACCTTCCCGTCCTTGTCACCGCCGTTGCGCATAGCGTTGAAGAAACGGCCGAGGTCGGCCTTGTCAGGGTACATGGCGAAGCCCTTCTCGCCCTCGGGGCGGATGAACATAGCCCACTTGCCCTCGTCGTCCTGAACCATCGAGAGCTTCGCGCTCACGGTCTCGGAGGGCTTCTCGTCACGGACCTCGATGGGACGGAGCTCGACCTTCTCGCCGCGTTCAGCCTTATAGATCATCGACACGGCCCTGTTCACATCCGCTTCAATGCCGTCCATGAAACGCGGGTTTTCCTCCAGGGATTTCTTCCAGCCGTCCACCAGCTTGGCGCTCTCCGGAGAAAGCCTGGCAGGTAGTCCGAGCTGGTTCATCTTCACCGCCGATGCGAGCTCCACGACCAGTCGTTCGCGGTCGCGGTGCACTTCGGCGGGGTTGCGGAGCCCGTCCACTGCCGTCCCGGGACGGTCCATGCGGCCGGGATGTCCCGTCGCCGTCACGACCTGCCGGAAGGCGTCCTGAACGTAGGATGCGTAGTCGGGGTAGTGCTTCTGCGCAGGAAGGTGGATGATGTCCTTACCGGAGTCGTAATGCGCCATACCGGTCCCGTCCTTGCGAATCGGGACAAGGTTCTCGCTGAGCTTGTCCAGCAGGAGGTTCACGTCGATCCTCATCCGCTTGTCATCCTTCACGCCACGGTCCTGGGCCGTCCCATGCTCCTGCACGGCCTTCTCGAAGGCCTCCCTGTCGGAGAGCGGGAGCGTCGTCTGCTCGATGTTGAAGAGCGTCCGTATCTGACGGTCACGGACAGGGGAGTAGTCTGCCTTCTGCTCCGGAGAGAGCGCGTCGTATTCCTTCTTAGTGATGGTCCGGCTTTCGTCGGACTTGCTGCGGTACTCGTTCCACCGGTACCAGATGAAAGGGACTCCCTTTTCACCGGTCTGCACGCTGTCGCCGTTCTGCTTCGCTTTGGGGTAAGGCGTGTACAGGTTCGTCCGGTAGCGTCCACGGTCGCTGTGGAGCGCAAGGATGAGGGCGTTGAAGGCCGATACCCCCGTGTCGCGGGGATACAGCCTCGGAGCCGTCTTGCCTGCTTGGTTGAGAAGGAACCCGCCTTCCTCGCGGGCCCGTCCGAGGGCTTCGGCCAGTAATTCTTTCTGGCGCTGAGCCGCATGCTGTTCTGATTGATTCTTGTCTGCCATATCGTAGTCTTGTTGTGGTTGTCTTTCATCGCTGCGTAATGCCTCTGGTTTCGGTACGTGATTCCTGTTCGAAGCGCTCCTGCGCCTCGCTCATCTGCTGAAGGCGGTCGCACTTCTCGAGGACCGCATTGGCGAGCCTTCCCATGGGGAGCGCCCCCTGGTTATATGCGTCGATCACCTTCTCCGGAAGGGCTATCGTGACGGGAATGCCGTCAAGGGTCGCAATGAGCGCGTTCCCGCGGACCTGCGCGTCACGGATGCGCGGATCCATCTGCTCGTCCTCATACTGGAGATAGCGAACCTGCGGGACGGTCTGCAGCTGCACGCCTTCCTGTTTTGCCAACTGCTCGTGACCGGCCTTATTGAGAAGGTTCGCCCCGCCTAGACCGATGAGGGTCATCTTCAGCAGCGGGTTCTTCACGAAGAGGCCCGCCATGATGCTGGCTATCGGCACCAGGTTGTCCCTGACGCCCAAGCTCTGCGTCTTGCCGGTGAACATCCCGAGGAGCATATCCGGTAGCATGGCGAGGATATACCCCGCGTTGCGTCCGATGTCACCCAGACCCTTGAGACCGAGTCCCGTGAGGATGCCCTGCCACCCGCCGACGTTCGTCCGCCGCGGAGCGGCCTGCTGCTGCGGTTCAGTTGATTCCGGGGCAACTTCTTTCCTCAGGGCAGATTCCTCTTTTTTCCATTGGGAATCGACTGTATTTTGCCCCTCTTTTCCCTTTTCTTCCCCTTCTTCTTTCCCCTCCGTAGCAGGTTCCTGGACGGGCTTAGTTTCGAGAGCCTCACTGACCGCGGGTTCCTGCTTCTTTGTATTCGCATCGATCCATTCCTGCTCGTGTCCGGGCGCGATGACCTTCGGGACATCCTTTCTCTGCTGGGCGTCCACCGTGTCGATGACCGCATTGAGCGCGAGGTCGGCGCCCACGAACTTCAGTCCGCTGGCCACGCCGCCTCCCATTCCTCCGAACGCCACGAAATCCGCTGCGGCACCGAGACCCCAGCCGATTCCCTTCTCCACTTTGGAAGGATTGTACATCTCCTCCGCACGCTCCTCGATCTCCCTCTGAAGGGGAGTCTTCCTGGCCTCTTCCGGAAGAGAGAAGATGGAGTTACCGGCGGCCTTGCGGAGTACGTAATCGATGGATGACTGAGGGACCTGATCCCTGGCCATCTTGTCGATCATCATCTCTTCGAGCTGATGGGTGACGGTGATCCCTTCCTTCCGGAGCTCCGCCTTCACCATCTCGACATAGTCTTCCACGGTCTTGGAGTTCCATTCGCCCGTGACCCTGAGCGAATCCAGGGCTATCGCCTGGGATGCCATCCCGCCATCGGGACCGGATATCCCGGAGAGGATATAGGCAGGGGAGCGCATGAAGCGCCTGGTCTCCTCGGCCTGGCGGCTCCGGAGATCCTGCATCACCCTGTCCATGATGGGTTCGACCTTCGTCGAGAACTGTTCCCTGTCTGTCATGTTCGTTCGTTCCATTTATATGTTGACCTGCTGCAGCAGTTGCTTTCTCGTCTCCTCTATTGCGTTGTGGTAGACCTCCATCTGTGCGGGAAAGTGCTCCTCCAGCCACTCGTCCTTCTCCACCTGGTTCCGGATGAAGAGGATGGCGCTCTGCCGTGAGATCTCCACGCTCGCTTCACCGTCCTTCCGGTTGTTGAACCAGGCCTTCGTCCACCATCGGATCCCCGCCTGGTCTGGATAGACGCTCACGGTCCTCGGGATGTCGAAGCTCTGGACGACGATGTCCAGGTCCTCCAGCGGGTCCACGAGGCCGCTGTCCGCTACGGCCTCCCCGTAGGCTTTTTTTTTAATCCCTCATCCCATGTGCTGAGGTAGGTACCGTGCACGAGCGCGAGGTAGCCCAAGAAGTCCTCCAACAGGAGGTTCTGGACCTTCGCCGCCATCGGGATGCTCCTGCGCCCCAGCCCCATCGGGTTCTCCATACTCGGGATCATCTCGAAGAAGTAGTTCCTTGCAGAAGCCATCATCAGCATGTTCCGAAGGCTCTGCTCTGTCCTCTGCGGAAGACGGTAGGCACCGCTTCCAAGGTCCTTTAGGTAGGCAGGGAAGAATCGGAGCATCAGCTCCTCGATCTCGTCCGCGTCCTTGTCATACTTCGTCCGGAATCCCTCCCGTGCCGCGCCGAAGTCCTCCTTCCCGAAGGGCTGCTTCTGCCGCTCCAGGCTCTTGATGTTCCCGTATATCATCGTGAGGAACTCGATCGGATCGAACTCCTCGCCCTTGTATTTCGTCTCCATATGCAGGATGTCGTCGCTGACTGCGACGGTGTCGCCCGCCCGGACCTCGTCCCCGTAAACGGCGAGGATGTTCGAGAGGTGGGCGTATTTCACCTCGTAGTCCCCGTAGCGGATGACCTGGTAGAGTCCGCGCTCATGGTCGTTCCCGAGGCCGGACACGATGCCACTGGCCACAGCCGAAAGAAGGTAATGGGGCGCGTTGAAGTCCACGCCATGGTGGAAGAACTCCGCTCCGGTCTTGGGGTTGACCTGCTTGCCGTAACCGAGAGTCATATCGACCTCCTTGTCACGCTCCTCGAACGGCATGCAGTAGCCGGAGGGCGACTTGAGAATCATTTCCTGTGAGTATTTCATATCCCTTATCCTTTTTTCCGTTATCTGTGGCGGTGGATCTGCTCCACTTCCTGCGGCTGTTCCTCCTGCCTTACATTACCCGTGTTCATCGCCTGCTCAGTCCGGACGGCATCCGCCGGCTGGACCGCAGGGGAGAGCACACGCTGCGAGTTGTTCCCGATGGTCATCATCGCGAGCATCGCACCGGCGAGCTTGGCCATCCAGCCGAAGCGGCCGAAGACCAGGAAAGCCGACAGTACGAGTCCCATCACGCCCATACCGGAGACGTTACCGTGGGTGAGGTTCTGGAGGAACCCGCCGAGCATCTGGCCGCCGTTGCCGGAGGAGACGTCGGAGAGGAAGCTGCTGATGCCGTTGAGCTTCCCGTCAACATTCTCAGCCGCACCGGATACCTTCTCGGTCATAGCCCCGAAGGACTCCTTCAGGTCACGGACGCCATCCACGGCCCCGTGGACAGTGTCGCTGACCTTCTGCGTGGCCTTCTCCCCGATAATCGCATCGCTGACGATACCGACGACGCTTTCGTCCGTGGTGATCTTCTTCCAGCCCACGTAGCCGAGGCCTCCGCCGACGGCGGCGGTCTTCAACGCGGTACCCGCACCCTTGAGCGTCTGCTGCGGATGCAGGATGGCTTTGCCACCGGTCTCGAGGATCCTTCCGGCGCCTCTTCCCGCCCATTTGGCGGCCTTTCCGCCCGCCTTGAGTAGTGATGCCCAACTCATATCTCTGCTTGTGTATTATGCCTGGTTTAACAATTCTTCTGTTCGGTATGGTGAGTGGCCTTACGGCCGTACTGTCTTGCCTATGGTCCTCCAGCGCTGGAAGGACTCCTTCGAGATGTCCTCGATGTCCGCCTTGTCGGGCTGGTTGCCGGATATCTCGTTCCAGACGTCCGTGAGGGAGGTGTACTTCACCGCCCGGACCAGGCGCTGGAGCGTCTTGTTCATCTCCTTGAGCTTCGGACGCACGCCGAAGAAGACTTCGGTGCGCTCCTTCTCGGTCATCTTCACGTCGCTCAGGCACACCATCCGGATGTCGTTGACGATCTCGACGCTCTGGAGGATGACCTGCCGGTAGACCTTGTTCCGGTTCGCGGAGAGCGCCACGGCCACAGCGTTCGCCGGGCTCTTGGCTATCTGGTCAGCCAGGTTCCCGAGGTTGTTTATCATTTTTTCAGTCTCGTGGTAAAAACCGTAGATCTGCGCGGCATACACGATGATCCCGTGGAAGGTGTCCAGGTAGTCGTTGAACTCCTTCTGGATATCCGCGGTGGCGTCCACCTCCTCCTTGATCCACACGTGGCCGGTGGACTCCAGGAGCATCGCCTCCTCCTGCGACTGGAGCGTGCTCTCTGCCTTCTCCGTATACAGCACGATCATCGCCGCCAGCGTGGGGTCGATGGACTGCGCACGCAGGGCGTTAGAAATCAGGAGCAGCAGGAACACTGCGAGGAGAATGAAGTTCTTTCTTGTCATTTCTTCCGTTTGATTGATGCGTTGTCTAGTATGTCCTGGAAGCCCGCTGCCAGCGGGACTGCGCCTGCCGGGCGATCTCGCCGTTGTCACGGTCGAGGATGCCTTCGGTGGCGTTCCACCAGACATCCTGGAGGGTATAGTATCTGAGGGAAAGGGAGAGCTGGGAGAGCTTGTGGTTGAAGTTCTTCAGACTGTCCTCTATCATCCAGAGGGTCTTCGAGCGCTCGGCCCCGGTGAGCATGTTGCCCTCGCCTCCGGTGGCCACAGCGTCCCGCAGGGTCGTATAGACCGTGACGAGCTCGGTAGCCGTCTCCGCATAGAGGTTGTTCATGCTGAAAGTGGCCGCCACGCCCTGGGGGTTGTTCGCGATAGCTTTCCTGATGTCGCAGAGGTTGATGAAGAGCCGCACCCCGTCGTTGTACAGGTGGGTGGCAGCTTTCAAAGAAGAGGCGTAGCCGTCCACGCTCTTGAGGTAGGCGTTGTACTTGTTCTCCCAGTTCTTGATCTGCGTGAACTCCGCGGCGATGGTACCCTGGAGGACGGCCGTCTGCGTCTGTCCCTCGATCTCGCTCTTGATCTGGCCGTCGATGAGCTCGTTCCCTTCCACGAGGACGGCCCACTCCAGGGGATTGGCGACGACGATCTGGGCACGGGCAACGCCGGACCCCATCATCATGAGGACCGGCAGCACCAGCGCGAGAAGCGACCGGTGAAGTCTATCTGTAGTTCGCGAATTCATGGATGTTCATTCTCTTTCTGTTGTAGGAGACCCGCTCCCGGAGGCAGCCGACGACGTCCGCCTTCTCGCGGATGCCGATGATCTTCAGTTTCGGCATGGTCCTGTCCCCGGAATGCACGACGATGGTCTTCAGGCCCAGCAGCAGCTGGAGGAAGCTGCGCTTCTCGTCGAAGTCCACGACCCTGTATAGCTCGATGTAATCACGGCTGCGGGTGAAGACCCCGTGCTCGTAGACGAGCTGCTCCCCGGTGATGGTGTAGACCATCTTCCTCAGGAAGACCAGGGAGTAACAGACCTTGAGCGCGAGCAGCAGACCCAGGCCAAGCAGGACCGACCGGTAAGGGACGGCGTCCAGCCCGCCGGCGACGAGAAGAGCGAGAGTCCCCAATATGGAGATCCCTTCGTCGATCAGCAACTGCCGCAAGCTCGGGCGGAGGCAGACGTCCCTGTATGCATTCCCTTCAGCCATCGTCATCTGTGGTATCTGTGACGCTCCTCATGGGATTCCTCGGTCTCGACCGCACCGTCACCGTCCAGGTCACAGCCAACGGCCTTCCGTTCGGTCATCTCCCGGCCGAGGAGCTCGTCGTTGAAGTCCTTGTATCCTTCGCCAGGGAGCTCGCGCTCCACGTGGACGATGCAGGCGTCCACCATCTCGTTGAAGACCCGCCAGCCCTGGGCAATCTGAGCCTTGAGTTCGTCCTTGTCCTCCTGGCAGAGATAACCCTCCCGGAGGTCCTCCCGCAGCTCCTCGACCTTGAAGTACTGCTCCTTCACCTCCTCGGGGAGCTTGAAGAAGGCGCTTTCCTTCTCGTGGTCGGTCTCGATGAAGCCCGGAGTGTCCTTGTACGCCCGGGCCACTTCGCTGTACGGCTTCATCTCCTTCGCGACTGTCATGAAGTTCGCGGTGAACTGCCTTCCTGCCTCATCGTTGTCAAAGCACAGGTGGAACGCCGCCCCCGGCGCCGTGCGGATGAGACCCTGCATCTGGCCGCGGGTGGGATTGCCGCCCGTAGAGACGAAGACAGCCTTCCTGAGTTCCCTGTCCGAGCCACGGTGAAGCTGCCAGTAGGCCATCGCATCGTAAGCGCTCTCGAAAAGGAGAACCCTGTCAGCATCCTTCAACGAAGTGCCGGAAGGTGATGCCATCCACAGACCGAGGCTGCCGTTGCTCCCGGCAGCCTTTCCTTTGAACGTCTTGCCGTCGCGTCCCGGCCGGCCTCTCTCCTCGAATCCCACGACGGTACCGTCCCCTCCGGGAACGGTGAGCGGGAAGGAGAGGTTGCGGATCATCGAACCCTTTCGGCCGGGCACATCCCGGTCGGCCAGGACGAAGAAATCGCTGAAGGCGTACTGGGTATTCAGGTCCAGCCCACGGTGCCTGAAGAAAGGATAGAAGGGCTTGGCGGATTCCCGGTCCCCGGATACGAGGACGTGAATCTTGTAGTCCTTCACATCGAAGGGTTTCAGTTCGGGCTGCGGTTCCTTCACCGCCGCTTCCTTCTCCTCGTAGGGAGTATTCAGCAGCCGGTGGCAGACCTTGTTGACGAGCCTGTCGAGGTTCATCCCGACCTCGTACTCGGGGAAGAGATGAGGATGCTCCTTGATGAGCGAGATGACGTTGTAGTTCTTCTGCACCGGAGGATGGAAGCAGAACTGCCCGTCCCGGGTGACGATGAACTTGTCACCGCGGATCCGCTGCCCGTGCTCGTCCAGACGGACGAACGAAGGGTAACGCATCCCGTCCTTCCGGTTGCGGACATAGCCCGCATCTCGGAGGACGTCCATCACGGAGAGCCGCTGCATATAGTCTTGATAAGTGAGTTCCATATTTCGAATCGATGTTATCGTCCGAGTCCGACGCCGTGCTCGGCGGCATTAAGCCCCGCCTCGAAGGCGCGGCTGGCAATGTCCTGAGGGGAATCCACGCCGGGCTTCATGTAGACATGGCCTCCGGCGTGGCGTTCCATATAGAGATCCGGGGCCATGCGCGGCCCGCGTGCCATCTCTCCGGCCACGGTGAGCGCCGCAAGGATGGCCGCCCCGATGTGTGCGCCCCCTTCGCGCTGCTCGCGCGGAAGCTGCTTCATGTCCACCTCATTGAAGACCTTCGAGAAGAGCCTCATGCGGTGGTAATCGTCCACGGCCATGAAATTGTCATACTGGCGGCGGGTGATCTCGTGGGAGATCTCCTCACCGTTGATGACGGCCGTCATGCGGTATTTCATGTCACGGCCGGTCTCCTGCGCCTCATCCCGGACGGGCTCCACACGGATGTCGCCGACGCTGACCTCGCGCCCGTGAGCGCCTTCACGGAACCAGCCCTCCCGCGACTGCATGTCGTAGAGGGACTCGCCCCAGACCCTTCCGATGCCGCGGCGCTCGTCCTCCTGCTCCTGGAGGACCGCCTGCTGCATCACCAGGTACGACATGTCCTCGGCGATGACCGGCTGCGGATGGAGGCTGCGCTCCTGCTGCCGGATCTCCTCCAGGGCGGAAGGGGAGAGCGCGAGGCCTACCGGCTCCCTGCTCTCCAGCATCTCCATCGTGACCTTTCCCTGCCAGTCCTTGCCGATGACACCGTTGATGACGTCGAGCCTCGCGGCGACGGGGATGTCCTTGAGGGATTCGGCGGAGAGGACCGCCATTTCATCCTCCCTCAAGTCATAGACAAGGTCGCGGTTGATGGAAGTGGACTTCACCGTAAGCGTACCGGCCCGCTCGTCCACGACGATGCCGTGGCTGGAGAGGACCTCGTTCCATTTCTCCATGGAGAAGTAGACGTCGGAGTTGATGAGCTCGGAGTAGGGCCTTGCCTTCTCGCCGGAGGCCGGACGCGCCTGGATCTCGGGGACGACGGTCCTGAGTTCCGTCAGAACATCCTCTCCAGAACGGACTGCGGCCTGCGCCTGCGTAGCCTGGTTCCCCTTGTAGTAGAATCCGTAGCCTCCGTTCTGGAGTTCGCCCGGCTTCATCCTTCCGTTGGGACGGTCGGGGACTAGGGGAGCCCCGCCGTGGCGGAGATCCCCTCCCACGCGGCGCAGGTGGAAGCCTTCCTGGCTGCGCGGTGTCCAGCCGAGCATGCTTCGGCGGGCCCAGAGGTCCCTGAACGGACTCGCGGTCCTGCCATATTCGCCCTCTCCGATCCGGTAGCCGTGAAGGCCCATCACGACGCGCCCGTTGGCGTTTCGTGCATGGACATAGTCCTTCGGCATGTCGAAATCCTTCCCCACGACGGCCGCGAAGGCATCGTAGGCCTTGCGGTTCGAGGAGTTCGTGCCCCCGTCCGTAAGGGCGGACAGGTGCTCACGCGAAAGGGGATAGGTGAGAAGAGGGGAGTCGTGGCCCTGTACGGCCAGCAGCACGCCGTCGCCGCTCTGGACGAGACGTGCCTGCATGCCGTTGCGCCGGAGCGTGTCCTGCAGCTCCGGGGCGAGGCCGGCGTAGCGGCCAAGTGCAGTGGATCGGGTAGGCATCGGATAGTCTGTTAATGGTTAGGCATCGCCGCGCTGGATCCCGTCTTCCAGGAGCGAAGCCCTGTAGTCAAGGAAGGCCCTGGCGGCATCTTCATCCTCAATCCTGCCGGTGGCGCCGCAGAAGGACGAGAAGCCCTCCTGCAGCTCAGTATCCGGGTGCATCTGGATGAAATCGAGTTCAGAGATAACCCCGCGCTGGCGCAGCTGCACCAGTTCGTCGTGGGTGTATGTGAGTGCTTTCTTCTTCATGGCGCCTATCGTTTGAGGCCGCTGTTGCGGGCGATGGCCTTCTTCATCTCGTCCCAGAATTCCTCGGTGTAGTCCTGCTCGTGGACATAGTCGAGGTTCCCGTCCTGATCCATGAACCAGCAGCCGTAGATGCCGAAGGAGTAGCGCGACATGGTGGGTTCGCCCTTCTCCTTGTGCCACTTCTGGGAGTCGCCGAGGACGAGCCTCAGACCGGATTTCTCCGTGAGGTCGATGCCGACGGAGACCTCCTCATCATCGTCGGTGATGCAGACGACATCACCCTCCTGGATGGCCTGGATCTCTCCGGAGGAGAGTTCGAAGATGTCAATCAGGTGACTGATGTTCTTGCCGATGACCGGGGTGGGCACGTAGATAACCTGGTTGGTGCCGGTGTCGATCTGGACGAAGCACTTTGCCGTCTCGTCGTCCGGAGCGTGGCTGATGATCGCCTTGCCGGAGCGGAGCGCCTCCTGCTCGCGGGGACTGTAACAGTCCAGGTCGCAGTGGACCAGGCGCGGATGGAACACGATGTCGGTTTCGTCATCCGCATCGCGGACCAGCTTGAAGCGGGCCCGGGCGCTGACGGTGCGTCCTTTCTTGTCCTTGATACTGATGGGAAGGACCGGCGAAAGGCGGCCGCTGAGGATGTCAGTGTAGACATCGGTGGGAAGGTCCTCTATCATCTCCTGTGTGAGCCCGAACTCCTCGAGGATGGCGTACGGGACCTCGTCTTCTTTGAACTTGTAACGTGACATGGTATAATGGTTTTCGTTGTTTCCTACGGCAAATTACCTATTACGCACGAGAGTCCGTAGCAGGATAGTGCATCAGTACCGGGGATAGGTGCGATTTTGTGCATTATTCGCCTAAATGGTACTCTGAAGTGGTACTTTGGTATTATTCACTGTTGTCACCGGAACGAATTGAGATCTAACACAGACGTATTTCGATCATTGACGAAAAGCCAGACTGTTTTATGAGCTTTGATAATCGGACGCTTTGTGTTGTTGGCACGATTTTATAATTTCTCGGCACGATAAAAGCATTTTCTAGCACGAAATATTTGGTTTTTGGCACATTAATAGTATATTTGCAAAAAAATTAAAGTAAATGTATACGGAGTTATTGAGAATAATAGAGGGCGGATTACAGAAAGATTCTCCCAAGGTCTATAATTACTCGAAGATGCTTGCGGAGAAGATGAATCGTGACGGTGAATCAAGAATGGCCAAGATGATTATGGATTTGCTGGACAAGCGCTATTCGTCATCTTTGACTTTAGATGAATTGTCTTCAAAACCAGTAGATGCCGAAAGCCGCATGAGCATAGTGGATGTATATCTTCCTTCAGAGAAGGATATAAAACCGATTCTCCCGGAATTGACGGCCGCCAAGGTTAATGATTTCATTAACATGGTCAAGCGCCAAGGAGATTTGTTCTCTTTAGGGGTAGACTTAAACAATACTCTTTTGCTTTATGGAGCACCTGGATGCGGAAAGTCGACTGTCGCGAAGTATATTGCTAAAGAAATAGGCCTGCCGCTGGTTATTGCACGTTTAGACGCACTAGTGTCATCATTATTAGGAAGCACATCAAAGAACATTCGCAAAGTATTCGACTACGCATGTTCCAGGCCGTGTATTCTTTTTTTGGACGAATTTGATGCAATAGCAAAAGCGAGAGATGATCAGCATGAATTGGGCGAATTGAAGAGAGTTATTAATAGCCTGTTGCAAAATATTGATTCTTTCTCGAACACTAATGTCCTTATTGCAGCAACAAATCATGCCGATTTGTTAGATAAAGCGGTATGGCGCCGGTTTCATACCATTCTTGAGATTGGTCTTCCAAGAGAGAAACAGATGTCTGATCTACTGAGGCTTTTCATTGGTGATTTCAAGACTACCGACTCCTTCGCTGATGAGAAAAAAATGTCAAAACTGGTTAAGGCTATTACGAATTACTCTGGAGTTACGCCTGCTGATATACAGACCATCGTAAACAACGCAAAGGTCCAAGTCGTACTCAATGATAATAAAGCCTTGAGCACTGAGGATTTATTGCTTCAGTTGTATTTGTTTAAGAATCATGACAATGATAGCGTTGAGTATATTGTTAAGTATTTGAATGACAATGGAGTTTCTCAATCGGTAATATCCGAAATGATAAACCTCTCAATAAGGCAGATTAAGAACATTTTAAATAAGGAGAACTAGAGATGAACGAGAAGAATCTTCCTATCCGCTTCTTTTCCATGAGAGAAAAGGACGAACGAATGACCGAAGGTGCTGGCGATTCCGTCATCCCGAACTGGGTTGATAAAGACAGCATCCCTGATAAGCAGAAGACTTTCACTGGAAAGTTAGCAGGTGTTGCAACGTCATTGTCCCAAAAGGCGTCCAAGGGGGTGTTCCTCCCTTCAGTTCTGACCCTCCATCTTAATCCAAATGCCTTGGCGAAGGGACACAGACAGAATATAGCCTCCATCTTTAATGACAAAGGGGCAATCAACATTGTTGGCGTCGTTGGCCGGGATAAAGTTTTGGCCAAGGTAAACAGTGCACAAGAGGCAAAGAGGATAGAAAACAAGATCCAGAATCTCCGGTTCGGGGACAAAACCTATCTCGGTGTAGCAGCGATAGACCAGATAGACTCGTTTCAGCCACTCGTAGAGGAAGGTTTAACCGAGGAAAGTACTGTCAAAATCAAGCTCATCAACTACTATGACAGAGGGTTGAATGAACTTCTCGTCCGGTCTTTTGAGAAAGAATGCGACACACATGGTATCGAAGTTGTCAGATGCAATTATTCCAACCAATTGATTGTCTATAAGGCCGTTGGTGTCTCCTCAAATCAACTTTCCTATTTGAGGAACCTCGAAGGAGTCCAATCGATAAGCCATATGCCCTTTGTCGAATTTGATGAAGACTCCATTCAATTTGCCGAAGATATCGAGATCAAGACGCCGCAGGATGGAGTTGATTATCCCGTCGTTGGAGTCCTGGATTCGGGGATTGAAAGAATCCCTCATTTGGCTCCATGGCTCTGCACGGAGAAGGAATCCTTCTTTACTCCGGATGAATCGGATTCTTCGCATGGGACGTTCGTCTCCGGAATCATTGAATACGGTGACGAATTAATAGGCAGGAACTGTACCGGTAGTCAGGGCTGCAAACTTTTTGATGCCGCTGTTTTTGGGAAGTACTATAAAAGAATGTCAGAGGAAGAAGCAATCGAAAATATTCGGTCGGCGATAAGCCATCATCCGAACATAAAGATATGGAATATGTCAATCGGAACTGATGACACCGCAGATGAACAGGAGTTTTCCGACTATGCCAAGGAACTTGACAGGATTCAAGATGAGTACGACGTTATGATTGTCAAGTCGGCCGGGAATTATGATGATTTTCGTTCCCCGGTTCCAAGAATCTCAATACCGGCTGATTCCATTAGAAGCCTGGTGGTTGGATCCATTGCGCATACTAAGAGGGAGTTCGATCTCGCCGAGGCAAATTGTCCTTCTCCTTTCTCGAGAAAAGGCCGAGGCCCAGCGCATATTATCAAGCCCGAAGTCGTCAGTTATGGAGGAAATGCCGGGATTGATGACAATGGCGATAAAACGCAATCACCAGTTCTCTCTTTTTCTCCGAATGGAGAAATAACCGGTAACGTTGGTACGAGCTTCTCGACACCGAGAATTACTGCCATTGCGGCAAGTTTGCAAATGAAACTGAAGGACACGTTTAACCCGTTGCTTGCAAAGGCCCTGATCATTCACTCTGCCCATTATCCTTTGGAAATGAAAATGGAGATTGGGGACAAACTGAGATATGCCGGCTTCGGCCTACCGGCACCGAGTGACATGATCCTGTATAATGATAAATACGAGACAACCCTGATTCTTCAAGACACACTTGAAAAAGGCCGCTTTATCGAGATTCTTGACTTTCCTTTCCCCCAATCGATGATCGAGAATGGATTTTACTATGGCCAGCTAACCGTGACCCTTGTCAGTAAGCCAATTCTCAATGCATCTCAAGGAGCCGAGTATTGCCAGTCAAATCTAAAAGTGATGATGGGCACATACGACAATAAGACCCAGAGGGATATTACAAAAAGGAATATCAAGAACCCGATTGGAGCTGAAGGTAGAAAGAATCTGCTAGGGTCTTCGCTTTATAGCAGTAGGGCAAAAGAAGATACCACAACACCATATGCCTCGGAAAGAATGCTCGTAGACTATGGTGATAAGTTCCAGCCCATCAAGAAATGGAGTGTTGATTTAGAGGAGCTTACACAAGGAAAGAAGGAAGACCATCTTAAGGCCCCCAAATCGTGGTATCTTAAGATAGAAGGGTTGTATCGGCAATTCATCGAAGACCTCAATGAATCGAACGACGAGGCAATCAGCCAAGAATTCTGCCTGATTATCACCATCCGGGACAACAAGCACAGACACGAAATCTACGATGAAGTTACCCAACAGTTAGAGGTCAATGGTTTCGTATATAGCTCTGTCCCCGTTGAACAGCATGTTGTGGTTTCATCCAGTTCAGAAGAATAACCGAATAGTGGCATTGAAGAATACATTCATCAATCCTATTTCTTGGCGAACTGCATGATTTCATTGCACATCTTCTCGACATCCTGGTTGACCTTCACGAAGTTCTCATAGAGGATCCGCTCCTTCTGTTCCTTGGTGCCGAAGGTGTAGAACTTGGGGAGGTCGGTGTAGTGCTTCTCCTCCTCGCTGATCTCCTTCATGTCGAAATCCGTCTTGCAGAAGAACTTTGAGGTCTGGAACTCCTCGCTCTTCTGGATGTTCATCGTGCCGCCCTTGCCGGTCTTCGTCTTCACAAAGTCCCTCGCCGTCTGGCCGCAGATCCAGCCGGTCGGCATGTCGGAGATCTTCGACGCCGGGACCAGGCTGTCCATGTTCTCGTTCAGGTTGATTGACGTGCGGTCACGGTCGATCGTCACACCCTTCTTCAACTGGACGACCTTACCGAAGATGTCGTTCGAGAGCCACTCCAGCGTCTCCTTGGCGCGGGCGGAGCCGCTGACGACGTTGCCCACGGTCGTGATGACCTTCTGCATGCCCACCTTGCCGTAGTCGCTCTCCAGCTGCGGCAGTTCCTGGAAGCCCAGGGTCACGCTGACCTTGTTGCTTCGGGCCGTGCCGATGAGGCGGTCGATCTTATGGAAATACAGGGTAGGGAGCTCATCCACGATGATGCTCACCGGGACGTTCTTGCCCTGACCGGTGTTCACACGGGTCACCAGACGGTTCAAGATCAACGCGTTTAGGGCGCCGATGATACTCTCCATCTCAGGATCATTGGCGATGAGCAGGTAACTGGGATGCTCCGGGTCGCTGACCTTCAGGTCGAAATCGTCCCCGTTGCGGTGGAAGATCCAGTAGGACTCCTTCGTCGCCAGACGGGACGTGTAGACGCGGAGCGTGCCGATCATACCTTCGAGCTGCTCGAAGGCCTTGTTCTTCAAGGCGGTCTGGAACGGACCCAGCAGAGGCAGTACCTCCGGGTCGGTCTGCAGTACGTCGAAGATGGTCTGGTAGTCCTTGTTCAAGAACGACAGGATATGCGGCATGTCGGAGTACCGGCCCAGCCAGTAGGCGGGCTGCACGACGAGCCCGTCGGAATCCCGGACAATGCCGGTGAGGACCTTCTGCCCGGTCTGGGGATCCGTGACGTACTCCGGGACAAGCGGCTTGCGGTCCTTGTCATAGGGCATCTTGTCCCAGTTGCAGAAAAAGAAGATGCAGGCCGCGAGGAAGTTCACGGCCGAGGTCTGGAAGAACTGGTCGGAGCCGCCGCCACCTTCCTTCTTGCCCTTCTGGAGGGAGTCCAGCAGGGTCTCGGCTGTCTCGCTGGCCGCCGCGAGGTTGTTGATGTACTTGAGCTGGATAGGATTGACGCGCTTGGAGTACTCGACATCCACGAAGTTGATGACGTTGAAAGAGAAGTTCGCGGGGATCTTCTTCCGCTGGAGGTTGAGCCGGTAATGGTAATAGAGCTTCCTGGCGAGGGTGGGGAACTTGTAGTCGTACACCACCATCGCGAAGCCCTTGGCGCTGTGCTGCCGGATGAACGGCTCGATGATCGAGAAGGTCTTACCGGAGCCCGGCGTACCGACGACCCAGGTACCGCGGAACGGGTTTACGATATTCACCCAGCCCTTGCGGAACTTGCCCTTGTAGTAATAGCGCATCGGCACGTTGACGCTATACTTGTTGTCGATCCTCTCCTCGCACTGGACGAAGGACTCGTTCTCGTAGTTGAACCGGTCCTTCAGCAGGCCCTCCTTGAGGAACTTGGAGATATTGTCCAGGGCGATGTGCACGAGGACCGTTCCGATGACGGAGGCGGCCATGTAGAGCCACCTGTTAAGCGGGACGGTATATAGGAGCGGGGTCATCGAATGGCCGAAGAGCCAGACGGACAGGACCACGATGAAAAGGCCCGACACGAGGGGGTAGAGGACCATCCTGCGGGCATCGAACTCCAGCTGCTTCTTGTTCCTGGTGCCGATGCAGGTGATGCAGATCATCAGCAGGGTAGCGACCTTGCTCCAGATGAGGTTCCCGTCGGCGTAGATGAACCAGCGCTTCATCCTTCCGTGAAGGTCCACGAGGATGCCGCCCCAGAAATCCAGCACGGCGGGATCGACGGCATAGAGGAAGAACTCCAGGACGAGCGACACGTAGACGAGGCTCCTGAAGATCTTGTATCCAGTGATGAGGTCCTTACTTTCTTCCATGGCGTTCCCTGTATTTCAGGATAAAGGCGATGATGGCCGAGAGAATCATCATCTGAT
>JAEEGK010013709.1_pt1 | contig 18227 bp, 7 predicted proteins | sample 8958771 | NCBI WGS metagenome assembly JAEEGK01 (sample SAMN16246547, study PRJNA631951) | gut metagenome | biome: gut microbiome; feature: rumen; material: SC-attached | host: Bos | place: Iran: Karaj | collected 2018-10
ATTATTATAATTGTTATTATTATAATTATTATTATAATAATTATTATTATTGTTATTATTATTAAAGTTATTATTGTTAAAATTATTATTATTATAATTAATATTATTATTAATGTAATTATTATTATTATTATAATAATTATTACCATTGTTATTATTAAAATTATTGTTATTATAATTATTATTATTATAATAATTATTATTATCATTGTTAAAGTTATTATTATTAACTTGATAATTTCTATTAATTGGTCGTCTATATCCCTGATTTGTTTCAATATTGTTCATATTATGACCATATCCATATGGAATTTTATTTTGAAAACGACCTAAATTCCTATCATTATTCATATTTATATTTTGATTTTGAAATTGATTTCCATTATTTTGGTTATCATTATTAGATTGTGGATAATTTGAATTGGGACCTTTTCTAGAATTTTCATATTGTTTATCTTCATTATCATAAGAATGAACTTTTCTTAAATAATTCATTAAACTTGTAGCATTACTTAAAACTTCATTTCTAATTCTTTTAATAGGATTCCCATAAAAATTAACAGAATTTAAACAATTTAATAAACAAATATCAGTAGGTATATCTCTAATATTATTATTTGCAAATAAAAATGATTTTAAATTAGGAACACTTTTATAAATTTTAAAAGGAATTTTATCAATTTGATTATCAGAAGCATTAAAAGTATCAAGTAATGAAAATTTCATATTTAAAATATTATCAATTGTTCTAATTTTATTATTAGAAATATTTAAAGTTGATAAACTTGTAAATAAACCAGTAACATCTGGAATTTTATCTAATCTATTATATGATATATCTAAATATGTTAAAGAACATTTTAATTCAGAAATATTAGTAGATGTTAATTCATCATATGGAAATTTATAAATTCTATTTTTTGAAATATTTAATATTTTTAAATTTGGAAGTGATAAAATACAAATTGGAAATTTATCAATTAAATTTTGAGATAAATTTAAATCTGATAATGATTGAATTAAATTTAAAATATATTGAAATGTGAATATATTTTCTATTTGATTTTGTGAAAAATCAATTTTATCAAGTGTATTTTTTTGAATTGAATTTTGAAATTCTTCAATTGGTAATTCAGTTATTTTTTTATTATTCATTATTAAAGTTTTATTATTAATAAAAGAAACAATTCTTTCTTTATCATTCATATTAATATCATATAAATCATTTTTATTCATTGGAGTTCCTTCTAAATCTTGATCAGTTATTCTAGTTTTTAAATAATTTTTTAATTCTTCTGTACTTGAATTTCTCATTTTACTAACTAAACGAATTAAAGGATTTCCTTCAATATTTAATCTAACTAAACTATTCATTAATCCTAATGCATTTGGTATTTCATTTAAATCATTATTTTGTAAATTTAAAGTTGATAATTTTTTAAGTTGTAATATATCTCTTGGAAAATTTACTATTTTATTATTATTAATATCTAAATTTGTTAAATTTATACAATTATTTAATCCTTCAATTCTTGAAATTTGATTATAACTTAATAAAAGAGAATCTAAAACTGGTAATTCTTTAAATAAATAAAAATATGTTAAATTATTACTATGTAAATCTAAAAATTTTAAATGTTTCATATTATCAAAAAGAGAAATATTATTATTAAAATTTACAGTTTCTAATCTATTTTTAAATAAATATAATTCTTCTAAAGCAACCATATTATTAAAAATTTGAGGAGGAAGAAATTGAATAGAATTATTATCTAAATATAATCTTTTTAATCTAGTTAATCCTCCAAGTCCATTAGGAACATTTAATATTTCATTATTAGAAAATTTAACAATTTCTAAATAAGATAAATATTGAATTGAATCAGGAATTTCTCTTAATTTATTTTTAGATAAATCAATTTCAACTAAAGAATTTAAAGCTTTAAATTTTTCATTATCAATACTAGTAATTTTATTATTAGACATATCTAATAATTTTAAATTATTTAAAGAATAAAGTGAAATAGGAAATTGATTAAATTGATTATTAGAAAATCTTAATTGAATTAAATAATTCATATTACTTAAACTTTGATTATTATCATTAAAAGAATTTTCATCTAATAAATTATTAGAAGCATCTAATTTATTTATATCTACCATTTCCCACCAATTAATTCCTTCAATTTCAACATTAGGATCAAAAATTTGAGGTGGAATTTCAGTTAATTTCATATTACTTATATCTATTGTTCCATTTGTTCTTGCTTGTTTTAATTTCATTATCATTATTTTATTAGTTTTTTGAGCTTGTGTTGGCTCTGGTATTTTTTTTTTACCAAATGGATTTTCCATTGCACTTTCTTGATTTGTTAATGGACTTATTCTACGATTTTCATATAATTCATATGGATTTTCATCTTGATTTTGATTATTTGAATTCATTTTAAATGCTTTTCTAAAATTTGGATTTGTTATTTTTTGAGCTAAATTTCTTCTGTTCATTATTTCTTATTTTTTTATTTTTAAAAATATATTTTTGATTTTATTTTAAATATTATTTTTAATCTTTTATTTTTAAGATTAAATTAATTGAATTAAATTAGTGAACATGAACCATCTTTTTTTTCCTTTTCTTTATTTTCTTCTTCTTCAAGTTTATCTTCATCTAATTGAGGTATTTCATATTCTTTTAAAATATTTATTATTTCATCAATATTTTCTCTAGTTTTACATGAAATTTCAAAATATTTACAATTTCTTATATTTGAAGCATAATTATCCATTTCATTTTTTTCAACAATTCTATTACTCGGATTTTTATCAATTAAATCTTTTTTATTTCCACAAATAACTATTTCAAGATTAGTATTATCAATAACAGATTGAGCAATTATTTCTATTAATCTTTTTGTATGTTCATATGAATCCTTATTTGTTAAAGAAAAAATTATAAAAATAATTAAAATATCTTCAATATCATTTTTAAAAATTGATGTATTTTTAAATTCATCATCATCTGTTACTTCTTTTAATGTAAAAAATTTATTTTCTAAATTTAATTTTTGATTATAAATACCAATTTCAGTACTCTTTATTTTTTCATCAAATGGTTTATTAACTAATTGATTAACAAAAGAACTTTTCCCAACTCCTTTACTCCCAAGAATATAAACTTTATTAGGTTCATTAATTATATTATATTCTGTTCTCATATTATAAAAAACTATAAAATCAAAAAATTATAAATTATTAAAATATACTTAATTTAATAAAAAAAAAACAAACAAAAATTAAAAAAAAATGAATAACCCACCATTAAATCAAACATTTAGTTATCCTTATGCAAGACCAGTTACAATTTTACCTCCATTAAATCAAAATATGGTAGTTAATTCAAATTATAATAATAATAATAATATACCAAATAATAATATATATAATCTTAAAAATCCAATTTATAATTATCCAATAAATAATAATCCTTCTGCAATTAATCCAAGTTTAACAATTGCTCCACCAATACCAAATTATTATAAACAAAATATTAATTCTGGGAATTATTATAATCATTTACCTAATATTGCTCAAAATAATTTAAATTATTCAACGCCTGAAATTTTAGCAAAATCATTTAGTAATAATTTAATAAAATTAAAAGATTTAGAAGATAAAATTAATAAAAGAGAAAAAGACTTTAATGATAATGAAAATTTACCTTCAATAAAAGAAGATCAAAAAAAAGAATTAAAATCAATATTAAAAGATAATGCACATTATAAAATGACATCACCAGAAGACCCAAATTTAGTAGATAAATTTGATGAAATAAAAAAAGTAAAATCAGAAATACCAGATTACATACCAGAAGAAGATATAAAAATTCAAAAAAAAAAAGAATTAATGTCAAAAAAAGGATTAGAAGATTTTAATTCAAGATTAAAAGAAAATTTAAATGAATACTCAGAATTTATAACAAATCAAATAAAATCAGACAACGAAAAAAGTAATGATTATTATAAAATGATAAGACATAATTTAGATCATATTAAAGAAGAATTATCAAAAGAAATAGATGATTTTAATCAAATAGCAACAAATGGAATATCTGATATAAGACAAGTAATGTTAAAATTACCACAAACTAGATTAAGACTTTTAGCAAAGAGATTAATTCCAGATAAAAAAATGGATGATGAAGAAGAAGAAGAAGAAAAAGCAAAATTACATAAAGAAAATGTTTTAAGAGATGCTAAAAGAATGAGTATTATGATTGGTAATACTGCAGAAACTGCAAAACAAAGAGAATTAATGCAAAAAGCAATTGAGAAAGTTGGACTTGAGAAAAAAAATACTTTAAAAAATGGGAAAAAAAATATTGAATTAGATTTATGGGAAAAAAATAGAGTTCATGATAATAAAATATTTAAAAAAGTTGATTCTAGATTTTCATTATTTAATCCTAGTTTTATTTCTATGAAACCAATTAATCATTTTAGAAAATATGTTTATGTTATTATTGCAGCAAGAAGATTTCTTAATATTAGATATATTATTTATAAAAGTTTGAAATTTAAAGCAATTACTTATTTTTTAACTTATTATGAAGATATGGATATTATTTTAAAAAAAAATATTTTTTATGCAATTAGAGAACCTTTTACTGAAATTATTTCAAATAGGAAATTAGATTTAAATCTTGTTGTTGATAGAGATGTTGATCAACATCAAAATTATGTTGATTTACAAGATTATATTCAAAGAATAATTAAAGGATTACAAACAAAATTTTTTGAAGGATTATCTGATAGTATGTTAAAATATTTATCTATATTTGTTTGTAATTATTCTTATATTCCAGCTGATTTTTTTACTTTATTTGAATTAGTTCGTTTTAAAACAACTGAAACAGGTGAATTTATAGAATTAACTAATAAACAAAGAATAATGATTTTAGGTTTTTATATTATAATAAAAATACTAATAAGAAATTTATTTTTAGAAATGATATTTACTCAAAATAGTATAGCAACATTAAATAGAACAATAAAATTAAATATAAAAATGATAGTAAGTGTCTTATATAGAGGAACAATAAATATGTTAAAAAAAGAATGTGAAACAAAAAGAAATTTAGAAGATGTAGAATTAACAATAGACAAAGATAATTTTTATAAAATATGTTATGGTAAAAAAGAATTCCACGTATCTCAATTATTAACAAAAAGATATTATTTAAAAGAAGCATACACAGATAAAGAAATAAATCAAGGAAGAAAAAAAAGAGTAAGTGAAAGAGTTGAAGCAGAAATTAATCCTGAAAATAGAAATTTATCTCGAAGAAGACCAAGACAAACTCAAAGATTAAAAAGTAGATCTCGATTAAGAAAAAATCAAAAAGCTAAAAAATTTAGAGAAGAAGAAGAAGAAGAAAGTGAAGAAGAAGGAAAAAAAAAGAAAAGAAGTATTAGTAGAAAAAAAAGAAAAAGAAAAGAAAGTTATGATAGTGAAGATGAGCCAGGAAATCCAAATAGTGAAAGTGATGATGAAACTCCAGAAATTCCAAGAAGAAAACCAAAAAAAAAGAAAACTAATTTAAAAAAAACTGCTCAAGATGAATATTATAAAAATAAAGGACGTCAAATTATGATTGAAGATATTAAATCTGAAGATTTAAATAAATTTGATGAACATACAATTAGAACTAAAAGTGATGAAGCTAAAAGAGTTAAAAAAAGTTTAAGTAAAAAAGATAGAATTGATGAAGTTATTGATTTAAAAGAAAAAAGAAGAAAACAAATGATGAGAGATAATAGAAAAAGAGGAATTATTGAATATGATTATTCTAAAAAAAGAGAAAATAGTGAATCTCCAAGAAGAAATACTACAAATTATAGTAAATCAAAATCAAAAACAAGAAAATCAAAATCTAAATCAAAAAATAGAAAAAAGAATAAAAAAAATGAAGATTCTGATGAAGAAGAATTTAGAAATAGTAAAAGAGTAAAAAAAAGAGTAAATCCAAATAATAATATTAAAATAATTAATATGCAACAATTATTAGAAAGTAAAGCAAAAAAAAGAGCTTTACCTGATTTAGAAAGAGATTTAATTGCAGAAAAAAGAGGAAGATTTGCAATTAAAGATTATACAAATGAAGATATTGAAAATATGAGATATATTATTGAAAATTTACAAAGTTTTGGTGATGATGATATTGATCCAAATGAAGTTATGATTTTAGATAATGCACTTTATGCAGATGAACAACTTGAAGTTTATTATTTATGGGCTGAAGAAACTAAATTTGATCCTTTTAAAGATATTAAAGCTTTTCTTGAAAAAATTTTAGATATGATTCAAACTAATTTCAGTAAGGAAGATATTAAAATAAAATAAAAAATAAATTAATTAATTAATTTATTTTATAAATTAATTTTTATGTATAGAAAAATTTATAATATATTTTGAATAATGTAATAATATTATTTTAATAATATTTTCATATTCAAATTTTATAATAAAAGGAATTGAAAATATAAAAACAATATTAACAATATATTCTAATTTTTATTTTATATTTTATTTTAAAAGTAATTAGATAATAAAAAATGTTTCTAAAAATTAAACAATAAATCATTTTGTAAATAAAATAATAATGGGAATAAATTGTATTTCATGTATAAATGGAAGAACAATAAAATCAGAAATTCCTGTAGAAATGTATAAAAATTCATATTTCTTAAAGAAAATAAAAAAAATTCAAAGTAATTATCGTGGTTATGTCTTTCGAAAAATATATAAAAACACCAAAGATATAACGCCAAATAAAATAAATTTAAAAATAAAAAATAATATATCATACATAATAGTAAATAAAGTACACATAACAAAAGAACAATTAGATTTCTTATTTCAAAATTACTCTCCTTTAATTGACAACATAAAAACAGAAAACATAAAATTATTATATCCAAATTACGCTGAATTTGAAGGAGAATGGAATCCAAAAACAAAAGAGAAACATGGTAGAGGAATTCAAATATGGAATGATAAAAGTATATATTATGGTCAATGGAAACATAATAAATTTAATGGTAAAGGAAAATACATAAATCCATTCGGAGATATTTACGAAGGTGATTTTGTTAATGATAAATATGAAGGATTTGGTAGTTATATAGATAAAAAAGGAGTTTCATATATTGGAATGTGGAAAAATCATTTACAAGATGGTAAAGGAAAAGCAATTTGGCCTGATAAAACAGAATATGAAGGAGAATATAAAAATGGTAAAAAATGGGGTAAAGGAAAATTAATTTTTAGTGATGGAAATAATTATATTGGTGATTTTTTTCAAAATAATATGCATGGTTTTGGTAAATTTACTTGGAATAATTTAAATGAATATATTGGTGAATGGAAAAATAATAAAATGGATGGTGAAGGAACATTTAAATTTAATGATGGGAAAATTTATAAAGGACATTATTTTAATGATCAAAAAAATGGTTATGGTGAATTATTTTATACTAATGGGAATATTTATAAAGGTTATTGGAAAAATGGAAAACCAAATGGTGAAGGAGAATTATATGATAATATTGAAAAAAAATGGAAAAAAGGTTTATGGGTTGATGGAAGAAGAGTTAGATGGGAAATTGAACAGTGATTTTTTTGGACTTTTTTTTTCATTATTATTTTTTTATGAGTTTTTGGCTAATTTATTTTTTTTTATTTTTTTTTGATGTATAGTTAAGTTGTTTTTTTATCGAATTATTATATCTCTTTGAATTGGAAGATTAAAAATGAAAATGTAATCAAAAATGAAATTATTTTCTTATAAGTATTGGTTAGTTTTTTATCTTTTTATTTTATAATTTTGTATTATTTATAAATATATCGTTTTAAAAAAGTAAAATGAGAGTTCTACTTTTTTTCTTACCTTGAAAATTTCTTTTTCTTTTTAATTTATTCGTTAAAGATATTTAAAAATTAATTTTTTATATTTTAAATTTTTATATAATATATTAAATAATATTTTCATTATTTTATAATTTAATTCTTTATAATTTACTTTTGATTATTATAAATATTTATTTATTTAAGTTAAAATAAATGTCTGATAATCAAAATGAATTTTTAAATAGAAAAAGAATTGAAAAAAAAATTGAAGAAATTAAAAAAAATATGATTAAACTTGAGCCAATTTTTAATAATCAAGCTGTCAAAGAAGTTTTCAAAGGATTAGAAAATTTTAAATTAGAAGAATTTTCAAAATTTTTCCAAAGTTTATCAAATAAAGAATTTAAATCATTATCTACTCATAAACAAAGTTCTAAAGTTCCAATAAAGTTAGAAAATTTAAATTTTAATCCATTTCAATATGATGTTGATAATTCAAATAAACCAACAATAGATAATATTAATAATATTGTAATTAAAAATATGGGAATAACTACAATTGATTTAAATGAAAAAATGAATATTGATAATGAAAATAAAAAAGTTAATAATAATGAATTAATTTCTTTTGATGAATTTTTTGAATTAATAAGAACAAATATTAAAAATATGATTTCTAATAATTCATCAATTAATTATAAAAACATGAAACATATTATAAAATTATATACTACATTTATTCATATGAATGGGAAAATATTTGATCAAGATGATAAAATTTTATTAGGAATGGTAAAAGATATTTCTCAAAATTCAGAAGAAAATTTTAATTCTCTTTGTATATATTGGTTATATTCTGAGTATTTACTTTGTTCAAAAAAAGTAGAATTTTTAAGATATGATACTTTATTGAATGAAATATTAGTTTTATTAAATAAAGAAATTTCACATAGTGATGTTAATTTATATACAAAATTAATATCAAATATTCCAAGATATAATATTCAATTTATAAAATATATTATAAAATTTAATGAAAATTATATTATAAAACATTTTGAAGAATTAAAAACAAAAAGTGAAAATAAAGTTCCTATAATTGAACAACTTCCATATTTAAATCCAATGAGAAAAATTTATATTGATATAGTAAAATATGAGAAAATATCTCAAAATGATAGAGAAAGAAATAGAGAAATATTTATGAAATTATTAATTGATAATTTTTTAGAAATGACAAGAAATGACAATTATGATTTTAATAAAAGAGCAACTGAATTTATTATACTTAACATATATAGTATAGGTTCATTTGAGGAAAATAAAATTAAAGAATTTGCATTAGATGGTATAAAAGATTTATTATCTATTAAAGATATTGAATCAGAAAAAGCTAAAAATGATAATTTAATTAAACAAAAATTTCCATTATATTTATTTGTATGTAATATAGATCCAAAAGTACTTTATTCTTCTAAAAATTGTTGTTTACCAAATATTTATTCAGAAGCTGCAAATATTGTTAGAGAAACTTTAAATCCATATTTACCTCAATTACTTGCTAAAATTAATAAATTTAATGCAGTTCAATTAGTAAGTCAATGTGATGAAAAATCAGAAGAAATTGTTTTAAATGTTATTGAAATTATTTATAATATTAAAAATAATTTAAATGATGAAAAATTAATTGATGATAAATTATATAGAAGTATTTCTAAATATTATTTAGATTCATTTCCTAATTTAATAAAAGGAGTTATTAGTTTTTCAAATAAAATTCCTTTATCTGATTTTTTTACTGACTATAATTTCGTTTTAAAAAAAATTCAAAATAGTTTAAAGGATACATCTGAAAATAATTTAAATTCTCAAATTTTAAATAAATTAAATAATAGTGACAATAATAATGATTCAATTATAAATATTTTTGGAGAAAATTCAACAAATTGTAAAAATAAAATTATTTTCTATATAATTTACTATTATTTGGAAATTAAAGAATTTTTTAAAGATATAATTAATCTTTTTTTAAATTATTATATAAAAATAATTTTAGATTTAAAAAATAAAGATGAAGAATTAAAAAATGAATTATTGAATTTTAGTAAAGTTTGTATATCTAATATAAGTACAATTGATTTTTTAGAATCTATTAATGAAATATTTAATTTTAGTAAAAATTTACCTGATGAAGATAAACAATTTATTCAAAATATAATTTATGATTTAATTATAAATATTTTAAATTCAAAAATAAATTTAGAAAATTCTTCAATTGAATTTAATTCTGTTACTTTTGATAAATTAATTGAAATAATGAAAAAACATGATATGAAATTTTTAAAAGAGAATTTTATTCCAAAATTAGATAATAAAATCAAAGATGAACTTAGATCAAAAGATTTAATTTTATTTGCAGATATATAATATATATAATATTTATAAATCAATTATTTAAATATTAAAACTTAATAAAAATTAAATTAAATATATAAATTTTTAAATTTTTATTTTTTTATCTAAATAGAAAATGGGTAAAAGATATATTCAAAAATATAAACAAAGAAAAAATATAAACGATAAAGAATATGAAGCAGATGAATCAGAAAATATATCAAATATGGAATCTTTAAATAATTTACAAACAATTTTAGATATTCTTCAAAGTGGAGACTCTAAAATAAGAGAACAAATAACAAATTTTTTATCAATTCATCAATTTGACATAGATGATCAAAATATAATTAATATTGTTTCATCAATTCCTTTTATAAAAACTTTAACTAATATGTTAAATGATAATTTTTATCAAATAAGATATAATGCAATTTCAGCTTTAAATAATATTATTATTTCCTTTAATGTTATTGATATTGAAAATATTTTATTAACACAAACTAATTTTATTGAGTTATCAATTATGAATATAAAAGATTTCTCAAATGTTGAAAAAAATAATCTTGAACATATTAAAAGAATAAGAACTTTAAAAAATTTATTTGATTTATATTCTTTAATTATTGATTTATATAGTGAAGATATTCAAAATAAAATTAAATTTAATTCAATTGTTGAAGAAATTTTAAAAATTATTATTGATAAAAAAGAATTAGTTAATGAAGAATTTTTAGGTTATTGTTTAAATTTCTTAGGAAATATTTTTTCAGTTGAAATAATTACATTGACTAATGAATCAAATTATTTAAAAAAATTTATAGAAGAAGGGAATAAATATATAAATGATAACAATACAAATGAATACATTAAAACATTATATTATTATTCATTATTTTATTTATGTTCAATTAATAATGATTTTTTAAAACAAAATAATATAATTCTTTTACCCAAAATAATAGATTTTATATATTTAAAAATTTCATCTCAAAATTCTTTAGTTTCATTGTATTCATTGGGTGATGATATAAATAAAATAGCACATGATAAAATGAAAATTGAAGACACAAATAATGATTTAATAACAAATAATATAGATATTAAAGAAAAGGCAAAATTAGTTGATAAGGAAGTAAATTCATTATTAAATTGTTTAAAATGTTTTCAAGATATTATTGATAGTATAGAAAAAATAAATAATGATAATAATGAACAAATTAATATGGATGATTATGAAGAAATTGAAGATGATTTTGATGACAATAATGAAATTGATAATAATAAATTTGAAGAATGTATTCATAAATCAATTTCAGAAATTATTTCTGTTAATAATTTTGAACCAGTTCAAAAAATGATTAATCAAAATTTATTAAATCATCTGTCAACTTTATGTAATATTCATTCAAAAATTAATGAATTTTATATTAATGAAGTTGATAAATTATTAGTTATTAGAACTAATTTAGATGAAATTGAATATGATTCCTTATCATTAATTAATAATATAATAATAAAATTTCCAAATATTCCTAATAAAGAATTTATTGAATCATTTTATAATTTTATAACATTAAAATTAGGAAAAATTATAATTAATGATAATAATAATGAAATATTATCTCTTTTAATGTTAATTTTAAGAACAATTTTAGATAAATATTCAGGTTATTTTAAAAATTTTGGTGATAATGATTATAATAATTTACTAACAATAATTGCTAAAACAAATGATAATTTTATTAAATGTAATATTATTGATATAATATCATTCTGTTCATGTATTGATAATAAATTTGAAATTGGTGAAAAATTAAAAGAATTATTTTATAATCAAAGTAATATTGAAGTATTATCCCATGTTATAAATGCATTTATGGATCTTTTTAAAGGAGATGATTTAGAGAGTAATAAATATTTAAAAAAAATTGAAATTATTAATATAATGAAAAATGGAATAAATGAATTTAAAAATAGAATGAAATTATCAAAAAAAAATAAAGATATTGATAAAGAAGAATATGAATACATTAAAGAAACTTTTATAAATATGAAAAGATTTATTAAATATAAGGAAGACAGTTTTAAACAATTAAATATATAAAAAAATTAATTATAAAATTACTTTTTAAATAATTTTTTTTCCTTATTTTAAAAAATTTTTTATTTTTTATTTATATTTTTTGTAAAAATGATAAAAAAAATATATAAAATTATATAAAAAAATAAGGGTTGGATGTATCGGGGTTCGAACCCGAGGCCTTTCGCATGCAAAGCGAACGTGATACCACTACACCATACACCCAAGTTAAAATTATTTTAAAATAATTCATTTTTTTCTATAAAATATATCAACTTTGAAATAGTTTTTTTGTTGATAAAGTATTAAAATAAATAAAAATTTTATTCAATCATCTTAAAAACATACATTCAAATTGATTTTTATATTTTTTATTAATTTATTGTTAAATTAAAAAAAAATCATAATTATTTCAAGTATTTAATTTCAATATTTCAATTTTCTTATTTTTATTTAAATTATTTTGAATTGATAATAAAAAAAAAAACAAAAAATATATCTAAAAAATAAAATATTTATTTTAAGAAAAGTTTCCCTAAAAATAATTTTTAAATAAAAAAAATAATAAAAAAAGTTTTAACTTAAAATTAAAAATAAAATTAATTTAAAAATATAGTCATAAAGTAATGATTAAATAAAAAATATTTTATAAAATTTAAATTTCCTTTATTAATATCTAATTTATTAAAAATAAAAATTAATAAAATTCAAAATAATAATATTATTTAAGAATTTAAAAATTCTTCTCTTTCATCAACTAATTCTTTTCCTTTTTCATTAATCAAATTTTGATATTGTTCACTATTTTTCATTTTTAAAATAACATTATCATCACTTTGAGTAAAAGAATAAATTTTTTTCTGTTCAGGATTACTTAAAGAAAGATAAGTTCTTGCAATATTCATAGAATTAGAAACTAACATATCAAGAACATATTCTCTTGTTAAATTAGGAAATTCATTACATAAACCATCTAAAACATTATCAATTGATTTAAAAATAAATTTATCATCTTCATTAATAGTTAATAATTTTCTTTTTTCATCTTCAGTAAATTGTTGTAAATATTTAAATTTAGAAGTATCTTCACTTGCTAATTTATTAATAACATTTTGATAATTTGTTTGATTTTTAGTTTCATTATAAATTTCTTCTAATCCAATATTATCTGTATTTTTACCTATAAAATTTTTTTTCATTCCAGGTTCATATCTTTTTCTTTTAATTGTAGTAGTTCTTACATTTTTAATTTTAGTAATTTCTCCAGTTAATGGATTATGAAATTCTTGTTCATAAGTTTCTTTTTTTCTAATATCAACTAATATATTTTTAATATATTCTTCAAAATTATCAATTGTACCATTTGCATATTGTTCAGCAGCAGAAGCAATTGTTCTTAATTTAATTGGAATATTATCTAAATAATTTTTATTTTGAATTACTACATTTTTTGCTTTTTCAATATCACATTTTGATAATGTTCTCCAATATTTTCTTAAAGTTTCTGATTTGTATCCTTCAAATATTTTTGCTAATGTTTTATATTGTAAAATATCTTCCCAAAACATTTTTGATCTATTTGAAAAACCAAAATTATAATAATTTGCATTTCCACCAACTTCAATTAAAGCTAAAAATACATCTGAACTATGAATTTCAGGTTCTTTACTTAATTTTTCTAAATCTATTGCATGTGTTACTGTAATATTTGGATTTTTTTGTAATTTAAAATCATAACTTTCTGCTGTGTTTTTTATTTGAGTTTCTTTTCTTAATTTTTTCTTACTTAATAATTTCTTTTCTTTACTTTTATTTGTTTCTATTTTTTTTAATATTTTTTCTATTTCTTCTTTTATATTTGAATTTTGTTCATATGTAAATCTTCCTTGTACTTTTTTTTTAATTAAAGGTTGATTTGTATCTTCTTTTTCTATTGATGATGATTCTTCTATTTCTTCTGGTTCTTCTTTTATTTTTTTTGCTGTAATTATTACTTTTGGTGTGTCTTTTCCTTTTTTACTTGTTGATCTTATTTTTTTTGGAGTTATTTCTGATTTAATTTCTTTTTCTTTTTTTATACTCTTTGAACGAGATCTTTCTAATTTTTTTTCTGCTTTTGATTTTTTTTCTTCTTTTATTTTCTTTATTGAAGATGTCTTCTCAGTTTTAATTACTTTTTCTTTATCTTTTTTTGATATATTCTTTAATTCTTTTGTTGATTTTTTTATATTTTTTTTAGATACATCATCAATTGGTTTTATATTAGTTTTTTCTTTTTTAATTGTGACTTTTTTAGGGGATTTTCTAATGGAAAGATTACTTATTTTTCCAATTGATTTTTTAATTATTTTCTGAGGAGTTTTACTTTTTATTCTTGAAGATATCCTTTTTTCCCCTTGTTTTCTTTTTGAACTTTGAGTTTCTTTTTTTTCAATTTTACTCTCTATTTCATATTGCTTTTTACCTCTTGTTTTCTTTGGTTCATCTTTTATTTTTGATAAAGATGTTTCTTTACTTTTTGATGTTCTCTTTGCTGAAAATGATTGTGATTTTTTTTTCTTTGATGGCATTTATATAAATTTTTTTTGTTGTTTGATTTTGTAATTTTTTTATTTATATATTAAAAAAATATTTTTATTTTTGATTGAGAGGGAAATTTATGCATTAATACATATATTTATATTTATATTATTATCATTTGACTAATAGATGCTTTTTCTTTTTTTCTTTTTAAACTGATTTTTTTGAAAAAATATGTTATTTTATTAGATTAAGTATTCTTCTTGTGTTAAAGTAGTTAAAATTTATTTAAAAAGGGTTAAAATATTTTTATTTTTTATGAAAAAATATATTGATATTTTTAATTTTTAATTATATATTTTTTATTCAAATTAAATATTCAAATTATAAAATTAAAAAGTTTAAAAACTTTCTAATTAATTTCTTATTATTTTGAAAAATATAACATATATTTTATTGATTTTTTTGATTAAATATTACATTTTTTTTAAATTAATTAATTGAAAATAACAAATTTATTATTTTATATAAAAAAATATTGAATAATAAAACTTGGATATAAATAATGTAAAACTTAAATAAAATAGCAAAAAAATAAAAAAAATAAAATATATATAACACTCTATGTTGTATTAATAAAAAAATAAAAAAAAACATGGAAAGTCAAGATGATCCAAACATAGTATTTGAAGACGACACATCAAAACCAAAAGATGGAAAAATAAAAGAATTTTCAAAAGAATTTGATCAATCAAACAAAACAAATGCAGAATATGAAAGAAAAGAAAAAAAACAAAGAAATTCAACAAAAATACATCCAGAAGAAAAAATTATAACAAAACTACTTCATGGAGTTGGAACAAACGAAGAGATAACATATGCAATTCCACATTCAGAGAATTCAAATACAATAGAAAAATATCATTTAGGAAAAACATATTCAGTAACAAATTCAACAAATAAAACATTTATTGAATTTTCATATAATGAAGAACAAAATGCAACATCAAAAGATACTATGGAAGATAAAGGAAAAGCAATAGAAAATTATAATGAGAGTGAAAATAATAGTTTATTTGTATTATTTGATGGTCATAATGGAGATCAAGTAAGTAAATATTGTCAAAATCATTTTGATTTAATTTTACGTAAAAATTTATCAAATAAATCTTTATCAACAAAAAGAGCAATAACTAAAACATTTCAAGAATTAGATAATGAATTAAAAGAAAAAGGTTTTGTTCATGTTGGTTCAACTGGAACTTGTTTATTTATAACTGAAGAAAATGGGAAAAAAATATTATATTGTGGTAATATTGGAGATACAAGATGTACTTTATATGGTAAAAGAGTTGAAAGATTAACTGTTGATCATAGAGTTGATGATATAAGAGAAAAAGATAGAATTATTAATGCTGGTGGTTTTATTATGAATGGAAGAGTTAATGGTCAATTAATGTTAACTAGAGTTTTTGGAGATTTTGAATTTAAAACTTTTGGTGTTAAATGTGATCCTTCTGTTGTTAGAAAAGTTTTTGATGATAAAATTGAAAATCAATTTATTTTACTTGCTAGTGATGGTATTTGGGATATGTTTGAAGAAAAAGATATTAAAGATATTATTGAAGATTTAATGGAAAAAAATAAAGATAATAAAGAAAAATGTATTACTAAAGTTATTTGTGATTATTTAATTGAAGAAAGTTTGAAAGCTGGTGGTTGGGATAATATTAGTATTTTTGCTATTAAAATGACTTAGGTTTTTTATTTTTTTGGAGATTTTTTTTACGGTTATCAATAATATTAGATAATATTTATGAGTTAAAAAAGGTATTAATTTTATTATATTAAATATATTATTAAATCAAAAATAATAATTTTATTTTTATTAATATATAATGAAAAATAAGAATTTTTTAACTTGTTTTAAATTATTAAATATGTGTTTTAGAGTTTTGATTATACAATATTTTTACATTATTATTAATTAAGAATTTTTATATTCCTTTAATGAATATAAATTATTGTTCATAATTGAAATTAAAAAAATCATTAAAACTCAATATTTTTTTTATAAAATTTAAATATTATTTTTTTTATTAAAAATTTTTTTAATTTAATGAAATTTCCTTCAATTGAAGAATTATATGATATGGATTTAGAACAATTACTTGAATTAAAAACTAATATAATAAATGGAAATATTGATGATAAAAATATAAATTTAAATGAAGACGAAGATGATTATGATTATTATGATAATGAACAAATGACTAAAGAAACAATGTTAGAATTTGTTAATAATGAAATTAAAGAAAGAAATATGATGAATGATGTTTTAAATTTTTTTTTAAAATCTAATATTGAAAAAGAAGAGAAATTTCCTTTTGAGATAAAAGAAGAAAATAAACAAAAAGAAAATGAAAAATTAAATGAAATTGAAAATAAATATTTAGAAAAAAAAACACTTTTAAATCAAGAACAAAAAAATAAATTATTTAACTTTGATTTAAAAGAAAAACCAATAATTCCAAAACAAAATGAAAAAATAGGTGATTTATTAAATAGAACAAAAATTAAAGCTGAAGATTTTCAATATATTGTTTCTTCTTCTTCTTTAATGAAACCTATTAATTTTTTTAGAAAAGCACAAAAAAGAAAAAAAGAAAAATTAGAACCAATTGAAGAAAAAAAACCAAATTATATAAATTATTTACCTATGATTAAAAAGAAAAGAAAAAGAAAAAAGAAAAAAAATGAAGAAAATGAAATAATAGAAATTAAGAGTAATCCATTAGAATTAATGAGAAAATATGAAGTACCTGATATTAAAAAATTTCCTAAAAGAAAAACAATTTTAACTCCAATTACTAAAAATTTAAATTCAAAACATCAATTTGAAAATAATAAAAATGTTATAAAAGAAAAAGAAAATCAAGTAATTGAAACAAAAAAAGAAGAAAAAAAAATAACTGATGATAAAAAAAAAATTATTGAAATAACTAATTCTAATGGATTTAATATTATAAATAATAATAATAATAATAATAGTAATAATAATAATAATAATAATATCAATGAAAAAACTATTGAAGAATTTCAAATTCAAAAATCGAGTTTAGAATTTATAAAAGGTAAAAGACCTATTAGTAGTTATGATATTAATAGTTTTGGAATAAATAATGGAAAAAATAATTCATTAAAAAAAGAGAATTTTAATTTTTTAATGATTGATAATAATAATCAATTAAATGTTTTTTCCGAAAAAAAAAATATAAATAAAGTTAATAATAATGAAATTAAAAATGAAATTGTAAATGAAAAT
>JAEEGK010013713.1_pt1 | contig 18221 bp, 25 predicted proteins | sample 8958771 | NCBI WGS metagenome assembly JAEEGK01 (sample SAMN16246547, study PRJNA631951) | gut metagenome | biome: gut microbiome; feature: rumen; material: SC-attached | host: Bos | place: Iran: Karaj | collected 2018-10
GGTGACCTCAAACATATTGCCGGCGGAAAAATAGTTGCGGTTGGTAATTGTAGTGAGCGACCATCATTTTATATTGAAAGCTATTGAAACAATCTGTGGACTTAGTTTGAATTGACAAATCCCAATTTTGCACAGTAAATTATTCAACAGTCGTGGAAGTTTAACGAACTTTCGCGGCTGTTTTTTTGTGTGGAAAATTTCAGTTTATCGAGTTGATTGGTTTTGGAATTTGTTGCGATAAATTGAAGACTTTCTAACAGCCGTGGATTTAATTTCTGCGGATGTTTTGTTATAATAAAAATAATCGGGAGGATTATTTTATGAAAAGTTTTATTGCGTATTGCGGACTGGATTGTGAAGCCTGTGAAGCCCGTATCGCAACAGTCAATGATGATAATGTGCTGCGTAAATCTGTTGCAAACCAGTGGTCGGAAATGAACCATGTCGAGATCACTTCGGAAATGATTAATTGCTCAGGCTGCCGGATCGACGGACCGAAAACGCCCTACAGTGGTTCCATTTGTCCCATTAGGCAGTGTGCTGTGGGGAAAAAATACGAGACCTGCGGAAACTGCGATGAAATGGAAAACTGTGAAAAGCTCGCCATGATCACCGGGAACAACCCTGATGCACTTACTAATTTAAAAAGTCATAAGGACTGACAGGTATACGATACGGCGAAAATAAAACCGGTTTAGCCGATATAATATGAGGAGCGCGGCGAAGCATTTTACCTGCCTATGGTGGAGATCATTTCGTACCTGGGCAACAACGGCTTTGCTGTGTATATTGATTCAGCCTGTGGGTTCCTTACCACGCGGGAGTTGGGGGATAAGGAGAAAGCGGCCAAACTGAAAGAGTTTGCTCTGAAGCGCGGATGGAACCCGATTTCTATGAAGAACGAGTTTAAAACAATCTACGGAGAGAGGGTTGAAAGAAGTCATTAATCGCTGCCGATGGTTTGCTTATGTCTTTGCCTGCTTGCATAATCCTGAACCGAAAAATTCGTATTTGTCGTGCTGTATTGCAAACCTGACACGTTTGTCGCGTGTCAGGTTTTATATTTTGCCAGAGGGCTCTTTACATATTGGCAAATATATTGTACAATAAACAGGACAAAAGGAGGCGGGAATATGCTGGCTGTTAATTATTCAACGTTACGAAACAACCTGAAAGCGTATTGTGATAAAGCGACAGACGAATCTGAAACGGTGATAGTGACACGGAAAAATGAAAAAAATGTTGTTATTATGAGTTTGGAAAAATACAACAATCTGCGGGAAAATCTGTTCCTGATGCAAAACCGGAAAAACTATCAGCACATTTTGCAAGGGATTGAGGAACTGGAACAAGGTCAGACAGTCACTAAAGTGGCAGAAGATCTGGAGGAGTTTTTAATTGAATAGAACTTTTTCCAGACAGGGATGGAATGATTTTGTGGAGTGGGTGAATGAGGACCGCAAAGTTGCCCGGAGGATTGTTTTGCTGCTGAATGATATTGAACGCAACGGTAATGAAGGCCTGGGTAAGCCGGAAGCGTTGCGCAACCGCTTATCCGGTTACTGGAGCAGGCGGATAACGGAAAAGGATCGTTTGATTTATCGCTTTGATGAGAACACGATTTATATAGCAGCTTGTAAAGGGCATTATGACTGACTGAAAACGCAAATGTATAACACATACAAATCGGGATTTGTGAAGAAAGGTTGGGAATGACAACGGTACAAATTGAAACAGTAAGAACGGAATCGTTCTCGATGGATTTTTTCCGGTTCGGGCATGGAAAAGAAACACTGGTGATCCTGCCGGGGCTTAGTGTGCAGAGCGTCATGGTTTTTGCGGATGCTGTCGCGGAAGCATACCAGAGGCTTGCAAACGATTTTACAATCTATGTATTTGACTACAGAAAAGAAATGCCGATTGCTTACCCTATGCATGAGATGGCACAGGATACGGCAGGAGCAATTCGGGCGTTGGGTCTTAACCGGGTATGTGTTTTTGGCGCATCCCTTGGCGGCATGATTGCTATGAGGCTGGCAATCGAACAACCGGAACTTATACATAAGCTCGTTCTTGGTTCCACGTCTGCCTGTATTGAAGGAGCGCAGTATCAGGCAGTTGAAACGTGGATTCAAATGGCGAAGAGTGGTAACAAGGCGGATTTGTATCTGGCCTTTGGTGAGGCCATTTACCCGCGGGATATGTTTGAACAGTCGCGGGAATTTTTGCTTGAAGCTGCAAAATGCGTGACTGATGAGGATTTGGATCGCTTTGTTATACTGGCGGAAAGCATGAAGGGCTTTGATATTACAAAGGATTTGGGAAAGATTGCCTGCCCGATACTGGCAATCGGTTCGAAGGATGATCAGATTCTGGGCGCTGATGCAACTTTGCGGATTGCGGAACGTCTGAACAGGCGGAGGGATTTTTCGCTTTATATGTATGACGGTTATGGGCACGCATCGTATGATACCGCTCCGGATTACAAAGATCGTATATTACGCTTCCTCATTCAAGAAGCAAATGTCTGAACAGGCGAATGAGTCCATGGAATAGCAATCGGTGGCGGGTTTGCGATGCCTTTGCCTGACAGCATAACTTAGACACATAAATTGCAGTTTTGCTCAGTAAAGATTAGTATGATATAATTTAAAAAAATATATAATAATTCTGTAGGAAAGAGTTATAGATATATAATAATTGGGGTAAATAGTAATGATAAACTGGTTGGGTAACTATAACTATGATTATGTCCTGGCTTCCATACCGATTCAGCTAATTCTCCTTATTCTTTACTGTTTGCGGCGCAATCTTCCTATCCGTTCCAGCTACAGCTTTCTGTGGGTTATGATTGCCAACCTGGCAATGACGGCTTTCGACGTGGCAGCATGTGAAATGAACGCTGTGTGGGAAACATATCCGCTATGGGCCATATATGGAATAAACGAGATATATTTTATCGCCTTTATCGTAAGGGGCTGGGCCCTGTTTGAATATACGGTGGAAGAATGCCATGGATATGCTGACCTGGGTAAATGGCTGACTAAGTTTTCTATTGTCCCCGCATTGATAACTACGGCTCTTGTGCTTTCCACACCATGGACACACAGTATTTTCCGGATTGATCCCGGAGTGGGTTATGTCAGTTCCAAATTGTATAATACTATTTATGTCTGCACCTGGCTTTATATTTCCATGTCTGTACTGTGTGTGCTTCTTCGTTGGAAGAAAATTGACAGGCGTCTGAAAACCAGTACGCTGGTGTTTAATCTTATTCTTGGAGTGGGTCTGCTAATCCGGAAATTATTCATGAATACGCTGGTTACCAGTTATTTCAGTATTCTTGCTATCCTTATCATCTATCTTACGGCACAGAATCCTGATTTGTATCGGGATAAGAAGACGCATCTTTTTAACGGGGACGCATTTAATCGGATCGGGGCGGACTGCATCCTTAAAGGAATTCCTTTCCATTGTATTGTGGTTACTATCAACAACTATGAACCTGTCAAGCTTTTGTACGGTTATCAGCTGATGAAAAGCTTCATGGAGGAATACGGGCAATGGCTGATCAGTCATTTTCCTCACTATTACGTATTCTATTTAAAAAACGGTGACTTTTTACTGTTGCAAAAAAATCATCGCTTTGAAGATTATAAAGAGCGTATCCTTCGTACGATGAAAGAACATTTTTCCCGGGCGTGGAGGTCAGAAAATTCGGACGTACAGCTTTCTGTTTCCTCACTGGTACTGCCATATGACCTGCTGCCTGCGGATATGACAAAAGTGCATGATTTTATCGTTCATACTTTTAATTACGCGTATGTGGAAAACCGAAAAGGTAATTACGTAGTTTCCCAAGATATTTGTGATAAATATTACAGGGAAGGCGAAGTAGAGAAGGCTTTGGGCAGAGCGCTAAAGCAAAACCGCATTGAAGCCTGGTTCCAGCCAATCTATTCTGTTGAGAAAGATGCCGTGATAGGCGCAGAAGCGTTAGCAAGGCTGAAGGATCCTGATTTAGGATATATTCCGCCGGATGAATTCATTCGTGTGTCTGAGCGGACCGGCGAGATTATGGAAGTAGGACGTCAGGTTTTTGAAAGAGTATGTGAATTACTATCAACAGGGGAGCCGGGACGTCTTGGTATACAAAAAATCAATGTTAATCTGTCTCCGGCACAATGCATGAATGATCAGCTTGCTTTTGAGCTTTCGGCTGTTGCGGACAAGTACGGTGTTTCATTGGCCAGCATCAATTTTGAAATTACCGAAACTTCGTTTATTGATTCTCAGCTGATCCAGAAGCAGATGCTGCAACTGCAAGAAAAGGGCGCTACGTTTTCTTTAGATGATTTTGGTACCGGCACATCGAATCTGATTCGGCTTATGAAGCTTCCCATTCGAGCCGTCAAATTGGATATCTATATGGTCAATACTTTTTTCAAAGGTGAATCCAACATCCTTCCGAGCCTGGTGAAAATGTTCCGCGAGGCGGGCATGCAGGTGGTGGCGGAAGGGGTGGAAACGCGTGAGATGAAAGAGGCGTTGGCGGACATGGGCTGTGATTATGAACAAGGATATTATTTTTCCAGACCGTTGCCGCCAAAAGAGTTCATCGCTTTTTTAGCGAATTATTCAGCTTCAGGGAAAAACGGAAATTAAAAGTGCTTTTTTCATAATGCGTTTTGACAAAGGGACTGACCTGCATGTAATAGATACTAATCAAAAGAATAAGTTAAATTCCAATTTTTTCACAGTAACCTATTCGACAGTCGTGGAGCTTCAACATCCACGGCTGTTTTGTTTTAGTATGACAAATTTCAGTTTTGCTCAGTAAAGATGAGTATGATATAATTAAAAAAATATTTCCAACAGTGTCAATTTTGTTGAACCTGTTTTGTATATATAATAAAAGGAATTTAAATTTTATTTATAAGGAGGATTTTATTATGCCAATTAACAAAAACGAAATCACAAAAGAAATGATTGAAAAAGCGATGCAGTGCAAAACTGCGGAGGATCTGATGGCGCTGGCAAAAGAGGAAGGCGTTGCCATCACCGAAGAAGAAGCAAAAGTGTATCTGGCAGAACTGGCCGATATGGAACTTGACGGAGAAACGTTGGCAAAGGTGGCCGGCGGCAAGGACCACAACGTCAAGGACGTTATGTATGCCCCGCACAATCTTTAAGCCCTGTTGATTTGTGACATGCTGTATTGTGTTATATAATCAGCGAAAATGGAATATCGTATAACCGGAAAATTCAGGTTTTAGCTTGTAAATCCGTTTGATTCTGACAGCCGTAGATTTTTCTGCGGCTGTTTTGTTATAATTATAAATAATTGTAGTTACGCATACATATCGGAGTTTATTAAAGGGGATGCGGATTATGTTATTGATTGAGTTTCACAGGGTATCCGTCTGCATGGGCGATGATGTATGGAATGGTAAATATACGATAGAGATGCCAGATGACGCGACACTTGGAGAATTGTTATATATTATCCTGCATGGTGGCAACGGCAACATCTGGCCGATCCCCTATACCGGGGCAAACAGTAATTGGTGGGTTCAGTCCAACATCGGCAATCTTGCCAAAATATACACGGACAACGATGGTGAGTGGCATATCGAGGACTATTACTGCGATGCACAGACTCCATTGAAGGATCTCGGTATCAAATGGACGTTCGGCAGTCAACACGAAAAGACAAAAAGGTGAGCATGTGCCGAACCATTTGTAACAACCCGACAAATCCCAGTTTTGCTCAGCAAAGATGAGTATGATATAATTAACAAAATAGTTCCATCAGTGTCAATTTTGATGAATCTGTCTTGTATATATAATAAAAAGTATTTAATATTTAGGGAGGTCTCCACTATGCCGATTAACAAAAACGAAATCACAAAAGAAATGTTAGAAAAAGCCATGCAGTGCAAGGACGCAGATGAATTGATGGCGGTAGCGAAAGCCGGCGGCATTGAGTTGACGAAGGAAGAGGCCGAAGCATACATGGCGGAACTTGCCGAAGTTGACCTTGCTGACAAAGATCTGAAGAATGTGTCGGGGGGTGGCCTTTGCCCCTTACAAGGGGTTTGTATTGCTAAGTACACGTGCCCTCAGAAAACGTCGTTTGATTGAATACGCCACAATTTATCACAGTAACCTATTCAACAGTCGTGGAACTGTGCATCCACGGCTGTTTTTTGTATGGCAAATCCCAGTTTTACTCAGTAAATGATTTGGCAGCCGTAGGATTTTCAACATTCACAGTTGTTGTTTTACAGTAATATAGTAAATCCTCATGATTAATAAAAAGTTTCTGATTTAGACACAAATTTTTAAGCAATCGTGGTATTATTATCAAAGAGAACTGTCTCGGATTTTTAATTTGTGTTACGAGGGGGAATTCATCATGCCAATCAACAAAAGAGAAATTACAAAAGAACAGATCGAAAAAGCCATGAAGTGCAAAACAGCTGACGAACTGATGGCGCTGGCAAAAGCTGAAGGCTTTGCCATTACCAAGGAGGAAGCCGAGGCGTACCTGGTGGAGCTGGCTGATGTGGAATTGGATGGAAAGGAACTCAAGAGTGTGGCTGGCGGTTATTGCTATGACGTCTGCTATTCGGCTCAATGCAACATGGACTGCGCCAAATTTATATAGCTCTCTAACAGTTCCACAGCCGAAGTTAAACACTCTTTACTGTCTCGGATTTATAATTTGTGTTACGAGGGGGAATTCATCATGCCAATCAACAAAAACGAACTTACAAAAGAACAGATTGAAAAAGCCATGCAGTGCAAAACAGCTGACGAACTGATGGCATACGCAAAATCGGAGGGCAGTGACATTACCAGGGAAGAAGCGGAAGCTTATTTTGCGGAGCTTGCCGACGTAGAGCTGGATGGCGACGTGCTGAAGAGTGTGGCCGGCGGTCATGATTACTTTTGCTGGCACTGCCCTACGGATTTCGATTGTACTAAAAACAAATAGTGACTGAGGCTCATGGCGGCAACGTCAGAAATTATGATTAATCGTGGTATTATTATAAAAGAGAACTGTCTCGGATTTTTAATTTGTGTTACGAGGGAGAATTCATCATGCCAATCAACAAAAACGAACTCACAAAAGAACAAATCATGAAGGCCATGCAGTGCAAAACAGCCGATGAACTGATAGCTCTGGCAAAGGCCGAAGGCTACGATATTACCAAAGACGAAGCCGAGGCGTACATGGCGGAGCTTGCCGACGTTGAGCTGGACAGCGAAAAACTGGCGAAAATTGCGGGTGGCAAGTGCTATATGGACTGCCCCGATTTCGAATGTACCTATTAAGAAGCTGGTTTTTGCTTAAAACTTTTAAAACATATTATTTACGAGGGGGGGATTCTATTATGCCAATCAATAAAAACGAACTCACAAGAGAACAGATTATGAAAGCCATTGAGTGCAAAACAGCGGAAGAGCTGATTACGTTAGCCAAATCAGAAGGACTTGAAATTACAGAAGCCGAAGCGGAAGCTTACCTTGCCGAGTTATCGGAATGTGAAATAAAAGACGGACAGCTTAGACATGTTGCGGGTGGTGTTCTTCCGAAGAATCAAACCTGCGTAAATGACGGCTATTTTTGATCGGTCTCCTGCCTGGCAAGTAAAAGACAGATTCCAATTTTGCGCAGTAAATGATTCGACAGCTGTGGAGCTTCAACATCCACAGCTGTTTTTTGTATGGAAAATTGCAGTTTTTCTTACAGCCGTAGATTTTTCTGCGGCTGTTTTGATATAATGAATAAAAATGATGCTTACGAATATAGACCGGGATTTGCAGGTGAAAGATATGTATGAGCTGAAACATGACGAACTTGATAAAATCATAGAGAAAGAAGAACCGGAAGGCGTGGAATTCTATCTTATGGCGGATGAAAAGCCATACAACGGAATAGAATCACACAGGGCCGCTCTTCTTTTTGCAATGCATTTAATAAATGAAAACGAAAAGCAGGATATAAAAAAAGCGGAAGAACTTTTCGGAAAAGAGTATGCGGACCAACTGCATCTGTTTACCTGCGATATCAGCAAGGCAGAAGCAAAAAGCCTCGACCCCGGAGAACTCCTTTTTGTTCCAAAAGTATTGCGCACAGGCTATTACGGAAATAAGGATTATGACAGCGACTGGGTTCCCAACGATGAAAACTTCGGCAAAGAAGTACCGTACTGGTATGCTTTTCTGGAGCCGCCTCATGGGACGAGATACGGACCGGAAGACCTCCGGCGGATCAATGCGGTCTTGTTCCCGGACGGCGCGGACGGTCTGGAAGCGTATGAATGGACAACGAACTGGTCGGATGTTTTTGATGCCGGGCATGAATGGTGGGGCGCGTCGTGCTGGAGCGTATACGATAGCCGCAGGGACAGGTTTGTCGTATTATTGGCTTCGGCAACAGACTGACAAACCCCAATTTTGCACAGTAACCTATTCGACAGTCGTGGAAGTTTAACGAACTTTCGCGGCTGTTTTTTTGTAAGGAAAATTGCAGTTTTGCTCAGTAAAGATTAGTATGATATAATTAAAAAAATATTTCCATCAATGTCAATTTTGGGAAACCTGTCTTGTATATATAATAAAAGACATTTAATATTTAACACATAAGGAGGGTTCCACTATGCCGATTAACAAAAACGAAATCACAAAAGAAATGCTTGAAAAAGCCATGCAGTGCAAAACTGCGGAAGATTTAATGGCGTTTGCAAAGACTGAAGGTGTTGACATTACCAAAGCCGAAGCAGAAGCATATATGACAGAACTGACCGATGTGGAACTGGATGGAGCAGCGCTGAAAAAAATCGCCGGTGGCGATTGCTATGCGGTAGATGGCTGTATGGAAAAAGGATGTAATTGGCATTTTTGAGTCCGGATTATCCTCGCTAATCTCACAACCCTGTTCTACAAAAAACTGTAGTGAATTCGCCTTATGGTAAATCGCAATTTACCACAGTAAATTATGCAACAGCCGTGGAACTTCTACGGCTGTTTTGCTATAATTGTAGAAAACCGGGAGTCTACGGAACGAGAAGACTTCTATGCTATTTTGCTGCAAAGGGTAATTGTCATGAAAGGATCCTTTTCGAAAAAGAAAAAAACAATCCTTGCCAGAGCCATTGTGCTGGGGCTTTGCCTCGGCGTGTTTTCCCATGCCCGGGCGGCAAACCCGTCTGACTTTGAAACACCGGAGTATTTCAAAAGTACCGGACTGGATATCATCAACGCGTCGTCGGCCTATGCAAAGGGTTACACCGGCAAAGGCGTCACAATCGGCGTCAGCGATGATCCGGTCAACTTTATGTCGCCGGAATTCAGTACGAAACAGGATATCAGGCTTTTGCCCGATGTTTTCCCGACGTACCAGACGTATGACGGCCGGGTGTATACCGTGGACGACGGGGATTATTGGAGCTTTTTTGGTCACGGGACCCATGTGGCCGGCATTGCCGCAGCCAGCCGGAACGATTTGGGTATGCATGGCGTGGCCTTTGACGCGGAAGCGCTCAGCTCTCCCATCGTTTTAGAATCCGGAGACATGTTGTATGGTAATATCCGCAACGACTGGGCGGAAACGTTCTTTGACGTCCCCAACCTGAAGACCGTCAATGTTTCCTGGGGCGATGATAGCTATGTAGGGTACTATATAGAAGAAAATGAGACCATGCAGGATTATATCGCCAGGATACGTTCAAAGCCAAAGCTGTGGGAACGGGTGGAAATATTCAATTCTTTGGCCGGAAAAGACAAGCTGTTTATCTTTGCCGCCGGCAACAGCGGCATGGACCTGCCTACGGTTGATGCAGGCTACCAGTGGCTGTCGGGAAAGAATACTTCTACAGACCTGCTCAGTGTTACCGCGCTGGAAGACGGCAGCAGGCTGAAACGCTCCGGAGAGAACCTCGTTGGCGATAATATTCTGGACTGGTGCAGCAACATGGCTGCGTTCAATGAAGATGCCACCATCGCGGCGCCCGGCAGCAACATTTTTTCCGCCAATGCTGATTATGCCTTTGACGGTAAGATTGATATCCCATTAACCGGCACTTCCATGGCTGCGCCCCATGTGACCGGCGCGGCCGCCCTGGTCCAGCAGGCCTTTCCCTGGATGACTGCCAAACAGATCGGGGATACGCTGCTTTCCACAGCAAATCCGAATATTACGTCCCGTAACGGATATACCGTAATCATCAAAAACTTTGAACCGGACATCTATTATTTTGACGGCCGGGAGCGGTCACTGGAAGAGCAAAGAGAAGACTGCGAGAAGTATTTGCGCACCGTCATGTCGGAAAAAAAAGCAAGGTCCTATGTGGTGATAGCGGAATTTTCGGATTTTATTTTATGGCGCCCTATCCGCGCCCATTACAATGTGCCCATGGAAGCGCTGACAGGGCAGGGGATCCTTGACGCGGGCAAGGCTGTGGACGGACCGGCTGCGCTTAACGCCCGGAGACTGGAAACATCGGATATCAGCAGCGCTTATACCGTCGGTGGCAAAGCGGCTTCCCAGGCTCTTTACAAAGTAGATACCCAGGGGTATGACTCCACCTGGGCCAACGATATCAAAGAAGTGAGAGTGGGACTTCTGGCAGCGGACAGTACGGAAGAAGATTTACAGAAGCGTTACAACTATTATAAAAGCAACTGGCTGGACCGGACCGAATATTCGGACGGGAAGGCTGTGAAAGGCACACCTTTTGTCAAAGCCTATATTGATTTCTACAACGACAACGCCCTTGCCAGCGGGCTGGTGGATTTACCGGTAGGCCTGCTGAAGAGCGGGGAAGGGCGGCTGAGCCTGACAGGGAACAACACATATAAAGGTGCCAGCATTGCCCGGCAAGGAACGCTGTCCATCGACGGCTCAGTAGCCGGCGACGCCTACAGTGTGGAACAAGGTACGATTGCAGGCAAGGGCACGATCCATGGCACGCTATATAATAAAAACATTGCTGTGGCCGGTGACGCAGCAGGCAGCGGCAACCTGACCATGGACAAGCTAATCTCCAGCGGCGTGCTGCTGAGCCAGTACCGGAACGGGACGAATACACAGTTTATCGTAAACGGAGAGGCGGACATCAACGGTTCCACGGTTCCGTTGCCGGCAGGCGCACCGACGCCTATGCCGGACGATAAGTACACGGTAGTGAAAGCTGCATCGATTACAGGAATGGCCAAAGACCTGGCGGGAACGGAATATGAACTGAGCGGCATGCTCAGCGCGAAAAACGAGATCGAAGGGGGAAACCTTTCTGTCATAATAGAGGCTGCGAATAATATGGAAGGTGCGGACGCTGCCCAGAACGAAACCTTTGACGCCATGACAACCATGTACCGGAACTTGAAACGCAATAACGATTTGCGGATGAATGAGATGCAGCCGCTGTTTTACATGGACGGGGTCCAGGCGAAGGAAGCGCTGAGCGCGATTTCCTCCAACGCTTCGGCCAAGAGCATGGCGGTTACCCAGCGGAGCAGGATGACCCATCACATTTTGTCTTCACGGCTGAACGAAGCGTTTCTGCCGAAACCGGTGAAGGTGGAACTGCCTTCCGCTAATTTGAATGACATTGCCGCCGATGGCTTGGCCGTTTCCCTTAATCTTTTGGAACCGGCGGAGAATAATATCTGGCTGAAGTTCGGGAAGAACTGGGGCGACGTGCAGGGCAATACGGATTATCATAGTTCCACCACACTGTTGGGATATGACAAAGCGGTCTCGCCTAACTGGCGGGTAGGCGCCTTTGCAGGTTACAGCTCCACTAGTTTTTCGGATAACACCGCAAGTAATGAATTGAAAGATACCCGCTTCGGCTTGTACGCCGGGTATAACAAAGCAGGAAAAGAAGCGATGGTGTATTTGGACTATGGCTGGATACGGAACAAACTGCGGAGAGGTATTGCCGGTTTAGGCTTAACAGCCAGCGCGGATTACCACAGCCGCATATTGGAATTAGGCGGCGAATACCTGTATGATTTGCAGGCAGGGCAAAACAAAGCCTGGCATGTGCGTCCTTATGTAAACGCCCAGCTGTCCCGGCTGTGGCAGAACGGCTACAGCGAAGACGGCGCCGGTGTGTTCAATCAGGTCGTTAACAGCAAACACAATGACTATTTTGGCATGGGACTTGGTGTAGAATTTAAACGCTATCTGGCCGGGGGCAGCTACGCTGTCCGTGCCGGAGTGAAGCACGCCTTCGCGGGAGCGGAACCCAGACTGCGTTACAGCTATATGGGCGATCAGGCCAACACCTACGACATGCACAACGTGCAGGATAAGACGCATTTCGTTTTATCCATTGGCGGCGAGGTAGAAGCAGCCAAAGGCTGGAGCGTGGGCGGCGATGTAACCTGGCAGCGCGGCCGTCACGATAAGGATTTGTCTTGCAGCGTAATGGTAAAGAGAATGTGGTAAATTCCAGTTTTGCTCGGCAACGATGAGTATGATATAATTTAAAAAATAATTTCCAGCAATGTCAATTTTATTGAATCTGTCTTGTATATATAATAAAAAGTATTTAATATTTAGGGAGGTCTCCACTATGCCAATCAACAAAAACGAAATCACAAAAGAAATGCTGGAAAAAGCCATGCAGTGCAAATCGGCTGATGAACTGATTACATTGGCAAAGACAGGCGGTTATGAGATGACAAAAGAGGAAGCGGAAGCTTACATGACGGAACTGTCTGATTTTGAATTAGATGATATAGCACTAAAGGATATTGCCGGTGGTAAGTGTTACATGAGAACTCCCCTGGATGATATGATGTGAAGAATGTTCTGTTTTTCTGACAGCCGTGGATTTTTCCGCAGAAAACGAAGAACTGGAAAAACGGATATGGAACCGCTTGAAGCGTTATAATGAGGAGGGGAAAATTATGCCAATCAACAAAAATGAGCTCACAAAAGAAATGATTGCGAAGGCTATGCAGTGCAAGACTGTCGACGAGCTGATGGCGCTGGCAAAGGCGGAAGGGTTTGAGATTACGAAGGATGAAGCGGAAGCCTATTTCGCGGAACTGGCCGACGTTGAGCTGGACGAAAAAGCGCTGCGGAACGTAGCGGGCGGCACTTGCACATTGGAAGGCACCGATTGCTGGACGTTGAGCAATTAAGAGTGAAATTTTCAGGGTTGAAGAAATAACCCGGGGTCAGGTTTGAAAAAATAAACTGGCTTTATTTTAAGTAAGCATTTTCTTATGAGGAGGATTTCATCATGCCGATTAATAAGAACGAGCTCACAAAAGAAATGATCGCAAAGGCCATGCAATGTAAAACCGCGGAAGACTTAATGGCGCTGGCAAAGGCTGAAGGCGCTGAAATTACCAAAGCCGAAGCAGAAGCCTATCTGGCGGAACTTGCCGACATTGAGCTGGACGAAAAAGCGCTGAAGAATGTTGCCGGCGGTAGCAATGCCTGCTGGCATTGCCTGGATAATTGTGGCGACGGTTGCCCCTGCAGGGATTAGATTAGACAAAGAATGACAGACGGATTGTATTTACTAAAATTTACAGGAGGACAACAAAGTTGAAAAAACTGTTATTAACTGTTGTTACAGGTGTTGCGCTTCTCGCAGGTTCAACCTGCTTTGCCACGGTACCCGCAAACCAGCTGGAACTTGGGGGAATTCCGTACGGAGCTTCTATCAGCGCCGTTGAAAATGCCTATGGACGTCCCAGAAAATCCGAGCGTGAAATGAAATCCTACGGGGAAAAAGTAGAATACGAATACGGCAACTCCCTGGATTTTGAATTTGTAAACGGTAAATTAACCAAAATCAAGGCCGATGATTTCAGTGATGCCAAAACAAAGGCCGGTATCGGTCTGGGCGCCAGTATGGATATGGTAAAAAGTGCCTACGGCGAACCGGATTTCATCCACGAAGAAGATTTTATTTATTATGCCGAAGGGATGCAGGGCATCGGGTTAAAGATTGAAATTAAATATGGCAAAGTAACGGAAATAAAATGCGGCGTTCTTAATTAACGGATATTATACGGTACGGCGAAAACGGAGTATTGTATAACTATTAAGGTTTTTTTATGATCTCGAACTCCCGTCCTTCCTGTTTTCAGGCGGGAGTTTTGTTTGAGACGGGGAGGGTTTTATCATGCCGGTTAACAAAGACGAACTCACAAAAGACATGATTGAAAAAGCTATGCAGTGCAAATCGGCCGATGAACTGATGGAGCTGGCTAAGGCGGAAGGCTATGACATTACAAAAGACGAAGCGGAAGCTTATTTTGTGGAACTTTCCGACGTTGAGCTTGACAGCGAGAAACTGAAGAATGTGTCCGGCGGAGGCGTAGATATCTGCTACATGCAATGTCCCTTAGTTCAGGAAGTGTAGAACTTCTGAGTTATTACCAGTAAGATGGATCATACAAACCCCAATTTATACGAGCACGTATCATTGAGTAAAAGTAGATTAACCCCACTGCTTATTTATAGAAGTAAGCAGTGGGATATTTTTTGTCCTGAAAGACCTTAACTTAATAACATTGGGAACATTAATCGTTATTTTCTTTATATTTTTCAATTGCTTGCAAATGCTTGCAATAATTTATCCAAAGCGTTATAATAATAGTAGAATGAAAGGGGCGTGATTATCATGGCAAACACATCTGTTGTTTATGCCCGTGTCGATACGAAACTGAAAGACAACGCAGAAACTATCCTTGCGCAGTTAGGTATCTCGCCATCCAGCGCAATTCAGATGCTTTACAGCCAAATCGTTCTTCGTAACGGGATTCCCTTTGCTCTTCATCTGCCGCTAAAGAAACCGACTGCTATTGGTGGCATGTCCAGAGAAGAACTGGATGCTGAACTGGCTAAAGGGATTGAATCTATTGCGTCTGGCAAGGCTTACACTGCAGATGAAGTTGATGCAGTACTGGCGAAGGAATTTGGCATATGAAACAAACGAACTACAAAGTAATCTATTCGCCTGTTGCATTGGATGACCTGAGAAATATTTACTCATATATCGCATTCATCCTTTTAGTCCCTGATACTGCTAAAAAGCAGGTGAACCGTATTCGCAAGGAGATACGGTCGCTGGATCTGTTTCCAGAGCGCAACTCTGTTGTGGAATGGGAGCCTTGGAAATCAATGGGTATGCGAATGGTTCCCGTTGACAATTACTGCGTGTATTATCTGGTGGATAAGGAAAAGATGATTGTATTGGTTGACCGTGTTTTCTACGGTGGTCGTGACGTAGAACATATTATCCAGGAAGCGCAAGAATAACCGTTTTATCGTTATCCAATTTCATACTGATGGTGAATAAAAACAATAACGAGCCGAAGGGGAAAAATGGCCCCTTCGGTTTCTGTTAATGTCATTAAGTTAAAGTAAATTTCAGTTTTGCTCAGTAAAGATGAGTATGATATAATTAAAAAAATAATTTCCAACAGTGTCAATTTTAATGAATCTGTCTTGTATATATAATAAAAAGTATTTAATATTTAGGGAGGTCTCCACTATGCCAATCAACAAAAACGAAATCACAAAAGAAATGATTGAAAAGGCCATGCAGTGCAAGACTGCCGACGAACTGATGGAGCTGGCGAAGACAGGCGGTTACGAAATTACCAAAGACGAAGCCGAGGCTTACATGGCGGAGTTGGCTGATGTCGAGCTGAACGAGGAAACCCTGAAAAAGGTCGCTGGTGGCATTTGCTGGGATAATATTCGAAATCCACATGAATGTGGCATAGATTGTATTTATAGCAATAATAATCAGGGTTGAAGGATACTAATCAGAAAAATTAGTTAAAAAATCCTGATTTTGCACAGAAAATGATTCAACAGCCGTGGAGCTAATTTCTGCGGCTGTTTTGTTATAATAAAAATAATCGGGAGGATTATTTTATGAAAAGTTTTATTGCGTATTGCGGACTGGATTGTGAAGTCTGTGAAGCCCGTATTGCAACAGTCAATGATGATAATGTGCTGCGTAAATCTGTTGCAAACCAGTGGTCGGAAATGAACCATGTCGAAATCACTTCGGAAATGATTAATTGCTCAGGCTGTCGGATCGACGGACCGAAAACGCCCTACAGCGGTTCCATTTGTCCCATTAGGCAGTGTGCTGTGGGGAAAAAGTACGAGACCTGTGGAAGCTGCGATGAAATGGAAAACTGTGAAAAGCTCGCCATGATCACCGGGAACAACACTGATGCACTTAGTAATTTGAAAATTCATAAGGACTGACAGGTATACGATACGGCGAAAATAAAACCGGTTTAGCCGATATAATATGAGGAGGTAGTAATTATGCTAAAGAACAAAATTTTTGCCGGAATTGTGGCTTCTGTGATTGGTTTTAACTGCATGCTGTGTCCGCCACAGACAGAGGCGGCCAGCCGTGAAGAAATAGCTTCAATCAATGTCGTGAAAGCCGACGATTTCAAGTACTGGAGCGAGGATTCTTCCACCAGACAAAAAATAGTCAGGTTTGTGGAAGAAGCAACCAACCCCGCCAGCAAGAACTTCATTCCTCCGGCAAATCGCATCGCTACATTTGATATGGATGGTACATTCTACTGCGAAACGGCGCCGTTATATTTACAGGAAACGATGTTCCTGTATCGCGCGCTGGAGGATAAAAAGTATTCGCCGGACAGGAAGATGGCTGCCTTTGCAAAGAAGATAAAGCCAAAAATCCTGAACAAGACGGGAATTACGGAGTCAGAAAATAAAAAACTGTTTGAATATCTGACCAAGGCGTATGCAGGCATGACGCCCGAAGAGTACCGTGCCTATGTGCGGGAATTCATGCAGACAAACGAGGCAGGCCTTACCAATTTAAAGCGCGGCGAAGCATTTTACCTGCCTATGGTGGAGATCATTTCGTACCTGGGCAACAACGGCTTTGCTGTGTATATTGATTCAGCCTGTGGGTTCCTTACCACGCGGGAACTGGTGGAAGGCGTTATTCCGATTCATTCAGACCGCATTATCGCTTCTGACTTTGTTTTCACGTCAACGAAAATGGGAAAAGATAAGCCGGGCGATCACTTTTATGACCGTCATAAAGAGAAGATTGTTATCTCGGGAAAGCCCCTCGTTGATAACGCCAAGACCGTTAAGATTTATTCGCTGCTGAACCATATTGGAAAGAAGCCGGTTCTGGCGTTTGGAAATTCCATGGGAGACAGCGGCATGCTGGAGTACACCTTGCAGGATAATCCCTATAACAGTGCTTCGTTCTTTGTGCTGTGCGACGATACAGAGCGGGAGTTGGGGGATAAGGAGAAAGCGGCCAAACTGAAAGAATTTGCTCTGAAGCGCGGCTGGAACCCGATTTCTATGAAGAACGAGTTTAAAACAATCTACGGAGAGAGGGTAGAAAGAAGTCATTAAATCTCCTATTTTGCATGGTAACCTATTCAACAGTCGTGGATTTCAGCATCTACGGCTGTTTTTTGTATGGAAAATTGCAGTTTTTTTGACACTCGTTGAGTTTCTGTAGCTGTTTTGTTATAATAAGAATGTACTACGAAAGTACAGTTTCTTTAATTCTTGAGGGGGGTTCTGAAAATGCCAATCAACAAAAACGAAATCACAAAAGAAATGATTGAAAAAGCCATGCAGTGCAAAACTGCCGATGAACTGATTGAGCTGGCAAAGACCGGCGGTTATGAGCTGACAAAAGAGGAAGCGGAAACGTATCTGGCGGAACTGGCCGACTATGAACTGGACAGCAGTGAAATGAAGAATATAGCCGGTGGTAAGTGTTATATGAGAACTGACCTGGACGATTGGTTTTGCCCAGATAGAAAAGGCTGCTCCATTTATTGATAAGAACGGGAATCCATATTTGGAAGTACATCATGTAATTTGGCTCTCACGCGGTGATAAAAGGCGGAGCCGGCGGAAGCGTCTATGGTTACGAAAACCCCAATTTATACGCGTAACTATCATTGAAAAACAAATAGAAAAGCAACTCCCTCTGCATATCATTTGAAAATACGCAGAGGGAGTTTTTACGGGAACCTTTTTCATTATTTCTTACTTGCATTGTTTGCCATTTCGTTCAATCTTTTCCAAATCTCATGTCGCTCTTCATATAGTTTTCCAGCGTCTTTCAATGCCTGCTGAAATTCTGGCCATCGTTTATGTTGATTGTTTATGATGACAACATTATTGGCGCTGACGACAATAGCGT
>JAEEGK010013714.1_pt1 | contig 18221 bp, 10 predicted proteins | sample 8958771 | NCBI WGS metagenome assembly JAEEGK01 (sample SAMN16246547, study PRJNA631951) | gut metagenome | biome: gut microbiome; feature: rumen; material: SC-attached | host: Bos | place: Iran: Karaj | collected 2018-10
TGGGCCCAATCCCCAATCCCCAATCCCCAATCCCCAATCCCCATTTCTATTAAATTAATTGTTTTTTTAAATAAAAATAATAATAATATTTAAATATTATATTTTATATATAAAAATTTTTTTAACTAATTTATCGAAATTTAAATAAATATTTTTTTAATTTTTGATATATAAAATATTAATTTTTATTCTGCTTTAAATTTTACAGCTGGATAAATAAAAGGATATAATTGATTTAAATATACCACAAATCCACATTAAATTCATGCAAAATATACTAAACAAAAATAATGTAATATATATTGTTATATATATTCACATGCTAAAGATTTGTCATTTGTTGTCTTTGAAGTATAAATAGAAAAACCTATCTAATTAATATTGAAAATTTAAAATTTTTTAGAATACATCAAAATTATATATAAAAACAAATTATAGGAAATATGATAAAAGTGCAAATTTGGCATATCTACTATGGATAATAATTCAAATACTAGTTAAAAAATTGGAAGAAATATATAATTATAAATTTAAAATTATTTTAAAATTAATAAAATAATAAATTTATTTATTAAAATATTAAAATTAATTTTGAAGTTATTTTTTATTAAAATTTGATATAAAATTTATATTTTATAATTATAATTTGATTTTAAATATTTAAATAGTACATATTAAAAATTAATATTATATTTTAAATAAATATTAATTACAAAAAATTAAAAAATAAAATAGATGAATAATTAATCATAAAAATTTTTATTAATTATAATTTAAAATCAATCATAATATTTTCATCATTTACGTCTTCATCAATATAAATATCACTATTGTAATCATTATTACCATTTAAATATAAATTACTATTTATATTATTACTATTATTAAGATTTACCATTTCAATAATTTCTCTTGCTGTTGAATTTGCTTCTTTTGCATATTTTTTGGTTCTATTTTTTGAAGAATCATCATTATTTAAATCTATACTAATATCATTTAAATTATCTCTTAAATAATCCAAATTTAAATTTCCTTCTGTTATTAAAGTTTGATTTGTATTTTTCTTAAGAATATCATTTATATTTTCATTTCTTTCTGTTAATAATATATTTTTAATTTGTGATTCATAAAATACATTAATTGAACATAATTTACTGAAAAATTCATTATAAATAAAATCATTTATTTTCTTTATATTTTCCAAAGTATTATCAATTAAATTACTATTAAAATAATTAAAATAAATATTATTAAATAATTCTGCAAAATTTTTTATAATTAAAAAACAATTATTATTTTCTGAATTAAAAATTGCATTTAATTTTTGTTCATTACTAAATAAATTATAAAAATTTATATTTATTTTTTTAATATATTCTAATACATTTTTATTGTTTTGTTCTATATTAGCAGGAATTTTATATATTAATTTTAATAATATTAAAATTAAATACATAATATTATAAAAAAACCATGTGAAATAAAAATTGTTTTTTACTGAAATTTTTTTATATTCAAACATTAATATTTTATAAATATGATATGAATCTTCAAAATAATTTAAACAATTATTATAGATAAAATTAAACATGAAATCAATATAAGAAAATATTTCTTCATTATAATTATATTTATCTGATAATAAAATATAGCAATAAATATAATTGATTATATTTCCAATTATATTAATACGTATTTTATTATCATTTTCAAATATTTGCTTTAGATTAAAATTTTCATCATTATATTTTAAAAAAATTTTATAAAAAGTAAAATATGATAAAATAATTTTATTATCATATATATTTTGTTCATTAAAATTATTTAAATTATGAATATAATTATCATTTATATTTTGATTTTTAAATATATTGAAATTATCTAAAATATTTATAAAAAATTCTTTGTTCATATTTTTTTTAATATTATTCTTATTTTTATTTATATTATTTTTTGATAAATAAATTAATTGTATTTTATCATATATTTTTTGTTTAATATCTAAATCACTCTTTTTAAAAACAGAACTTATATGTATTAATAAATGAATTAATGATTTATTATCTAATTTTTTTATTACTTTTTCAAAACTATTATTATTAATTTCTTTTATTGAAATATTAGTTAAATAATCTATAAAATATTCATTTACTAAATTATTTTCAATCATAAAAATAAAATATTCAATAGTTAAATTTTTAAAAAAAATATTTTCTTCAAATTTATTAATTAAAAATTTTAATAATGTTGGAATAATTATTTTATTTATATTTATAGTACTATTTATAATAATTATTAAAAAAATAATTTCAATAAATTTAATAGAATTATTAGTTTTTAAATTAAATTCATGTTCAATATCATTAAATAATTTTTGACCAATTGAAATATCTTTAATTATATAATTTAAATAATTATAAAATGAATTACTTATAGCAATTAAATCATTAAAATTTTTATTACTTTCATTATTTTTTGTAGTACTATTAAAAAAATTAATTGTATTTATTGTATTAATTGTTCTAATTTCTCTCATTTCAAATTGTGAATTATAAGTCTTTAATAAACTACAATTATCATATTTATTTTTTAATAAAAATTTAATTTTTTCATTATCATTAATAATATAATCTTTTATCATTAAATATATTTTTATATAAAGTTCTAGCATTATTTTTTCAATATTATAAATTTGTTTAATATTTTTTTCTTTTTCATAATACATTCCAAAACATATTAAATATTCTTTAATTAATTCATATTCTTCTCCTATTTCATAACTTTTTATATTTGATAAAGAATTTATACATTTATTTAAATCAATATAATTATGAATACTTGAATAATTAAGAATTGAAACAAATAATTTTACTAAATAATATAAAATAACTTTAAAATTATTTGAATCTTTATAATTATAATGAAAAATTGAATATGAAATACTTAAACAAAATTCATTTAAATCTTGATAAAAATTTTTATCAAACAAAATTTTCATTAATAATAAAAAAAATAAACTTTTATGTGTGAATTCTCTTTCATTTGATAAATGTTTATTTATATTTTTTGATAATTCTTTGAAAAATTTTAAACGAATATTTTGTTTTTTTTCTAATTTTTTAAAATTATTTCCTGATTTATTTTTAATTAAATCAAAATTTGTTTGATAATTTAATATAGTAAAATTAAATTTATTTGAAGTGCTCATATTATGAAAAAAATTGTAAATTTCTTTGTCTTCTTGAATGACTTTTTTACAACAACAACATCCCATTTAAAATTGATAATTTAATTATATTAATATTTTTTATATTATTAATATTATTATTAAATTAAAGAAAAAAATATTTTTAATAGATAAATAAATAACTACATCATAAAGTTTTAAAATAAATTTTTAATATAGAAATAATTATTATAAATTAATAAAATTAATAATATTAATTACAATGTCTGAAAAAGAAAAAGACAAAGAAAAAATTGATATAAAAGTAGATATAAAACCAATTGGAAAAAATCCGAAAGAAAAAAGTAAATTTATTTTTCAAACAGTTGTAATTGGTGATTCAAAAGTAGGAAAAACAACATTAATAAAACAAGGTTTATACAATGAGTTAACTGAATCAGATAAAAACATATACAAACCAACACAATCTTTTGAATTACAATGGAATAATTATAATATAAACGAAGATAATTATTGTTTCCAATTTTGGGATGTAAGTGGAACAGATCTCGCAAAAAATTTAGCAGGAAATTTTTATAAATCATGTACATGTGCTTTTTTAGTTTATGCAATAAATGATAAAAAAACATTTGATAATATAGAAAATTGGTTAACAAATTTAAAAAAATATGTCGATGAAGATACTTTAATTGTTTTAATAGGAAATAAAACAGATTTAGAAGAAGAAAGACAAGTTTCAACTGAAGAAGCTGAAAAATTTCAAGAAGAAAAAGAAATTGATTTTTTTATTGAATTAAATCCTTTTACTGAAAAAGAAAAAGTTGATGATCTTTTTAATACAACAATAGAAAGTATTTATAAAACATATTTACATAGTTTAAATAGCAAAGTTTTAAGTGAAGAAGATGATGAAGTTTATATAAGTTTAAGAAATAGTTCAGGAAGTATAACAAAAATAAAAAAAAAGAAAAAAAGCAAATTTGGTGCTCATGGTGACACAGTAAAAAATGTTTTAAAAAGAAGCTATTGTTGTTTTTGTTAAATAAAAAATAAAAGAGTTTGTTATTTATTTATTTAATTTATTTAATTAAATTTTAAATTTTATTTTTAAACATTATTTAATAATAATAAATATTTAATTTGAAATAATGGATGGAGATGAAAATTATCAACAAAAAGCAAAAAATATTTTTAATTTAATAAATAAATATCGAATTAATCCTACTTTATTAGCAAATCATTTACAAAACCTAAAAAATTATTTAGATAAATCAACAAATGTTCTTTCAGAACCAAATAAAATTCAAATTCAAATGGTAGAAGGAGAAGAAGTATTTAACGAAGCAATATCATTTTTAAAAAATTTACCTTCTTTACCCGTATTAAAATGGGATAATAATTTAGCTGCATCTGCACAAGAACACGTAGATGATATAGGTCCAAAAGGATTATTATTATATCAAAGTAGTGATGGAACTGAACCAGAAGAGAGAATAGGAAAATATGGAAAATTTGTAGAAAATTTAGGTGAAAATATTGATTTTGGGCCAAATGATGAAATGGGTGTTATTGTTAGTTTAACTTTAGATGATGGAGAACAACAAAGACCTCATAGAGATAATTTATTTAAAACGGATTATAAAAAAGTTGGTATAGCATGTGGACCTCATAAAACAGAATTTCAAATGTGTGTTATGGATTTTGCTTATGATTTTTTACCTAAAAATAATAATAATGTTAATGTTAATATAGGAAGTAATGCAAATCATAATAGAAGTTTTAATAATAACTTAAATAATGATGTTAATGATAATCCTGTTGTTAATTTAAATTTAGATGAAAATAATAATAATAATAACAACAATTATGGAGATAATTATAATAATGAAAAAAGTTCACCTTTTGTGAAATTAAGTTTGGATAAAGATGATTTAAAAAATTATAAAGGTTTAGATGAAAAAATGAAACAAAAATTAATTGAAGAATATTCAGGTAAAAAAAATATTGCACATAATAACAATAACAATAATAAAAATTCAGAAATTGAAGATGAAATAAATAATTTAACAAACGAAGTAAAAAATTTAAATTTTCAAAAAAAAATTGTTTCAAAAAAAGTTGAAATAACTACTAAAATTTTATATACATTTGAAGATGGAAGTACAAAACAAATAGAAGAAAAAATTACTCATAATTTTTAAATTTTTTATAATAAATATCACTTATAATTAATATATTTAATATATAATTATATTAATAATATAATTATTATTATTTAAAAATAATTATTAATATAAATAATTATATAATAATTTTTTTACTAAAAAAGAACAAAATATAAAAAGATTTAAAAAATTTATTAAATGTTAACGAAAAATAATTCAAAAAAAAATATTTCTACAAATAATAATTTAAATTTAAAGGAAAATTGTTCAACAAAATCCTCAAGTGAAATTTCAATAAAAATTAAAAATCAAATAACTTTATTAGAATATCATAGAAAATCAGAAAGTCAAAAATTAATATCAATTTATGGCCCAAATTATTTAAAATCAAATGAATTAAATGATAATAATATTATTAAAAAAAATGAATTAAATTTTAAAAATTTATCTTTTATTCATTTAAAAATGATTGATTGGATGATTGATATTTTTAATAGTTATAAATCAGAACCAAAAACTTTTTATACTGCAGTTAATATTTTTAATAATTTTTTAAATTATACAGAAAAAATTATTTCTGAAAATGAAATACATTTAATAGGAACAGTTTGTATTTTCATTGCAAGTAAATTTGAAGATAAAATTCCTTTAAGATTAAAACAAATTGTTGAAATTATTTCAAAAAATAAATTTAATAAACATGAAATTAATAATATTGAAAAAGAGATATTAAAAACTATTAATTTTAATTTAATTCAAACTTGTATTTATGATTATGTTAAAACTTTTTTATTCGATTTGGAAATTAACAATTCAAATTTTCAAAATTTTTTTGATAATAATTTTTTCTTTAATTATGAAAATATATGTGAATATTTATGTAAACTAACTACTTTAAGTAATGAATTTATTTTTATTAATTGTGAAATCAAAGCATTATGTGTTTTGGCTTTGGCATTTGATATATTAAAAAGTAAAATTAAATTAAAAAAAAATTTAGAAAATTTTTTAAAACAATGGGTAATTTTTGTTATAATTCAAACAGGAAAAAATCAAAAAAAAGTACAAAAATATTATGAAAAATTAGCTCAATTATATTATGATAATATTAATGGTTTTTTAGGAGTAGATGCATTAATAAGAACACATCCTTTAATTTTATACTAATTAACTTATTTTTATTTATATTATTATATAAGTGATATTTTTCATTATTATAAATAATATTTAAATATAATGAATATTATTAGTAAAGTAATAATATTAAAAATATATTTTATTAATAAATAAAAAAATTTTTACTTAAAAAATAATTATTAAATAAAAAAAAATAATAATAAAATATGTGATATCACGTTAAAGGAGGAACATGGAAAAATGCAGAAGATGAAATTCTAAAAGCAGCAATAATGAAATATGGTTTAAATCAATGGTCAAGAATCTCCTCCTTATTAGTACGTAAATCAGCTAAGCAATGTAAAGAAAGATGGTATGAATGGTTAGATCCAAAAATAAAAAAGACAGAATGGACAAAAGACGAAGAAGAAAAATTATTAAATCTATGTAAAATGTTTCCATGTCAATGGAGAACTATAGCACCTTTTATAGGTAGAACCCCATATCAATGTATAACTCATTATGAATATCTTTTAGATAAATCTCAAAATAGAAAGTTCGAAAATATTAAAGATGACCCTCGTTTACTTCGACCAGGTGAAATAGACCCAAACCCCGAAGCAAAACCAGCAAGAGCAGATCAAATAGATTTAGATGAAGATGTAAAAGAAACATTAAATGAAGCTAGAGCAAGAGTTGCAAACACAAGAGGAAAAAAAGCGAAAAGAAAAATAAGAGAAAAACAATTAGAAGAAGCAAGAAGATTAGCTAATTTACAAAAAAAAAGAGAATTAAAATCTGCTGGAATTGAAGTTGAATTAAAAATACCAAAAATTAGAAAAAAAGAGACTAATTATAATAAAGATATTCCTTTTGAAAGAAAAGTTGAGATTGGAAGTTGGAATGTTGAAAAAGAAAATGAATTAGGGGAAAAAATGGAAAAAGAAGGAAGATTTAAAGCGGGTATTAATTTACAATTTTTAGAAAATAAAAATAGAGATTTATTAGAAGAAAAAATGAGAAAATTAGATCAAGAAAAAATTAAAAATTTAAAAAAGAAAAATTTACCTAAAGCATTTGAAATGATTAATAAAATGAATGATCCGATGAATAATAAAACTATTCAAAAATTAATTGGTATGCCTAAAGAAAATGTTGATGAAGATGAATTGAAAAAAATTAAAAAATTTATTAATAGTGAAAATATTGATGATATTGAAAATTATTTAAATAGAAAAAGAACTAAAGATAATTTTGATAATAAAATTAATAATAGTAATTATAAATCGGGAATGAATAATACAAATTATGATTTTAGTTTAATGGAAAGTGAAAGTGAAATGATTAATTTAAGAAATCAAAATAAAATTAATGAATTTAAAAATTTATTTAATAATTTACCTAAACCAAAAAATAATTATGAAATTGATATTAAAAATAAAAAATAATTATAAAAATATTATTATATATAATTAAATCTTATAAATTTAATAATTAATAAAATATTTTTATTATGAATTTATATTCACATATAAATTTAAAATATTCATATAAAAATATTTTATATTATTTTTATTCATATATTTAAAAATTTTTTAATTACTAAATTAATATTAAACTTAAATATTTTTTTTTTCAATTTAAACTAAAAAATTTTTTTTAAATTAAATTTAAATGTCAAAAAGTGAAGAAGAAAATAATAATATTGAAGATAATAATGATAATGATAATAATAATAATAATAATAATATAGAAAATGAAAATGATAATGAAAATGAAAATGAAAATGAAAATAATGAATATGAAGAAGATGAAAATCAAGAAATTATAGAAGAACCTCAATTAAAAGAAGATGAAAAGCAAGTTCTATTAAAAAAATTAAATGATGAATATGAATTAATAAAAAAAAATAAAAAAATTTATAAAAACAGGAATGAAATATTAGATCAGTAAAATAATATTATATAACTAATATTTAATTATAGAATATTTATAACAATATGTAATAGATTTGAAGTTGATCCTATAATGACAGACAAATTAAATATAAAAAAAAGAAAAGGAGAAGAAGGTTGCTGTATAATTTTTTAACTAAAATATTATAAATTAATTATTTTATTATAAATTTTCATTTTATAAATTTTTTAATATAATAATAAAAATTTTATATAATTTTTTTAAAAATATAAATAATATTGTTTTATTATCATAAATTAATTTCAAAAAATATTTAATAAATAATAAATGATTTCTGATAATACATCTGAAGATTCAATTGGAAGTGATTCTTCTTTTGATTCTATTAAAAATGAAAGAGAAGAAGGAACTTTAAGAATAAAAAAAGATAATAATTCAATATTAGAAGACCTAAAATTTAAACATGATAGATATATTCAATATAAAAAAAGTATATATCAAAAAAATGATGAATTTAAAAAAGAAAATTCACAATCAATGTGGAGAATACTTTATTATACTTTTTTTAATAATTTTAATCAAAAATCTACAATTACATTAAATGAATTAGAATTAAGATGTAAATTTTTATTTAAAATGGATAAATTAGAAAAAGAAGAAAATTTAAAAAAAAGAAATAAAAGTGAAGAAAAAAAATATAATCAACCTTATACAAATTTACATGAATTTATTAAATATTTTTCTGAAAAAAAATTTGAAACTTATATAACAAAATTTTTATCCAAAAATAAAAAATCAAAAAATAAATCACAATCACCACATATAAAAAAAACTTTTAATAATAATATAATTAATCAAACTAGAAATAATTATAATAATAATACTAATATGAATACTCATAAAAATTTGAATATATTATCAAATAATAAAATCAAAAAAAATTTTACAATTTTAGATATGTATAATATTAATGAGCCTATTGAAGTTATAAATAAAATAACTAGAGATTCTTTAAAAACAGATAATACAAATAGAAGAGATGAAAATATTTCTCATATTTTAAATAATAAACATGTTTATCAAGTTGAATTAGAAAACTTTAAAAATGAAGTTAAAAAAAATGAAAAAATGAAAGAAATTTATAATGATTATTTAGATTTTAAAACAAACGAAAATTTTTTTATTGATAATGAAGGAATTGATTTAATTTCAAAATATGGAAAAGAGTTAGAAGAACAAGAGGAAATAGGAATGAATATAAATAATTTTTGTAATAAAGTAATCAAAAATATTGATCCAATGCAAAAATTAGATTTTTAATTTTTTTATATAAATTAATTTTGCAAAATAAAATTATCTTAATTTAATATTAATATAAATTAAATAGTCTGAATTTTAAATTAAAATAAAAAAAAATATATTAAAAAAACAATAATATAATAAATTTATAGATATTTAAAATATATTATTATTTATAAGATAAACAATAAATAATTTCATAATTATGAATCACAATTTTATTAAATATCATAATAATATTTTAATATTAATTTATGATATTATAAAAAAAAATTTTAAATAAAATAACTTTTATCATATTTTAAATAAAAATAAAATAAATTTATTTTAAAACAATTTAATATTTTATAAAAATGAAAATAATAGCAAATTAATTTATTTTAATTATAATTATTTATTAATAATTCTATTTATAATCCTATTTTTTATTAATAATCATTTTTATTATATTAAAAATGTAATTTAAAAATTTAAATTACAAAAAATTATGACTTAAAAAAACCATTATAATTAATTACATATTATATTATAATTTTTTATTTGAATTTGAAATTTCATTTTCATCATCAATATTAGTATATATTTTTTTATTTTTTACACTTGATTTTTCTTTTATATTTTTTATCTTATTATTATTATTATTATCATTATTATTATTATTTTCTTTTTTATATAAACAATTAATAATTATATCTATACAAATTAATATTAATTCAATAAAATTAAAGATAAATTCGATTAAAAATAAAGGTCTAAATATATAATAATATTTAAATGCCTTTTTTATAATAGAATTTGTTAATTTATCACTATTATAAAATATTTTTAAATCAAACTTAAACATTTGATAAAAAAAAATTATAAAAGAAATTGCTAATAAAATCATATCATAAATTCCATAAAAAAGTTTTATTACAATTTCACATTTATTTATTCTTTGATTAAAACGATAATATATTGAAAAAATTAATAAAATAAAAGCAATAAATAATTTTATATAAATTAAAATTAAAAATTTGTCTTCATGAATTGCATTAGAATTAGATATTTCAGTAGATAAATCTTCAAATAAATTTTTATCGTTATATTTTAAATCTAAATTAACACCTAAAAAATTAGAAGCATATAAACTATAATTTGTTTCTATATCTTCATCAATCTTAATATAATTGGGATTATATTTTAAATTGTTTAAATATCTATTTTCACATGAATTATCATTTTCATTATCATTATTTTTTTTTGGATCAGCACAAATTCCGTATTTACTTAAAATAAAATGTGATATTATTGATTCATTAATTGCTTTATTTGTATAATATAAAAGACTATTTTTATTAATTTTTTTAACAACATATTCAATTTTTGGTATTTTTTCCTCATCAAACTTTGAAGAATTACCTATTATAATATGATTAATTGGACATTCAATATTATTAGGTAAACATAAAATATTATTTAATGTATCAAATATTCCACATTTATTTGTATTATTTGGACATATATTGTTATTCTTTATTAAATATTGAAAATAAAATGAATAATTATGATTTATAACAAAAATAAAATTTATGTTTTTATAAATATTTGTTCCATTTTTACTGTCTTGAATTAGAAAAGATTGTTTTATGTTATTATTATTATTTTCTGAAGTATCATTTTGTTCAATTTTTTTTGGAGGTTCTAATATTATATCATTTATAGCATTTTGATTTAAAAATATTTTTTTAAATAAAATATCAGAAATATAAAATTTTCCTATTTTTTTATATTTTAAAGAATACTTTACTATTATTATAATATAAACTTGAAATGATAAATAAAAAAATGAAGTAAAAATATTACAATATTTATTATTAAATATACTTTTTTTACATAACATTATTTAATTTTATGATAATTGTTTATATTATAAATAATAATTTTATAAAAACAAAATATTAAAATATAAATTTAATTATTTTATGGAAAAAATTAATTTTATATTTAATTTTATCTATAATATAAAAGATTTAAATAATAATAAAAAATTTGACTTCACAAATCCATCTTATGAAATAAATTTTAAGGATAAAATTAAAAAAGATAAATTCATTGTTTTATTTGAATGTAAATTATTACCTGATTTTTTTGAAATTTTAACAAAAGGAGATGGTTCATGTTTTTATTATTCAATAAATCAAATAAATAATATTAATCATTTAAAAAGAAAATTAAAATTATTAAAAATAAATTTAAAAAATATTTTTCACTCAAATGATGATAATTTAATAAAAAAATATTATGAAGATATTGAAAATAATATTGATAAAAAAATTAATTATGTAAAAAATAGTAATGAATTTAATGATAATATAAAAGAAAAATTATTAAATGCATATTTTGAATATAAATATCATCATATTGGTTTTGGTATTGATTTATCAGATGCTTTAAATGAATTAAAAGAATTAAAAATTCCTTCAGAAATTTTTATATTGCCACTACCAATAGCAAAATTAAATGAAATTAAAAAGGAATTTAATTTAGATGATGATGATATAATATTAAGTGAGTATAAATTACAAAAAAATATAAAATTATATAAAAAAGAAGATAATATAGAACAAAATAATATAGTTTATATATTATTAAGAAGAGATCATTACTCTAGACTAATTTTAAAGGAAAATTTAAAATTGATTGAACAATATTGTGAAAATAATAATATTCAATTGTTAATATTACAAGCTCCTGATTAATTTATAAATTTATATTAAATTCTATATAGAAAAAAATTTTTGATATTTATTATTATTTATAATAATTTTAATTTGTTTGTTTATTATTAATAATTTTTTTACCAACTCCTTTTACATTATTAAATTTCTTTTTTGCTTCGGGTTTTGGCATTGCTTTATCGATATCATCAAAAAAATTTAATAACATTTTAAAAAATTTATCATTTTGTGTATAAAAATCATCTTTTTCATTATATCCAAAAAATTTAACAGTTTCTTGATAAATATTTGTATTATTATCAGATTTTTTTTCAAGTTCATTTATATATTCTTTAAATTTTTTATTATATTCCTCACATTTTATATAAAATTGTTCTTCATTATTTAATTTTCCTAAATTTTCATTTATTTTATGAGATAATTTTCTTAACTCACTTAAACTTTTATTACTTTCTAATATTGAATATTCACTTGCCTGTATTAATTTAGGAAATTCTTGTTTAATTTTTTCACAATTTTCATCATAATTTTTTATTTTAATACATATATAATTTAAAATATTATTTCCTTTATTTGTTTTAATTCCATTTAATTTAGGTAACAAATCTAAAGAAAAACCATCTGCTTGTCCTCTTATATTACTATTACTATTTAAAATATTTCCTAAACTTAAAATGATATGTAATATTAATTTAAAATGCTTATTATTTTTTAATTCATTACATGCATCTTCTAAATACATAAAACTTTCTTTTACTCCTGGATATAAATCTTCAAAATTTAAAATTTCTCCCCAAATTTGTAATTTTTCTTTAGAAAAAGGTATTTTATAAATTGCTATTAAATATTTTTCTCCTTTATCCCAATCACCATCTTCTCCTTTTGAATTATATATATCTAATTCTTCTTTAGTTATATATTCTTTAAATAATGAATCTATTTGACCTTTTTTTAGTATTGAATTATCCATTGTTAAAAGAGCTTCTTCAATTTTAGATGGTGTTGGTAATTTAGCAATAGTTATTCCTACACTTTGAGTACGTTTATCTTCTAAAAAACGTTTTTTTTGTGGAGTTTGTTGTTTTGGTTTATTTTGAATATTAATTTTGTTCTTATTTTTCATTTCAAAAAGAGATATTATTTCATTTTTATCTATTTCTTCTTCTGTTATATTGTTCCATATTAAATTTTCACTTGTATTTAAAGGATTTAAAATAATTCTTTTCCATGGAAGTTGTTTTACTTTTGTATTTAATATAATTTTTGGTTTAGTTGGAGTTTCTTTATAAAATGTTTGAGATTTTGAAAAAGATGGTAAAAAAGGAGCACCAGGGATATTTGGGACACCTGGACCATTTGGAATAGATGGAACACCAGGAACATTAGGAACCCCTGGAATATTTGGAATAGGAGGTACATTAGGAACACTTGGAACATTAGGAATAGGAGGAACATTAGGAACACCTGGAACATTAGGAATACCTGGAACATTTGGAATAGGAGGAATATTAGGAATACCTGGAATATTAGGAATACTTGGAACATTTGGAATAGGAGGAACATTAGGAATAGATGGAACATTTGGAATAGGAGGAACATTAGGAATACCTGGAACATTAGGAATACCTGGAACATTTGGAATAGGAGGAACATTAGGAATAGATGGAACATTTGGAATAGGAGGCACATTTGAATTAGATGGAACTTTTGGAATAGGAGGCATATTTGAAATAGATGGAATATTAGGATTAGATGGAACATTTGAAAGAGGAATACCATTTGATTTTTTTTCTAATGATATTTTATTATTATTATGATAATTATTCTTAGTATTTATAAATTTTCCAAATAAATTAAATGAATTAACAACATAAATTTTTGAAATAAGAAATTTATTTTTTGTTTTTTTATTATTTTTAATATTTTCAATTTGATTTTTTAATTTAATAATTTTAGTATTTAATTCTTTTTTTTCATTTAAAAATATATCATTTATTTTTTTATAATTTTGAATATTTTCTTTTTCAATATTTTCTAATTCCTTTATTTTATTTTCATATTTTTTTTTTATATCTAAAAGATTATTAATTTCTTCGTCTTTATTTAAAAAACTAATTTTCTCATTAACTTCTTTAATTTCATTTTTAATTTCAATTTCTTCATTCTTTAAATTATTTAATATATTAATTTCTTCATTTATTATATTTTCATTATTTTTAATTTTTTCATTATCACTTGCTAAATAATTTTGAATAGTTAAAATTGTGTCTTGAATTTCTTCTATTTTTTTTTCATAATTTTGTTTTTCTAAATTTGCTTCATAAGATTTGTTTTCATAATATTTAAATTTTTCTATAATTTCAGGATCAGTTTTTCTTTTATCAGTTAATTTATTTATTTCATCTATTAAAATATTGTTACTTTTTTTTATTGCATTTAAATCTTTTTGTGCATTATTACATTTTTTTTCTTCTTCTCTTAAAATATTGATATTTGTTATTAATTGATGCTTTTCTGAAACAATATAATTATTTATTTCTTTTTTAATATCAATATTTTCATTATTTATTAATAAATTATCATTTTCTTTTGTATGATGAAATTTTGGGTTGTTTGGTAAAAAAAATTTTTTATTATTTTCACTTAAATTTCTGAATTTAATCAATTCTTTAATTATCATATCATTATATTGTTCTTGAATTATATTACTTTCGTTTTCTTTTTCTAATTTTTCAACCTCTTTTTTTAAATCTTCTAATTTTTTTTTTGTTATTTCTAATTCATATTCTGATCCTTTTATTATATTTCCTGATAAAATTGAAAATTCTTTAATTAATTTTTGAAAATCTTTAGAATTACATGTAACATTTTTTTCTAAAATTTTTATAATATTTGATTTATAAAATTCTTCAAAAAATTTATCTTTTTGTTTAAAATTTTCTGTATTTTCAGATGATTTAATTAATTCAATTATTAATTTTAAAGTGTTTATTTTTATATTAACATCTATATGATTTATTAAATTACATAATTTATCACAAGCATTGGAATGAATATTATAATTATTTTTATATTCAAAAGCATATGACATTAATAATGAAGAAATATGTTCTTCTTTTTCACCAATTATTTCAATTAAATAATAAAATATTTTTAATATTAAATTATAATAAAGAATATCAGAATTTTTCATTAATAATTCAAATAAATTTTTAATTAAATCTCTATTGAAATTTAAATACAAATAAGAACTTTCATAAGTAAATAAATTATCTAATAATTCTATAATAAAATTTTCATATTTTTTATTTAAAAGCAAATATATTAAATATTTAATTGCTTCATATCCTATAAATTCTTCTATAAATGTTGGAACTAATAAATAATTTTCTTTCAATTTTTTTAATAAAACTAAAAAATTTTCATCTTCTTGATTTTCGTTAATATTTTTTTTATAATTTTCATTTATAATTAAATCAATAATATTTTTAACATGATTTGAACAATTTTTTAATATTAAAACATAATTTGAATTTTGATTTATAAAATTTAAAATTTCATCAAAATTTAATATATATTCTTCATTTTTTGAATTATATAATAAATAAAATCTTTTTTCTTCTTCATTAGTAAAAAAATTATTAATTTCATCTGAAAAAAAATTATTTATATTATCAAAAAAATATTCACTATCTTTTAATTTATCATCATTAATATTTAATTTAAAAATATAAATTTTTTCTTTATTATCATTTTCAATTTTAATTTTTATATTAATTTCATTCATTAAAAATTTATGTAAATATTTATATTATATGTATAATTAATTTATATAAATATATATTTATTATAATTAAAATTTATTTAAATTGTGCTTTACCATTTGCTTTTCTATTAGAGCCATATTTTTTTTTATTAGTTTCATGAGCTAATTTTGTTCCAAATTGAATTGCTCTTTTTTCAAACATATAACATTTTTCAAATCCTAATAATTTTCCTATATTTCTTAATAAACATTTTTCACCTATTCCTCTTTGCAATTCAAAATTACTAATATATTTTAAATTTTTTATACTGCTTAAAAATTTTATTAAATCTAAATCAAAATAAGGAAATCTTAATTCAATTCCATTATCACTACAAATTCTATCATCTCTTCCAAAATTTCTTATAAAAATCCTATTTAAATCTTGTGAAATATGCTCTTTTAAATCTCCATTTTTATAACGAGAATATCCTCCGAAAATTTCATCAGCTCCTAAACCATCTAAAATAATTTTACAATTAGATATATACATATTTTCTTCCTTATTTATAAAATTATCATAATTAAAATTTGATATTTGTTTTGATAAAATATTATTATTATAATTTTTTAAATTTATTGAATTTTGTGGAATAAAAATATTATTATAATTTTCTGAAAAATATTTTAACATTTTTTCTTTATTAACTAAATGACCTTTTTTTTGAGAAGCAAATTTTAATGCACTTGCTATATTAAAATCCATATGAGTTTCTGAAGGATAAATTAAATTTAAATGATAATTTGATATTTCTTCTGTTAAATCAATGTCATATATTTTATCAATTAAAATTAAATTTATTTTTCTATTTGGAAATTTGTTAATTAATTCATAATAGCTTAATATACCTGAATTTCTATCTGGACTATTTTTTTCAAAACTTAAATTAAATAAATCTATATTTATATTATTTGTTGAATTTATAATAGTATAATATGCCATTATTAATGAATCAATCCCTCCAGAAAACATTATTCCTATTGCATAATTATTATTATTTTTCATTATTAATTCTGGTAAATTATTTATTCTTTTATTAATTGCATTATTTAAATAAATTGAACAACTTTTTTCCAAATTATCATAAGAATTAATTTCTTGAATTTTATCATTAAATCTCAAAAAACTTGGGAATAATATATCATTATTTTTAAATAAATATAGATTTTGTTTATCTATATTATTATTATTTAAATCTATTAATAATATATGATTATTAGGTATTTCATAAATTAATATATCATTTTTATATTCTCTTAGTTTATATATATAATTAGGTACTACAGAAACAAAAAATAAAATATCAAATTTTTTTATATATATTAATATTAAACTTTTTTTACCAAATATATCTTTATTTATAACTATTTTTTTATTTAATATATCATGATAAATAAATACATGATCTGATTCAATATTATTTATTATCTTAAATAAATTATTTGAATATTCTTCATTATTTTTGTTTAAATTTTCTTTAGAAAAATTATATAATATTTCTGACAATATTATACCATCATTATCATATATTAATCTATTTTGAATATCCTTCATGTAATTTTGCTCTAATATATTATATATTTCTCCATTATATTGTAAAATATTTTCATTTATTTTTATTGGATGTTTTGTTAAAGATTTAATACCTCTTAATGATAAAACAGAATCAATTAAAATTTTTGAATTATTTTTATTTATATAATTAAATAAATTAATATAAGTTTGTATTTTATTCATTTCATTAGTAAAATCTGATAAATTATTATTATATGCATCTAATTCACATATATTTATAAAATCTGGTCCTCTATTTTTTATTAATTTTATTAATTCATTAATATCAAAATTAAATAATTCTTCTATTTCATCTAATATATTATCTTTTTTAAATATATTATTATTAATTATATTTTCTTCTTTAATATTTTCTTTTTCTTTATTTAAAACAAGATTATTATTTTTAATATATGAATTATCGAATAAATTATTATAATTTTTAATATTTTTTAAT
>JAEEGK010013718.1_pt1 | contig 18218 bp, 17 predicted proteins | sample 8958771 | NCBI WGS metagenome assembly JAEEGK01 (sample SAMN16246547, study PRJNA631951) | gut metagenome | biome: gut microbiome; feature: rumen; material: SC-attached | host: Bos | place: Iran: Karaj | collected 2018-10
AGAAGGAACGCTCGACGCCGTCCACGAGGACGAGCGGCTCGGCGCTGTTCAGGGATCCGACACCGCGGATGCGGATGACGGGTTCATCGGCGCCCGGCATACCCGAAGGCTGCACGGCGGACACGCCCGGGAGGTTACCCTGCAGGGCGTTCGCGACGTTCGGCACCGGGGACTTCATCAGTCCCTCACCGCTCACGGCCGAAACCGCACCGGTGATGGTCACTTTCTTTTGCTGGCCGTACGCGATGACCACGGACTCGTCCAGGGCATCGGCGTCGGTTTCCATGTTGACGGTCATCCTCGCCGTCGCCGGGATCGCCAGGGTCTTGTAGCCGACGCACGAGAATTCGAGCGTGGCCCCCTGGGGCACGGTCAGCGAGAAGTTACCGTCCATGTCGGTGATCGTTCCGGTCGTGGTCCCTTGTATGACCACGCCCGCTCCGATCAACCCTTCTCCCAGCTCATCCAGCACCCGGCCTTGTACGCGCAGGTTCTGGGCGAAAGACTGTCCGGGAAGCAGGAGCATGATCGCCGCCAGCAATCCGAACAGCTGAGACAGTTTTCTCATTTTAATCATGGTTGTTGATTGATTGGTTGATGATTGGTATTGGTTTGGTTTTGATTGGCCAACCGAAAAGCTAGAACATCCAGCGGACGCCGCCGCTCACGACGCCCTGCCAGCCGATGCCGGCCTCCACGAAGCCGCGGAACCGTTCGCCGCCGAAGTCCACGCCGAGGGGCGTGGCCTGGAAGGCGAACGAGAAGTTGTCCTTCGAATCGCTGCCGTTCGCGAAAAAGTACCCCGCGCCCGCGGCCAGCTTGGAATACAGGCCCACGTGCGCCCGGTTCAGCCACGCGAACTTCACCAGCGGCATCGCGCTGAGGCAGCCCAGCTTGAACTCGCCGTTGGGCGTCTTGTTGCCGTCGCTGTCCACGCTGACGGTCTTCGCCGTCATATAATCGCACATGACCGTCCCGCCGAAGCCGAACCAGTCGTTGGTATAATGCACATACTCGATCCCCGCAGCACCATACATACGCGGGTTCTCGAAAGTGGCATGCCCCAGGGAGAACATCACCCCGAACACCTCGCCCATCACATAGGCGAACTGCGGGACCGTGGCCTGCCCATACACAATGGAAAACTCGTTCCGGTCCTTGTCATTCTTGGCAAAGACGGGCATCACAACGATGAGACACAGTAAAAGTGCAGTAAGTTTCTTCATGGTTGTTAGCTAGTTGGTCAATATCTAAGCGAGCAAATATAATTAATTTTTTGTAAAAACAACAAATTCCACTCACCGGATTCCTCCCGCAGCCAGCTTGAAGCTTGTAAAAAGCTCGGAATCAAGCAACTTGCACTCTTTCCCTTTCTCTTGGACTATGACATGATCGGCTTCGAGGGAAAGACCCAAGCAACCATTTCTTTCAATGGGTAAGTATAATGCCAGGGGGGACAATTCCAGCGTGTTCCTGATCGACTTGGCGATGTAACTCCGGGTGGGCCGCAGTATGTTGACGCATGTCATATCCGGAACGCTTGCCCAGTTTGACAGTTCGTTATAGATGACCTCATACCGCTTTTTCCAGGCAAGGTGCCCCTTCAGGACCCGCCGGCCTTTCCCGTCATAGACAAACGACATCTCGATTCCGCGTCCCCCTTCCGCGCAAGCGCACAATAGCAGGACATAGAATGCCGCCTCCCTGCGGTCCATGGTGACGGGGAACCGGTTCCCTTCCGAATCCATCCCGGAGATGATCGCCTTTTTCCCATTCAGGACCACCTCATGGCCCAGGGTGTGAATGGTGATGTCCGGCGCGGAAACTTTCTTGATCGCCATCATGTCCAACAGCGTCCGATAGAAGCCGTCATACTCGAAGCGCCCGCTGTCGTTTTCCGTCTTGCTGATCACCAGATGACTGGAACTTTGTCGAGACGTGATTTCGTTCATCAGATTCCGCAGTTGTGCTTTCGGAGAGTCGTCGACCTCGACACAGAGAAAATTGACGTAATCCTGTCCCCCCACGACACTGTTCCCGACTTTGAACATCCAGACCGGGCGGTCGATCATGATGGGCAATTGCAGCTTGTCCCTCAACACCTTCCTGTAGAAAAAGGAGGTCGACATCTCTGACATCAACAGAATGATGGCGTTGATTTCATCTTTCCGCAGCGAGGGAGAAACGAGGGAAACCACTTCTTTGAGCGTCTCTTTGTCGTCGAACTCCCTGAAATGCTCGGCAACCTTGGGAATGTAGACATACTCGAATCCTCCGAGACGGCAGATGGCGCAGAAGTCGGAATACTGTTCCGCGTCCGACATCAGTCCGGGTACGGGACCCGACGCGGACTCTGTTTCCAGATAAATGAGTTGGGATTCATGGATGTTGATGGTCGCCGCCGGGAATGAGCGGACGTACGCCCCCCCTTGTTGGCTGTCGCCACAACAATACCTGACGGCGGTGATCAGCAACGATTCCTCACGACAGCATACATTGTCCTTGACGGCGCATCTTTCCATCTTATGGACAATGTCCTTTCTTGTCTCCAAGGTCTCACCCTGCAACGTGCTTATGGCATCCGCCAGCGTCATCATATGCCCTCCGACCCGGTCGTCCTCGGTTATTCCGTATTCTTTGCAAACGACATTCAGGAAATCGATCTCTTCGGTCGTGATGAGATTGTCCTGTTTGACAAGGTCGGAAAAGACCCTGTACACGCTTTTACGTTGTTCTGTTTTCGCCATGCTGTTTTCCTTAGACAAACAAATATAACCAATTTGACGATATCTGACAATTTTGGCATAAAGAATTATATTTTCCAAAAAGTGTGCGTCCCGTTACCTAATTGATTATTAGGCAATTATTCCTTAAACACGCCCGACACAAAAATATAATTCCCAAATTTCAATTACCCTTTTGAGAGCGCCTCTGTATTTGTTCTATCTTTGCAACAGAAAGCCGATTGTATTTTTCACCACGTAAGACACGAAATGAAACACCTCGAAAAAAAATTGGACAGGCTGAACCAGCAACTGGAGAAATCGGAAGGCGCCTTGAATACGATTTCCCTGTTTGAGGCGTTGCATTCCCTCTTTGAGAAGTCTTTCATCAACGAGGAAGAGTTCAGTTACGGTAAGGAGTACCTGCTGTCGGGGATGGAGGACACACATAACTACAAAGAAGAGTTTCTGGACGCGATTCCCGTCTTAAACGAAGCCAGGGCGAAGGGGATGCTCAACAGGGATGAGTACCATCGCGCCATCTTGCTTACTCTCGGGAAGAAACGGGAGATCTACGATGCGAAAGAGCTCTGTTCGGGGGCGATCACGTTCAAGAACTACCTCCACGACCACAACTTGCTTCATCGACACAGAGAATACGGGGTTAATGATATCTCAGCTCTCGCCAGGTTGTTAGGCCAAGATGGATACAAAGCCTCGAATATCAACCTGACGTGGTTTGGCCACAAAGTCGAATTCCGAAAAGAGGACACATGTGTCACCATCTCGCAAGTTTATGTGTTCGGCCCCTCGAAAATTCGGGTCGACGATGGAAAGCAAAGCCATCGTTATACGCTAAGCGACGCCGTTTGTAAGTTAAAGTTAATAGTAAAAAAATAGAAGTATATCATGGAAAGCTACGATGTTACCGTCCACGACGACTCCCTTGGACCGCTCCCGATTGTGGTCTGTGTTCTCCTTATCATTTTCTTCCCGATCGGTATCATAGTCCTGATTGCCAGAACGGCAAGCTACGTTAACAAGGAGCACGCTGAGCGAAAAAGGATAAAAGCCGAAACGGACGAGATCAAGACCAAGGTCAGCCTCGCACATTCTGCTGAGATAGCCGCATTTCACGAACTATATCAGAGAGGGATCCTCACCGAGGACGAATTTGAGGAGAAAAAGCGCTCCGTGCTCCTGAACAAAAAATTCAACCCCAAGGCTATCGGCCCCAAGGCTTTGGACAGTTAGGCCAAATGCCCGACCTATAAAGATCCGAGGACTGGCCACCAGATAACCAACGCAAAAACACCTAATGGTCCAACAATGCTCTCCATCCTTGCGATGGTGAGCCTTTTTATTATCTGCTTTTCGGAAAGTCCCTCTGTATTACCATACAAAAGAGCCCATTCTTCTTTGATGATCAAGGAACCCCGTCCGTGGATCAGATTCCCGAATTGAGATATTAAAAAGACTATTCCCAAGCCCATAGGAAAGACGAACAGCATAAATAACAAGACTGTGCCAAAGAAAGGAAACAACGCTTTTAGGACACAGATGATCAAATAGACAGGGAACGTTATTCCGGCCGTGAAGAGAAAATTCTGGAAATAAAAGGATGACATCTTCGTCCTCCATTTTTCGGACATGGTTTGAGCGTTATAGGCGAAAAGAAAGACCTGCCACGGCCGGAATCCGTATTCATCCGAATCGAAGATGTCCAGACAGAGCAGAAACGCTCCGGAGATGGCCAAAACACTCCAGATGACGATGAGGGAATTGCTATACGGGAAATACTCCGGAACGGAATCATAGGCCAGGGGAATCAGCAGATATAGGGTCAAAACGATGCCTCCGAACAAATAAACCGGTCTATGGCCGACTCTCTTCGCTTCCTCCGGAAACGATAGCAGATAAATGTCTTTTATGATACAGAAAAACAGATACGCGATGGCGGCATAGATCAAGCCCCCACGACACATCGAGCCGCCGGCAGAAACAAGAATGACCTTGCCCAAATCGCCATCTGAACCGCCTGATTTAATCAGAGTGACAGCCAAGTTAATTACGAACAGCACCGTCAACAGGATGATGGAAAAAACCGACGGCAGGGGCATCTTGCGGCTCGCATAAAAGGGTTGGTAACAGGTGTCAAAGACATCCTTGAACCCATAGTGGGTCATTCCGTAACGGATTTCTGGCGACGGGTCGATCGAATTCATCAAACAGAGAAAGGACAGGAAGGCAAATAAAGAGAAGCACCAGTATAACGCCGCAATATGGTCCAGTTGTTTCCCCCGGCTTATCCGCCTGAAACAGGCCATGTTGCACATGACGAAAAGCAGCAAGAAGAAAACGGCGGTGACATAGATCGAACGGAACAGCAGCAGCCCCACCATGGCTCCTCCATAAGGCAAGGAAAAAACAGATTTGAACCAAAAACTGGCCGATGGATAAAAGAGCTCGTCCGGTCTTAAATCCAATGTTTCGAGCAGAGGGGTCGAAACGCCTACTTTCCTGAACCGACTCAACCCCTTGAACTGGCGAACCGCCTTGTCGCGCAACCTCGCACACGCGTCAATCGCATCGACCGGATTGGGATATGTCTCTCCTGTCAATTTATACAATTCTCCAGGGCACATCCCGTCAATAATCTTCCTTGTGAGACCGTTAGTCTGGACAACGACCTCTCCGTTATCGCAGTATAGCACGTAAAGGAGGCTGTCTTGATGGAAACGATACCGTTTCTCTTTTGAATACTTACTGTATTGTCTTTCCGCATACTGATAGATATCGCCCAAATCCTCCTGGGTGGAACCGGCCAATTCCGCGACAATCCCCGTATACAGCGGGTCCTCAGACCATGATTGAAAGAAAGACAGATCCTTCATCATAGCGGAAGCGACCGCAGTAGAATCCCCGCCCTCAAACCTCGGCGACAAATCCAAATCCGGATTGATCCGGTGACACGAAATGACGCTTATCAAAAAGGAGCAGAACAGAAAAACACGTCTCATTTTGCCATCTATCTCAGTTGAACAAAAATAGTAATTAACTGATACACTCACAAATGTAATCGCGAACCGATCACCGTCATGCCCGACCTGATCGGGCATCTCTCGTGCGAGCGCTGTAACCCCCACCAGGGGCCGGTGCACTCCTGCGTCATGACGGATTTCAGCTATTCGCGTAGGCGGGAAGGCGCTTGACCGCCGAACTCGCTCAGTTAGTCCCGCAAGCGGGCCTAACTAGCGCTCAAACAGACGGCGTCATCCCGTTCCGGGACCGCACCTTCCCGCCTGCTCACTAGCAGCTGAAATCCGAAATCCGCAGGAGCACACCGGCCCCCGACGAAGAGTTACAGCTAGTAAGTATGGAAAACGAGTTTACTGAAAAACAGCCACTCAACCATTCATGCTAACAGCAGAAAGGGTTTAGAGCGGCATTATTCGTGAGGGAGAATCTCTGTAGATTACCAATACGACGTTTCGGTTATTTCCTCTTCATATGGAGTGCCTGCTGCCAAACCGAATTTGCTTGTCTGCGTGGTAATCTTGCATTTCATGCCATTGTATTCGTACATGACTTTCTGCCAATAGAACGGCGAGCCCGCAGAGAGAGAACTCCCTCCGGAATACGAACGATAAATCTGAACCAGCCGCCCTTTTTCATCGTAAGTCCTTGTCGTAGTGAGAGTCCTATCCCCCACTTTTTGAGATGTCTCATTCTCAATTTTGGCCACGGAAATAAGAGTTCCATTCTTGTCGAAGCGGAGACCGTCAACCTCGAAAAAACCAGAAGTAAACAGACCAATCTGTGCCTTCAGTTGCTCATTCTCCTGCTTGAGTTCATTAAACTCTTCAACAGAAACGACATCCGCCGGATCCGCAGGAGCAAGCGACTCAACTTGAGATTTCAGACGCATCACCTCTTGCTTGAGGGCCTCAAATTCGCTCTTTGGAACTACGGCTTCCTGGTTGTTGCTCTCTAGGTTTTCTTTTGTGCAGGTCCAAAAAGCAAGGACCGCAACACTGGCTAATATGACTCTTTTCATATGTTTTGTCAGTTGGTAAATAAATATCATCGATACTCTTCTGACGAAGAGCCTTCTCGTTCAGCTCGTCTACGTAGCCACAAAGGACACTGAATGCAGCCTGACGGGGTTTCCCTCTCTGATCAGCCTGCGCTTTGTTTATTGATGGAAAGGAAAAAGACAGGGGTCAATTAGGCGCGGAATTAGGGGGCTGTTTTGATGGGATTCTCCAGCAATATCGTAAGACCTTCTTCTGTCAAGGAAGTCTTTTAAGGATGCTTGCGACCTTAGCAGAATGCTTTCGTTTCAGAATTGCTGCAGCTATAAGTTTAGCAATATCCGGTTCCAAGTCATACAGGTAGCCCTGATTAGCATTTCCATTCCTATCAAATGAAGAGTATTGATCGCTTCGTTTTGCGACTATTGCACCCTTGATAGGATCAAGACTAAGGGGAGGGGCAATTAACTCATATCTTGCAAGGACTTCATATCCTTCATTGTCCCATCCATTCCCATATAGTTCGATTGGCTGTTTGGACTTGAACGTGTCGCATAAAGCCTCACTTATGGCACAAATGCCGTTGCTATAATTAAAAATGATATCTCCTTCGTGAATTTCTGTCATCTTTTCGTGGTGGAAAATGCCCGATTGAGGTGCCCATAGATAGCCTCCTTCACACTCGCTTTCAAAGGTAATGCCTTGATGTACGATGAAAATGCGAGACGGTTTACCAGAGAAAACGACATCTCTTTTAACGCCTGCTTTGATATCAGCAAGCTCCTTCTCTTTCCTATCTATTTCCTCTCGCTTTCGTTTAGCTTCTGCTCTATGCACTGATTCTATCTCAGAAATGATTTCTCTGTCAAGAGCGCTTAGAAAAGCTTTTTCAAAAGCGTCAGGAAAATTGAACGTCTTAATCTCTCCACTGTCGAACGCTACCACAATCTGAGAAGCCCCGCTGGAATTCAAAAAAGGGCCCTTCTGTATGATACCGTTTCCGTACTTTTTGTGAGATACTCGTTTACCTGATAAGTCCATAGCAGTTCTATTAATAACAAAGCACTAAAATAATAACTTCTTCCAATAATATGTAGTTTTTAAAAGAATAATCAATACTAATATAATCACCTACGACAACGCCATCTCTTATTCTCTATCTTCCTTCATCTATGGAATAGAAGCCACCAAATCACTTATAAAACTGCGTCATCATTCACCTGTAGCGAGTCATACCCTCCAGTAAACAAGTTATAATAAGAAGTAGTATTAATTAAAAACACTGAAGACAAGGCGAATTACGGGTCAATCGCCTTCAAAAGAGATGATCGAGGTAAGACGCTCCACCGTGTCGCTGAGCGAACTTCTCTCCATCGGGATATCCACGAAGTTTATCAATGTGGTCGTCGGGTCTAAGACACCGGCTGCCAAGTTGTTGACTGCGAGTTTCATGTCTTATTCGATTTTCATTTCTTTAGTTCTGTCATCGCACCCAGTCCGGGATTCCCGGCCTCCGCGACGCATGTGGCTACGGATTAGGAAGACACGTTAAACTGTGGATTAGTCGACGCGACTTGCCTTTAATTGTAAATCTAGTCTTTTCTCGCACCGCCATGTGGCCAATTGGCCGTGGTTCTTTTGGCCAACAAGGCTTATTTTTGCGATAAATCAAACCATTATGGTTTCGCAAGAACAAGTTGGAAAAGCTATCATTCGTCTCCGTAAATTACGTGGCTTGTCTCAAGAGAAGTTTGCACTTGAGTCTGGTATTGATAGGAGGTATCTCAGCGACGTTGAAAACGGAAAAAGAAATGTGTCTTTTGATATACTGAACAGAGTTGCCTCATTCTTCAATATTTCCCTTAGTTCTTTTATAGAAGAAGCAGAGCACTCTGGTTCATTCAATAGTACGGAAGAGATCCGAGAATTCCTCCTTGAAAGAGGAAATGAAGAAGCTGTCTTCTTTACAAATCCTGATTTCATTCATGCAATTATCGGTGTCAGTAATGACGGCCGACTGGTTTATTCTTACTCGAAAATGGTTGAGTGCCTCGTGCACAGCGAGAAGATGAGCGATGAGGAGGCGATCGAATTCCTTGATTATAATACATTGAGGGCCATCCCTTATATGGGAGAAAAGGCTCCGATTATTCTGTATAAGTTTTAACGTTTTTTGAGATATGGCAGCGCCTACAAGTTTATTGGAATTCCATCAGTTGGTGATAGAAAAAGCTCAATCATTCGGCTTTAATGGCCAAAATGGACAATTAAGAGATACAATTTTTGATAAGGGGAATCTAGTATCTTACAGGAAACCGGATTCAAATGAGTCGAATTATTGGTTTGGATTCATCAGAGAAGATCAACCCACTAGCAAGGCTTACGAGGGGCTATCCTTTGTTGTTTTCCCGGAATGTGAAGGTACGCACTGCGTAGCATCAATAGGAGTCGGAAGTAGTACTACCGGGGATACAACTCTCGGGTCACTTGGTCCAGATATGGAACTAGCGATGAATCCCTCGTTCGCCAGGTCATTCCGTACCTTGACGAAAAAAGAGCATTCTGGTGCACGATTTTTCTTTAAGCTCGATTTCACAGATACTGTAAATCCTACGCCAAGACTTAAAGAGGCTTTAGAAGAATCCACCCCCTCTTTCGAGGATGCAATGGTCAATACCGTCGCCGTTTATGATCATGGAGATAAAGGCGGTTTGCTTCCCGCATCTATACTGGTTGATTATTCAACAGAAGATGGCATTTATTTAATTATCTCATGGCTCGCTCAATATGCGGAATGGCGCAATTGGAGTAGTTATAAAAATGGAAATACTCGGACGGGTTATAACACCGCCATTAAGAAGGCTATTAAGCTTTGTGTAGCCGAAAAGGATGTCATTGGATCAGACGCGGTTTTGGATATTCTGAAAGAAAAACGATTCGTTGTTTTACAAGGTGCCCCTGGGTGTGGGAAAACCTGGATGGCCAATAAGATATCTCAAAAACCTTTTTTCACCGACAAAAAAGAAGTAGAAGATATCGAAGAATGTAGCACAGATTTCATTCAGTTTCATGCAGAAACCTCATACGCTGATTTTATCTACGGAATAAAACCTGTCCTGAGCGGGGATAAATTAGCTTATACTTCCGAGAAGGGCGTACTGTTGAACGTCATTGATAAAGCACTCAAGTATCCCAAGAACAACTATTTGTTAATCATTGACGAAATTAATCGGGCTAACCTTGCCAATGTATTAGGTCCCGTCTTTTATCTATTTGAACAGACGGCCGAAGAACGTACACATAAATTGATTCTTGGCAGAGACAAGGAAAACAAGACCATCGAATATGACCACATCCCTGATAATATGTATGTGGTTGCAACGATGAACACGGCTGATAAGAGTTTGGCCGTTGTAGATTTCGCACTACGACGACGTTTTTCTTGGGTTACACTGAGACCACATGAGATCGACGATGTCCCCAAAAAGCTTTATTTTGATCGTGTTTTGTTTAAAGAAATCGACGTTCTGTTTTCAAGATATGCAAACGACGAAGAGCTTTCATTACAACCCGGACAATCATATTTCATTTATCCCAAAGATAACCCTCAGACAGAAGAGAGCATCTTTTTGCACAGGAAAGATCTTATTCAATATAAACTGATGCCATTAATCAAAGAGTATCTTTCTGAAGGGTATCTTTTATCGGCTAAAGATTCCTTTGCCCAATTATTCTACCAATATGAGGTAAGAATGTACGAATAAAAAAGAAGACGGTGCCAGGAAAGAGATATCGGTGGGAGCACGACTCCTATGATTTGGTGTTTCGTGCTCAGGATGATAGGAACACTTGCAATATCAGTGATTTGCAATCGGATTGGCATGCAAATAAGTCAATCTCCAGCGACACTGTTGTGGCTCGTTTTCTTAAATTAAACAAAAAGGCATTTGAGTTTCTTGGCATTACCCCTTTTGAGGCCGACAATAATAAAATCCTCTTCAAGACAAGTAATTACACTGGGAGCGCTCCTCTTTTTTCGCCCGTCACAGGAAAAGTCTATGCCAATCTAATCGTTAACGGGAGATTTGATGAGGAGGTAGGAGAAATCTTACCTATTCTACCAGAAGCTCTGACCATTGAGTATCACGACGATCTGCTCCTGCCACATCAGACACAAGTCAGGCCTCCTATCTTTTACGAATGCATTCGGTTCATTGAGAAATACTTGATCGCGCGTCGGACGCATTGGCGCAAGTTTATCAATGAACGAAGAATACAAGGTTTTCCTACGGCTTCGACGGATTGGGGAAAATACGCTGAGACCAGTTATTCTCCAGACAATGTATTCCGATACCCAAACAAGGTTAACTTATTGACCACCAACCATAAAGAGTGGCAACAACTTAACTATGTTTTGAAACTCTGTGCAAATGAGCTTCAATCTTCGCATGTGCCAAGAAAGACCCGGCTAGCATACAATGAAAGAATCAATTATATTCTGAGCATTTTAACGGCTCAAACGGTTTTTCCGACCAATGAACTCAGAATTCATGCTGCAGATCCTGTTATCATCAAAGAACTCAAGACTATCGGAAATCGGATTCTGGAGTCAAGCAGTACTGAGTATCATGCTTGGAGGGTTGATTTTAATCGGTTGTTTGAATTGTATGTTCAGCATATAATGGGGCGTGTCTCTCTATCGCAACACGCAAAGAACTACAACAATGTTTTGTTCGGGATCCGAGGCACTAAAACCAGTTGGACTTTATCTCATCTAGAGCCGGATATCGTTATCAAGAAAGATGACTCTCTGGTCATTATTGACGCCAAATATAAGACACATATGCTGAACAGGCAATCCGGCAACGTGTCAAGTCTACACGATGCTTTTCGTCATGATTTGCATCAAGTTTTGGCTTATAGCTCATTTGATCCAACCTGCCATAAAATAGCTTTGCTTGTATATCCTTATACGAAGTTCTTTTTTATCAAGCAAGTCATCACAGCGCCCCTAAGTAACATAACAAATCATGTCTACTTAGTAGGCATCCCTTTTGGCAAGCTCTCGACTGGCGATGATTCAACGACATTGTCAATGGAAGAGTGTGTTATACGTGCCACGAAGGGCATAAACGACATTCTCGATTCAGAGTTTTCCTCTTCTATTTGAATACCCCCATGTGCCCTTGGTGGTGGGATAATGCATTCGGAATTAAGGGCCACTATTCCTCTACTTTTGATCTAACATAAGTCTCCGATTAAAGGAGAAAGAACGCGGATCACCATTTTCGGGAAAGTTCGATCGTGGCGACGGGGATGGGACTGCGAAATCTGCCTTCCCGCCTACGCGAATCGCTGAAATCCGTCATTCCGCAGGCCCGCCCCGCCGCCCGGCACCCTCCCCAAAAAAATGAGATAGATGGGTTGGGCGGCATAAATGAGCCCCCTGACATATTCCTTCCTTTGTTAATCTCACGAGAATCCCCTACCTTTGCCTGGTTAGCGAATAGAGCTATCCCAGCGTAGAGTCATGCCCTCAACCAAGCCCATCATATTTCTCAAAGGCGAGTTTCGAGATGACATCAAGTCTTTCGGATTTGATGAGAAAACCGGGCAGTACTATGTACAGTTTCAGAAAGGAGATAACTATCTGCATTACAACCCTAGCAATGTCGATGTTGCGGAGTTCGTTCGGCAGATGGATCCGCCGTTGCGGGTCATAAGGAAGAAGGATGGCTTTGTGTTCTCCAAGACGATGGGGGTGAGGGTGTTTGAGGGGAAGGAGCACCGGGGATATCGGGTTGTATTTGAGAGTGGGGCGACGAAGGATTATGATGCTGATTATCTGGAGATCGAGGAGCATATCGACGATGAGCGGTCGGTCAATGTGTGGGAGTATCTGAACGAGATTGCGAAGTACAACCAGATTCCGGTCGATGATGACAAGACGATCAGCCTTTCCGCCAAATATGCGAGGTTGGAATTCGTGACGAAGGGGTCCCTGTTGGAAGCGTATCTCAATGTCGATTCCTATCGGGACAAGCCCGGCAAGCCGAGTACGCCCATCTTTCCTTTCGGGTGTAATCGAAGCCAATACAAGGCGGTGCGGAATGCACTGGAGAATAAGATAAGCGTTATTCAGGGGCCTCCGGGGACGGGAAAGACGCAGACGATCCTCAACATTCTGGCGAATCTGCTGTTGGAGGAGAAGACGATGGAGATTGTGTCCAACAATAATTCCGCCGTCGAGAATGTCAAGGAAAAGCTGGAAGCGAGCGGCCTGGGATATATCTGTGCGCAGTTGGGACGAGCAAGCAATAAAGAAGATTTCATCAATGGGCAGACGGGTTTGGTTCCGGATATCGGTTCTTGGATAGTAGCGGATACGAGACAGCTCAAGAGCCAGGTCAATGCGCTTTCCAGAGAGCTTCAGGATCTGTATGAGTGTCAGGAGGACTTGTCGCTTTTCACGGATGAATTGACGGAATTGAAGCTGCAGGCGGAACGTTTCCCCCGGAAAGCCACGGCGCAAAGGCAATACCCTGCGGCCAAGCTTCAGAAGTATGCTCTCCGTTGCAATCGGGATATGGAGCGAAAACATCGACTCTCGTGGTGGACACGAATTGGGTTGCGTTTTCATCGTCTTCCGACTACCGATGACGCACCGGACCAGCTCCAGTATCTCTATGTCGGCACCAGAATCTGCGAACTGGAAAAGACTTGCAAGGAACTCCGCGCTCGTTTGAAGGGTATCGATGAGAAGAACAATCGGCTTCGGGATCTCTCGATGCTCATATTGAAAGACCACTTGGCGAGGAAGTATGGTCGGAAGAAAGAAAGAGCTGTCTTCTCGTCGGATGATTTGTATTTCAACTCTTTGGATTTCCTGAAGGAATATCCTGTGGTTTTGAGCACGACCTTTTCGGCGACATCCAATATCAACCCGATCCGCAAGTTCGATTACCTGATCATGGATGAAGCCTCTCAGGTCGATATCGCAGCGGGGGCTTTGGCGCTGAGTTGCGCGAAGAATGCGGTGATTGTGGGAGACTTGAAGCAACTTCCCAACGTAGTGGACAGTCATACGGAGGAGGTCGTGAGCGCTGTCTTTGCGAAATACGGAATCGATGAGGCGTACCGCTACTCCACGAATAGTTTCCTGTCCTCTCTTTGCCGGCTTTATCCGAAGATTCCGCAAACGCTGTTGCGCGAGCATTACCGGTGCGATCCGCTCATTATCGGCTTTTGTAGCAAGCAGTTCTATGATGGAGAGCTGATTCCGATGAAGAAGGGAGAGACCGAATTCGCCCCCATTCGGGTCGTCCGGACGGTCAAGGGAAACCACGCGAGAGGTACCGTCAACTACCGCCAGGTGGACACGGTTACCCAGGAGATCTTGCCGGTTTTGGAGGAGCGGTTCACGGACATCGGCATCATCACGCCCTACAACAATCAGGTCAAGGCCTTCCGGGATGCGTTGAAGATGACCGGGCGGGAATACCCGGCTGCGACGGTCCACAAATTCCAGGGTCGGGAAGATGACGCCATCGTCCTGTCCACCGTGGACAATCAAATCCGCGAGTTCACGGATGACCCTCACTTGCTGAACGTCGCCGTCTCCAGGGCCAAGAAGCAGTTCACGCTTGTGGTATCCGCAGACGAACAGCCTGATTCCAACATACGGGACTTGATCGATTACATCGAGTATTATCAGGGCAATAGCGTCCAGAGCGAAATCTCGTCCATCTACGACCTCCTTTATCGGGACTATACTCAGGAGCTTCTCGACTTTTATACGACCCATCGGAGGGTATCGGAATATGATTCGGAGAACTTGACCTACTGGGCGATTCGGGACACCCTCAGCGAGAACGGATTCGCTCATTTGGACATCTTGATGCACTATCCCTTGCGGCATCTGGTAACATCGGCATCCAATCTGACTCCGGAGCAGCGCGCCTATGCCTTCCGTTCCTGGACCCACCTCGATTTCTTGATTTACGACACCGTCTCACACAGAGCGAAATTGGCCATCGAAGTGGACGGAACCCAGTTCCATCGGCGCGGCTCCAACCAGGGCCAGCGGGACCAGCTCAAGGATTCCATCCTCGAGGCCATCGGCCTCCCCCTCCTCCGTCTTAGCACCAATGGCTCACAGGAGAAAGAAAAGATTGCCCAAGCCCTCTCAAGAGCGGGCTCTCTAAAAGAATCATAATAAACGATCCGCCACTTTCTTTCGGGAAGGTTCGATTGTGGCGGCGGGGATGGGACTGCGGAATCCGGATTTCAGCTGCTAGTGAGCAGGCGGGAAGGTGCGGTCCCGGAACGGGATGACGCCGTTTGTTTGAGCGCTACTTAGGCCCGCTTGCGGGACTAACTGAGCGAGTTCGGCGGTCAAGCGCCTTCCCGCCTACGCGAATCGCTGAAATCCGTCATTCCGCAGGCCCGCCCCGCCGCCCGGCAACCTTCCCGCCCTTTTGGGTTCTTACTCCGTGAATTTTCACTATCTTTGACCCACTATGGACGTATTCGAGATGAAATTCTCCAAGGTGTTTCCTTTACTCATCGCCAAGGCGGTGCGGAAGGGGCGCACGGAGGGAGAGGTGTTTGCCGTGACGGGGTGGCTTACGGGCTATTCTGAGTCGGAACTGCGGGCGTTGTTGAGTAGCGATTCTGCCACGTATGGGGAATTCCTCGAGAAGGCGCCGTGCATGAATCCGGCGCGGTTTCAGGTGAAGGGGAAGATTTGCGGCATTCGGGTGGAGGAGATCGAGAATCCTCGTATGCGCGACCTTCGGATTCTTGACAAGCTTGTCGACGACCTGGCCAAAGGAAAACCCATCGACAAGGTCTTGATGAAAGGCTAACAAATGAGCGGGGGCATTGATATGCTCCCGCTCTGCTGTTTCAATAACCTCCCACAGAACCTGTCCCGTTACAGACCGAGCAATTGGGCGTATAGTGAGTATGGGCGGGCTGAGTATACCCGCAGATGCTGCAATAGACGGAATTGTCCTTCCCTGTATAGTTGGGTGAATACCTGATTTGCGGAGTCCCCTTACCTGTACCGCCACAAGAAGGACATGGTCTCCTGGAGGACGAACGGCCGGAGGTCGAGCTGCCCGTTGTCGAGGAGCCCGTCGAAGTACTTCCGCCGTAACCGCCGGTATACCCGCCCACGCTGGCACCCCCGGCTCCTATTCCAAAGGATTTCGTATACTCCGCGTCGGTCACCTTCGTGTTGAAATAACTGTCCTCGCCCTTACGCCGGTATACCACACAGGAATAATCCGTTTTGACGAACAAATACTCGTCCAGATAATAGAACCCATTACCTAACAGGTTTCGTACGTCCGTAACGTCATAACCTCGATATACGAACCAGCCGTCGTCGGACGTGTGGATATAATTGAAAAACTTGGTCAAATAGCCGGGGCCAGAGAACTGCGCCTGCCGTTCAAGTGCATTCGTAAAAACACTATTGAATTCCCGGAGCCAGGTGCGTCGGTAGGTCCCTTTGTCGTTCTTATGATAAATTTCTCCCGTGCCGGGGAGGCTGTTCTGCGCCTCCGCCAACATAGACAACGAAAGCGCCAATGTCAATAATGCAACGATCCTTTTCATGATGTCAATGCGTTATAATGGCAAAGATAGAAAATAATCCTAGGATTCAAGCGTATACGCTGCTTTAGCAGGACCTCATTTTGGCCAGCAGATCATCCATTTCGCTTTTGGTGATCCGGCCATTGTTGTAGGCGTTCTCGATGCTTGTCCGGCAGAGAGACTTGTCGATGGAAGTCATACCGCCGGCAGAATGCCGGTCCAGGGTCACGGTATTCGAATCGGCGTAGGTGTGGTCCACACTCGGCGGAATGTTGACGTGCTTGGATTCCATCATCGAGATGAATTCTGCCGTCCGGTCGTCATACCTGTTCCCGAAGCTGATGTCGTGTCCGTAGTGAAGGCCGGGCAGGTCGTTCAAGGCGGGGGTGCTGGTGACGAGATCCGGGGACGTATCCAGGGCGAAATCCAGCGCGTCGGAGATCTCCTCCACGGAATAACTGCTGAGGTCCAAGTCCATCCCCGCCAAGAGGTCCGGAACATTGTTGACTTCCAATCCGGTCGGGTCGGCAAGCTCCAACCCGGTAGGGCTTTCCACCCCAAATCCTGTAGGGCCTTCCACCCCCAAGATGGTATGAATCATGTCAAGTAAAGCATCCATTTCTCATTCTCCTTTTAATCCTTTAAATTGTTGTCCATCGCCAGTGCCTGGGGCGCCTCGGGCTTGTCCGGATGGGTGGACTTGTACTCGTTGAACTTTTCCCGGAATATCATGCCCAGTTCCTTCTTGGACATTTTCTTTCCCTGGTACTTCTTTCTGAAATAAGTCTTGGCGCAACCGCCGACGGCATAGGCCTGGGCGCAGGACATCACGGCATCGAACGTCGCACCGAAAAAGTATCCGACTCCCGTGAACTGAATCAACGCAGTCACGATCTTGGAGCCTACATTCAGCATGAGCCAGGTGGTCCCGGCCGACACGAAAAACTGTCTGACCAGATCGGAGCCGTCCTCCTCGCTGAGCTTGAAGCCATAGACCTTTCCGATGGAAACAGCCCCGGCACCCATGATGCCCATGATCAGGGTCCAATTGACGGCGGCCGGCAAATACGCCGCGACAGCCATCGTCGCCATCATCTTCGCGATTCTCTCATCCGCAAGGGAATCCAATTGTTCAATCTCTTTCATAGCAACACACTTTTTGGGGTTTCTGCTAATTAGAGGCTTTTCGAACTGGTTTTCTTTCGCTCCCCGAACAAAAAAACGCATTTTTTTTACTTCTTTATCAAACGAAGAAGCGGGCGCCGAGGACGGCGCCCGCGAACGATTGTGCGAAAGACGATGGAGACGGAAACCGCTTAGATCTTCCCGACCAACTCCTCCAAACTTCCCGCGACGCCGTCGAAAAGCTTGTACATCAGTTCGGGTTCGACCATTTCGGGGATGTAGGCGACCACGCGCTTGCCGGCGCCGGCCATCCAGCCGGCTTCGGTGTGGGCGCTGCGGCCGCAGGGAAGGACGAGCACGCAGGTGTCGGCCCAGGTGAGGGCGTCGATGTCGGCCTGGAACTGGCGCTCGGCGAGGGGGTGGTGGAGGCCTTCGGCGTACTGGGCGTAGGTCCATTCGGGGGCCTTCGGGTCGATGTCGGTCCAATGGAAGCCGGTGCCGCCGTGGGGCGGGTTGCGGAAGTCGTAGACTTCGTGACCCGCTTCACGAAGGCGGGCCACCACTTAGGGAAAGTATTTGTTTCTCCAGCTGGAGGCAACGTAGATTCTGGCCATGGCGCGTTGTCGATTTGTCTTTCCAAAGATACAAATTCTTGATAATCTTTTGATTATTCCTTACATTTGTTTGCAGATGACTTCGTTCCCGGCGTCGTCATCGGCACGAAAACTAATAA
>JAEEGK010013725.1_pt1 | contig 18211 bp, 17 predicted proteins | sample 8958771 | NCBI WGS metagenome assembly JAEEGK01 (sample SAMN16246547, study PRJNA631951) | gut metagenome | biome: gut microbiome; feature: rumen; material: SC-attached | host: Bos | place: Iran: Karaj | collected 2018-10
AATCATTGGCACAGCCTTGCCTGCTGCTATCAGGTTGTCCATAATCTGAGCCGTACGTCCCTGCTCCATCCAGCCGCGATGATCCTCGCCGCCACCATGCTGAATATAAACTACAGGATACGACTGCTTGCTTTCGTTGTAACCGGCTGGTGTGTAGATCATCAGTGGGCGATACGAGTTGTCTACATTAGAATAATAGTAAACGGTACGCACTTCGCCACGTGGCCCATCGTGCACCTCAAAGTTGTCGCATCCATCCTCATTTATCTCGATAGCACTCGACCATCGACTGCAGCCGTAGAACGTCTGGCTGGCAGGATCAGCTACCGAAACTCCATCCACTATTAGGAAGTAGTAATGAAATCCAGGCACCTGTGGCTTGGTTACGGTGGTCCACTGTCCGCCCTCGCCTCGCGTCATGTCATACTTGGTGCCACAGAGGTCTATCTGCACCTTCTGCGCCTCAGGAGCATTTACACAAAACATCACGCTACCATCTTTGAGCACACGCGGATAGCCGTTGCGGTTTACGTTAGTTACTGGCGAGTACGCCCCTTCAGGAAAGTTCTCTTTAGCAAACGGTTGTGCTGACACTTGGGTACAGCAGGCAGCTGCAAGAAGAGCAGCTAGAATTAACTTGGTCTTCATTATTTCTTCTTTTTAGGTTTGGGTTCGGGCAGATGGCGGCAGGTTTCGCGCACCATGGCCGACAGGTAGTCATGATCGTCTACGTCGGCGATGTAGAAGTAAGGTTTGGCACCTTCGTAGGGTGGTCGCATGTCGACTGCGCGCAAAAGTGGACGCACCTCGTCTGTAGGTTTCAGATAGAAGTGATCGTCGCATATCAGGCCGAATATCTTGCCGTTGCAATATATTCCATAGTCGCCAAACATCTTCTTGGCCACGATGTCGCCCGCCCCACTACACTGGTCGGCGATGTACTGTACAAAGTCCGCATTGCTTGCCATATCGTTTCTTTTTTAGGGTTTACTTTCAACTAATTCAATCGCCTGCAAAGATAACGAAACTATCTGTAACCAACAAACTTTTCGCCGAAAACTTTTTAGAAGCAACAGACAGCATTGAATAAATCTTTACACGGCTATACTTTGGAACCAATGAGGGTTCACCACCCCATTTTTACTCCCCCGTGAGGGAAATTTTGCGCCCTCACGAGGGAAATATTTTTTCTATTAATAGTAGCAAAACTCGGGCTTATAGATAGTCGGTATCTATCTAGTAAATAATCGTAACATATCTGGTAGATTACCGTAACTTCGAGGTTCAAGAAGTTACGCTTCGTGGGCGATGAAGTACCGGTTGTGACAAATGGGACAATTGGGACAACGTTTTTTTCGTTATCGGCTGGAATGATGGTGGGGTAGATGATTGTATTGGATATGATTTTATTGAATGATATTATTTTCAATTTATAAACATAGTATTCACACTATCTAAACATATTGTTTAGTCGTAGTAGACAAGTCGTCTACCCGTAGTAGGCTAAAAGTATGCAAAAAATGCACTGTCTTTTGTCCTAATTGTCACAACATCCTCCGATAAGCACATATACAGAGTGACTTAAAAAAAGTTAAGCCAGGCAGCTTTAGGGTATTTTGCTTACGTTTTGCGCAGAAATACAGGTATTTTTTGTATTTTTGCAAGCGGAATAAAATAGAATGGAATTATGGATATAGCAATCTACACACTTACGTCGGAGCTGCATGATGAGGAGGCAGTGGCGGCGGTTACTCAGGAGTTTCTGGGTAGTCTGGAGATAGAATATACACTTCGTGGCAATGACTATAGCGACTATGGGCAGCATGCGCTGCAGGTGATATATGTGCGCACGGGTGGCACTGAGGGTATTTTCAAGCGATTGTTGCCACAGCTGCGTCAGCAGTCGCAGGCACCGTTCTATCTGCTCACATCGGGCAAAAGCAACTCGCTGGCGGCATCGATGGAGATTCTGTCGTATCTGCAGCAGAACTACATACAGGGCGAGATAATACACGGTAGTGCCGACTACATAGCACGCCGACTGAACACGCTGCACCAGGTGCACCAGGCTAAGCGGAAGCTGGCTGGCACACGATACGGAATAATCGGCGAGCCATCAGACTGGCTGATATCGAGTGCTGCCGACCCAAAGGCCGTAAAGGCGAAGCTGGGCATAGAACTGGTGGAGATACCCATCGGCGAACTGATAGAAGGCGCCAAGGGTGCCGAAGGCAAGGATATGCCCGAACGTATCTACGAGGTACTGAAGGGGATAGCAGAAAAATACCAGTTGAGCGGATTTACACTGCGATGCTTCGACCTGCTGACGGCAGTAAAGAACACTGGATGCTGGGCGCTGGCCAAACTGAACGGCGAGGGAACGGTGGCCGGCTGCGAGGGCGATGTACCCGCCATGCTATCGATGGCTATCACCAATGCGCTGCTTGGCGTATCAGGATTTCAGGCCAATCCATCGCAGATTAACCCAGAAACAGGCGATATGCTGTTTGCCCACTGCACCATTCCGCTGAACATGGTGGAACGATACGAGCTGGACACTCACTTTGAGAGTGGTATAGGCGTGGGAATACGTGGATATATGAAGGAGGGAGCTGTGACGGTATTCAAGGTATCGGGCGATCTGAAGCGATCGTTCGTGGCCGAGGGAGAGTTGGTACGCAATCAGACAAAACCCGACCTTTGTCGCACACAGCAAGTGATACAACTGGCTGATAGTCAGCAGGCTAACTACTTCCTGACGCAGCCGATAGGCAATCACCACATCATCACTCCAGGCAGCAATCGCCGACTGTTCGAGGACTTTATAGCAGCACTATAACCCACACTGCTGATGAACCAAGCCACACTCGAATTTATACGCCAGCACGCCGCTGAGGACGTTCGCCAACTGGCATTCCTTGGGAAGAAGAATCCTGAGGTAGACCTGGCGTATGCACTCGACCAGATAGCCGGACGGCAAAAGGCACGCACGAAAATCCCATCGTGGGCAGCCATCGACGGCATCACCTACCCGCCACACCTCTCGATGGAGCAATGCTCGAGCGAGCAGACGGCCAGATATAAGGCTCAGATAACCGGCAAAGGCGACAGGATAGTAGACCTGACGGCAGGATTCGGCGTGGATATGGCGTTTATGGCCGAGGGCTTCAGCGAGGCCATCCACATAGAGCAGATGGAGCAATTATGCGCCATTTCATCGGCAAATTACGCAGTATTGGGACTTAATCACATAAAGGTGGTGAACGGCAACAGTGTGGATTATCTGCACCAGCTGGACCATGCCGACCTGATATTCATCGACCCAGCCCGCCGCGATGAGCACGGCGCCCGCACCTACGGCATAGCTGACTGTACGCCAAACGTACTGGAAATAATCGATGAAATGCTGGAAAAAGCACCACGAGTAATGATAAAGCTATCGCCCATGCTCGACTGGCAGAAGGCCGCAACAGACATCGGCCGAGTGAGCCAAGTGCACATCGTTTCAGTAGCCAATGAGTGCAAAGAACTACTGCTGGTGGTTGAGCGCGACAGCAAACCGCTGCAGATATTCTGCGTGAACGACGATCAGGTTTTCAGCTACAACAACAGCGATGAAATCGGCAATTTTACGCCACAGACATCAGAACCACAATACCTCTACGAGCCCTATGCATCGGTGATGAAAGCAGGCTGTTTCCAGCTGTTGAGCGCACGTTTCGGTATGAGCCAGCCCGATAAGAATTCGCACTTGTTCATATCCGACAAGCCCGTCGCCAACTTCCCTGGCAGAGGTTTCGCTATCGAGCGCACGAGCACTATGAATAAAAAGGAACTAAAGACCGCCCTAGCTGGCATTACGCAAGCCAACATAGCCACACGCAACTTCCCGCTATCGGTAGCCGAGCTGCGCAAACGACTGAAACTGAAAGACGGCGGCGACACCTATATTTTTGCCACAACAAGTGCTCAGAAGGGCCATCTGCTACTGGTTTGCCGAAAAATATCTTAATATTTTTTGCTGTTTGCTGCTTTTTTATTATCTTTGCATCGTTTTTATGCTTAACGAATCAAAAGAGAGAATATGGCAGTAGAAATCAGAAAAGTTGAAGGCAAGAAAGACCTCAAGACTTTTATCGACTTTCATTACGATCTGTACAAGGGCAATCAGTATGATGCGCCCAACCTGTTCAGCGACGACATGCACACCCTGGGTAAGGACAAGAATGCCGCCTTCGAGTTCTGCGAGGCTGAGTATTTCCTGGCCTACAAGGATGGCAAGGTGGCCGGACGCATAGCCGCAATCATCAATCATCGCGCCAACGAGAAGTGGGAGCGCAAGAGTCTCCGCTTCGGATGGATAGATTTCATCGATGATATCGAGGTGAGCCGTGCGCTGTTTGATGCCGCCGAGCAGTGGGGCCGCAAGAAGGGAATGACAGAAATCATAGGCCCATTGGGCTTCACCGATATGGACCCAGAGGGTATGCTCATCGAGGGATACGACCAGATGGGCACCATGGCCACCATATACAATTACCCCTACTACCCCAAGCACTTGGAGCAGATAGGCGGATGGGAGAAGGACAACGACTATGTAGAGTTCAAGCTGATAGTGCCAAAGGACGGCATGCCCGAGAAGTACAAGAAGATAGCCGAGCTGGTGATGAAACGCTACAACCTGCACCCTATGCACCCCAAGCGCAGTCAGGTGTTTGGCAAGGAGCAGATTGGTCGCAAGGTGCTCGACGTGGTCAACAAGTCGTTCGGCCACCTCTATGGCTACTCGCAAATGACTGAGGCTCAGATAGATGAGTACCTTAAGATGTACTTCCCCATGCTCGACATGGACCTGCTCTGTCTGATAGAAGACTGGAACACGCCCAACCACGACATCATCGGCGTGGGCATATCGATCACATCGATGACACGAGCCCTGCAGAAGTGTCGCCGCGGCCGCCTGTTCCCATTCGGATGGTGGCACTGCTTGAAGGCACTCAAGTTCCACAAGGCCGAGTGTGTAGACCTGATGCTGGTGGGCATCCTGCCCGAATATCAGCAGAAGGGTGCCAACGCGCTGCTGTTCTACGACCTCATTCCGCGCTACCAGAAGTACGGATTCAAGTGGGGCGAGACCAACGTGGAGATGGAGACCAACGAAAAGGTACAGAGCCAGTGGCAGTACCTAGAGCACATACAACATAAACGCAGAAGATGTTTCAAAAAGAATCTATGAGTGAAGATAACAACCTGATTAATCCAGAAACCGTCAATTACGACGAAGGTAATATCCAGACCTTAACCGGACTGGAGCACATCCGCTTGCGCCCTGGTATGTATATTGGTAAGCTGGGCGACGGATCATCAACAGACGATGGTATTTACGTGCTGTTGAAAGAAGTGTTCGACAACTCTATCGACGAGTTTAAGATGAAAGCCGGTGATAGAATCGAGGTAAACGTAGAAGACAACCTGCGCATATCGGTTCGCGACTACGGACGCGGTATCCCCCAGGGCAAACTGATAGAATCGGTAAGCATACTTAACACCAGTGGTAAGTTCGACTCGAAGGCATTCAAGAAGTCAATCGGACTGAACGGTGTGGGCGTGAAGGCCGTAAACGCACTGAGCAGCCACTTCGAGGTGCACAGCTATCGTGAAGGTAAGGTGCGCAAGGCTGTGTTCGAGTGCGGCAAGCTGGTGAGCGACACCACAGAACCAACCTCCGACGAGAACGGCACATACATATACTTTGAGCCCGACGCAACGAAGTTTGTTAACTACAAGTTCCACGATGAAATCGTAGAAAACATGCTTCGCAACTACACATACCTCAACATCGGACTGACCATCATGTATAATGGTCGCCGCATCCTGTCGCGTCATGGACTTGAGGATCTGCTGAAGGACCGCATGACCAGCGATGCGCTCTACCCCATCGTACATCTTCAGGGCGACGACATCGAGATAGCCTTTACTCACGCCAACCAGTACGGCGAGGAGTACTACTCGTTTGTAAACGGTCAGCACACCACTCAGGGCGGAACCCATCAGAGTGCGTTCAAGGAGCACATAGCCCGTACCATCAAGGAGTTCTACGGCAAATACGAGTATGGCGACATCCGCACAGGTATCGTGGCAGCCATCGCCATCAACGTAGAAGAGCCTATGTTCGAGAGTCAGACCAAGATTAAGCTTGGTTCGCTGACGATGGTACCCGACGGCGGCGTGAGCATCAACAAATACGTGGGCGACTTTATCAAGACCGAGGTTGACAACTATCTGCACATCCATCAGGACGTGGCCGAGGTAATCGAGAATAAGATCAAAGAGAGCGAGCGCGACCGCAAGGCGATGGCAGGTGTAACCAAGTTGGCCCGTGAGCGCGCCAAAAAGGCAAATCTGCACAACCGCAAACTGCGCGACTGTCGCATACACTTCAGCGATGTGAAAAATGACCGCAAGGAGGAATCGTGCATCTTCATCACTGAGGGTGATTCGGCCAGCGGAAGCATCACTAAGAGCCGCGATGTGAACACTCAGGCTGTGTTCTCGCTGCGTGGTAAACCGCTTAACTGCTTCGGACTGACCAAGAAGGTGGTCTACGAGAACGAGGAGTTCAACCTGCTACAGGCCGCACTCGACATCGAAGAGAGTCTTGACAACCTTAGATATAATAAGGTGATAGTTGCAACCGATGCCGATGTGGACGGTATGCACATCCGCCTGCTCATCATCACATTCTTCCTGCAGTTCTTCCCAGAACTCATCAAGAAAGGTCACGTGTATGTTCTGCAGACACCGCTATTCCGTGTGCGCAATCGTCGCACCAAGATAAAAAACAAGAAAGCGATAGCCGAAGCCGATGCAAAATCGGACAAGAAGAGCGATTTCATCACCCGCTACTGCTATAGCGACGAGGAGCGCCAGAAGGCAATCGAGGAACTGGGTCCTGACCCAGAGATAACCCGATTCAAAGGTCTTGGTGAGATTTCGCCCGATGAATTCGCAGGTTTTATCGGTCCCGACATCCGTCTGGAACAGGTAACCCTGCACAAGACAGACCAAGTAGCCAAGTTACTGGAGTACTACATGGGCAAGAACACCATGGAGCGCCAGAACTTTATTATCGACAACCTGGTGGTAGAAGAAGACCGCCCAGAAGAAGACATTTATGAATAAGGTATTATTCTCTATATTGCTGAGCTTTGGCGCACTTAGTGCCAATGCTCAATTTCGCATCAATAATGGTGACGATTCGCCTTTGCGCAAGCTGAATATCGCTGAGATATCTATCAGCAATCTCTACGTAGACGATGTAGACGAGAAGAAGTTGGTAGAAGATGCCATCAGAGGCATGCTGAGCAAGCTCGATCCGCACTCATCTTACATGACTCCCAAGGAGGTGAAGGATGCCAATGAGCCGCTCTCAGGAAACTTTGAGGGCATTGGCGTGCAGTTCAACATGATAGAAGACACGCTGCTGGTTATCCAGCCCGTAGTGAACGGTCCATCAGAAAAAGTTGGTATCATTGCCGGCGACAGAATTGTATCTGTTAACGATAGCGCTATAGCTGGCGTAAAGATGAGCAAGGAGGAAATAATGAAGCGTCTGCGCGGTCCAAAGGGCACAAAAGTAAAGCTTGGCGTAATCCGTCACGGCATAAAAGACCGTCTGACATTCACCGTTGTGCGCGATAAGATACCTGTAAAATCCGTCGATGCAGTATATATGATTCGTCCGCAGATAGGTTACATCCGCATAGGCAACTTTGGAGCTACCACCCATCAGGAGTTTATGGAGGGTCTGAAAACCCTGCGCGACCAGGGCATGCAGCACCTTATCCTCGACCTGCAGGAGAACGGCGGAGGTTATCTTAAGGCTGCCGTCGACATAGCCAACGAGTTCCTGCAGCGCGGCGATCTCATCGTGTATACCGAAGGCCGCAAGGTGCCTCGCACAGAGTATAAGGCCGATGGCGGCGGTGTGATGCAGCAGGGCAAGGTAGTGGTGCTGGTTGACAGCTACACAGCATCAGCAGCCGAGATTGTTACTGGCGCAATACAGGACCAGGACCGCGGTATTGTGGTAGGTCGCCGCACGTTTGGCAAGGGGCTGGTTCAGCGCCCACTCGACTTGCCCGACGGTTCAATGATCCGACTGACCATAGCCCACTACTACACCCCATCAGGCCGCTGCATTCAGAAGCCATACAAGAAGGGTGAAAATCGCGACTATGCTATGGATGTGATTAACCGCTTGAAGAGCGGCGAGCTGACCAATGCCGACAGCATACACTTTGCCGACTCGCTGAAGTACGAGACTCTGCGCCAGCATCGCACAGTCTACGGTGGTGGCGGTATCATGCCCGACGAGTATATCCCACTTGACACTACACTCTACACCAACTTCCATCGCGAACTTGCTGCCAAGAGCATAGTGCTGCAACAGAATCTGCGCTACGTAGACAGTCATCGCAAGAAGCTTAAGAAGGAGTGGACATCGTTTGCCGACTACAAGCAGCGTTTCGAGGTGCCACAGACACTTATCGATGCCATACTGAAAGAGGGCGAAAAACAGAAAATTAAGCCCAAAGACGATGCCGAACTGCAGAAGACACTGCCCTACCTGCGCCTACAACTTAAGGCGCTGATAGCACGCGACATCTGGGACATGAGCGAATACTTCTCGATCTTCAACGATGAAAACGAGATGGTAAAACGCGCACTGCAAGTGATAGAAAAGCGATAAGCTAGATAAGGCCGTAATGGCGCAAAGCATTAAGGATGCCGTCTTCGTCGACAGAAGTAGTCACGAAGTCGGCTTCTTTTTTCAGGTCGTCGATAGCATTACCCATCGCCACACCTATGCCAGCCGTACGTATCATCGATGTGTCATTGCCACCATCGCCAAAGGCCATAGTGTACTTAGGATCAAAGCCCAGGTGTCTGGCCATAGCCAACACTCCCTCGCCCTTATCTGCACCAAGAGCGGTAATATCAGTAAAGGCAGGATGCCATCGGCCTGACGTACAGCCAGGCAGTCGCTGCATCAGTTCTGCTTCGTAGTCCTTATCGAAGAATGGTGTTATCTGCATGATGCGCTGCTGCAATACATGTTCCACAGGCTTGGCCAGATTAAGATTCTCGACAGCCAAATGCTGACGGAAAATCATATCCACATCGCCCTTAGGATCGAGCACAGCCACATCCTTCTCGCCGATAACTATCACACCATAGCACTTCTCGATGCTATCCTCTACCACCAATCGCGCCTCGTCGGCTGGAATATGTTTGCATGATACCACCTCATCGTCCACAAAACACAGGGCGCCGTTGGTAGTAACATAGCCGTCAATCAGGTGTTCGATGGCACCAAGATTGGTAATAATGATAGGCGGACGACCAGTGGCAATAAACACCTTATGACCATTGGCCTTGGCCTGGGTAAGGGCCATAATAGTAGAAGGCGGAATCTGGTGAGACTCAAAGCTCACCAAGGTTCCGTCTATGTCATAAAACAGAGCGTAACTAGGCTGCATTACTTATTCTTCTGATAGTAATCCAGACCCAACTTCACGTTCTCGATAACAGCCTCTGATGAATAAGTAGCACCAGTTACGGCGTCAACCTTAAGTGCTTTGGCATCCTTTACCTTCTTGCCGTTCCACTTGTCGAGCAGAGCCTTCTTTACCTTAATAAAATACTTAGGTGTCTCCTGATTCTTCAGTGCTTCAATCTTAACCACCTTGTTCTTCTCAATGTAAATCTTAAGTGGGGTTGTGCCGATATATCCCTGAACATTCTTACCCAGTGTGGTAGTGTTGATAACGGTCATACCATTCTCCTTTGTCATTACATTATCTGCCGCCCAACTGGTAAGAGTCAGCGCAGCAACAATCAGTAAGCAGCAGCTCACGGTCTTAATCAATGTCTTCTTCATCTTTATCTTAATACCAATTATATTATTCATCTAGCATAGCCAGGGCCTTATCCTCGGCAGCCTCCATTATCTCACGCTCACCAGGGCCCTTATCGTTAATTCCACACAGGTGCAGCACTCCGTGTATTATCACACGATGTAACTCTTCATCGTATGGGCGACCGAACTTGTCGGCATTGGTAAACACGGTGTCGACCGATATATAGATATCTCCACTGATGGTCTTACCTTCAGTGTAGTCGAAGGTGATGATATCAGTGTAATAGTCGTGACCTAGAAACTGATTGTTCACCTCGAGAATCTTGTCGTCGTTGACAAACAGATAGCCGATCTCGCCCACCTTCTTACCATAGCTTGCTGCCACCTTGCGTATCCAAGCTGTGGTCTCACGTTTCATAATGTTAGGGAACTTTACCCCTTCTGCCTCGTATATAATCATATTAGTTATAGTTTTTTCTTAGGAAGATAATTACTCACATCCACACCGAAGTGCTGTAACTCGCGCACTGCACTAGATGACACGCTGGCCAACTCTGGCTCGGTATAAATCAAGATAGTCTCGATGCCTCCCAACTTACGGTTAAAGTCGGCCTGCCATTGTTCGTATTCGAAATCGCTAACGGTGCGCACACCTTTCACGATGAATTTGGCATTCTCGGCTTTAGCAAAGTCCATTGCAAGTCCATTGTAAGGCTTTACCTCGATGCGTGCATCGTCGGCATACAGATCCCTTATCACCTGCATACGTTCCTCGGCCGATGGCATATCGGGCTTGTGCACATTATCGCCCACCACTCCGATTACCAGTCTATCGAAGAGCGGCAGCGCACGACGCACGATGGAATCGTGACCAATGGTAAAAGGATTGAAACTCCCAACGAATATACCAGTTCTCATCATATTCACCCTTTCACTTTTTCACCTTTAATCAAACAGATTAGGTTGCATTATATTGCCTCCATAAGGGTTGCGGCCAAAGTGCTTGTAGGCCAACTCGGTAACCATACGGCCGCGAGGTGTACGCTTGATGAAGCCTTCCATAATAAGGAATGGCTCGTAAACCTCCTCAACAGTTCCGGCATCCTCGCCGATAGCTGTAGCAATGGTGGTGATACCCACAGGACCACCACGGAACTTATCGATGATGGTGAGCAGTATCTTGTTGTCAATCTCGTCGAGGCCATACTTATCGATATTGAGTGCGGTCAGGGCAATCTTTGTAATCTTGGTATCAATCATACCGTTGCCCTTAACCTGAGCAAAGTCACGCACACGGCGCAGCAGTGCATTGGCAATACGTGGTGTTCCACGCGAGCGACCTGCTATCTCGAGTGCAGCATCTTCTGTGATGGGTACACCCAGTATACCTGCCGAACGCTCTATGATGGTCTGCAGTGTCTCGGGCTCGTAGTACTCCAGATGCATATTGATACCGAATCGTGCACGCAGAGGAGCTGTCAGCAGTCCACTACGTGTGGTAGCACCCACCAGTGTAAACGGGTTCAAGTCTATCTGTATGCTACGTGCCGAAGGGCCTTTGTCTATCATTATGTCGATGCGGTAATCCTCCATCGCACTGTACAGATACTCCTCTACCACAGGCGACAAACGGTGAATCTCATCGATAAACAGCACATCGTTCTTCTCGAGCGAGGTCAATATGCCAGCCAGATCGCCAGGCTTGTCGAGTACTGGTCCACTGGTAATCTTGAATCCCACGCCAAGTTCATTGGCGATGATGTTTGAGAGTGTAGTCTTTCCCAGTCCAGGAGGACCATGCAACAATGTATGGTCTAGCGGCTCGCCACGATATTTGGCAGCCTCAACAAAGACCTCAAGATTTTCCACCACCTTCTTCTGTCCGCTAAAGTCACTAAAACTCAGCGGACGCAAGGCGTTCTCAAAGTCTTTCTCTCCCTGTGAGAATCGTTCTTCCCGTATATCGAAATCTTCTGTCATCTATTACTTCTTAAAGGCTTCATCCAGGTTAGGATACTCCTTTTTCTGCTCGTTATCTACCTTCAGGTATTCCTTTACATCGAAGTGGAGCATCGAAGCCACGATGCTTGATGGCCACTGGCGAACCATACGGTTCATCTTGGTGGCTGTATCATTATATACCATACGCGAAATGCGTACGTTTTCCTCATATTGTCTCTGGCCGTCCTGAGCCTTGGCATACAGATCGCTGGCCTTCAGCTCTGGGTACTGCTCAACCACAACATTCAGTCGGCTCATCATCTGTCCCAGCAGATCAGCCTGGGCATTGATGCCGGCAGGAGTAGCTGCCGATGTGTTACCACCGCGAGCCTCGATAGTCTGGATGATAGTCTCACTCTCATGCTTAGCATATTGCGCAGCAGTCTTTGCCAAAGCTATCACCGCATCGAAACGCGAATTAAGCTGAACCTCTATCTGGCTCAGGGCATTTTTACACATTTCATCGAGACCTACCAGCGTGCGCTGAGTTGAGATGAAATAACCGATGACGATAACCGCCAATGCGACAATAATACCGAATATTACTCCTATTACCTGCATAATTTAAAATATTTATGGTTTAACGGCGCAAAGATACGAAAAGTTTTTGTATTTTTGCAGGCAAAAACCAAATTAATATGAAAAAAGTACTTATTTTTGCCTTAACGGCAATGATGTGCCAACAACTGATGGCCATCAAGACCATGCCCATCAAGGGTACAATCATCAGTCCTACTGATATACATATTCAGTACACGGGTCGTATCAGTTTCACCAATCCTGAGCGCCCTACGTTCAACTTTCCCGGTATACAGATACGTGCAGCCTTCGAGGGCACATCTTTGCGCATGCTGGCCAAGCCCAACAGCGGCTACTTCATGGCTCAGATTGACAAGGCCGAACCATTCAAGGTGGCTTTTCGAGGTGAACGTGACTCATTGGTTACTCTTGCCACAGCTCTGGCCGATGGCGTGCACACCGTTAAACTGATGTATGCCATCGAGGGTTACGAGTTCTTCCCTGAGTTCTGGGGATTCGTACTCGATGAGGGTAAAAAGTTGGTAGATGCCCCTGCCCTACCATCAAGAAAGATCGAATTCATCGGCAATTCTATCACTTGCGGCTATGGCAATGAGGGATTGAAGAAGGAAGAACATTTCGACTATGCCACCGAGAATCATTACTATTCATACGCATCTATCACAGCACGCAACCTCGATGCCCAGCACTGGGTGGTGGCTCGTAGCGGCATAGGTGCATATCGCAACTATAATGGCCCAAAGACAGGTAACCCTGAGTCAAACATGCTGGCACAATACGAGCACATCGGCTATGCATTGAAACCAGAACTGCGCAAGGAGGCTACCTTCCTGAGCGAGAAGTGGGACTTCAACCGCTATCAGCCCGATGTGGTTTGCATCAACCTTGGCACCAACGATTTGTCTACCTCCAACTACGATGTAAAGCTGCTTAAGCAGAACTATCACAAGCTGCTCAAGACGGTTCGCCAGCACAATCCTAATACAAAGATCGTGTTCCTAACCGGCACAATGCTTTACAACAAGGAAATGGAACTGCAGAGACAGATACTTAACGAAGTGGCAGCCGAGGCCAAGAAGGCCGGCGATAAGGAAATTTACCGCTTCGACATGGCGCCAATCTCAGGCGACGAGTGGTACGGCAACGACTGGCATCCAAACGTATATATGGACGAAAAGATGGCCGGCGAGCTTACAGCCTATCTGCGCTCGCTTATGAATTGGTTCTAAAAAAGAATAAAGGATTAGCCCAACAGCTTTCGCGTATCCTCCAGTATCTGCAAGAGCTCATCCATCTTCTCAGCTCTCAGCATAGCGATACGTGTCTGACGGAAATCGGGTATTCCCTTGAATATAGGTGTAGCAGCGAGGTGTCTTCTGGTATGGAGGATGCCTCGCTTCTCGTCTATACGTTCCACATTGATACGCAACAGCTCTTCAAGAATATCCAGTTTCTGATTGAAGGTCAGCTCCTCACGACTGAAAATCCATGGGCATCCGAATGTGGCGCGACCTATCATAATGGCATCCACACCGTAGGTCTTAAACGCCTCATCGGCCTCGTCAAGACTATGTATATCGCCATTACCTATAATAGGAATATGTATCTTGGGATTACGCTTTACCTCGCCAATAAGAGTCCAGTCAGCCTCGCCAGTGTACATCTGACTGCGGGTACGACCGTGGATTGTTAGTGCCTTTATACCACAGTCCTGCAACTGTTCAGCCAGTTCGGTTATAATCAGTTGCTCATGGTTCCATCCCAAACGAGTCTTCACCGTTACGGGCAACTTCACAGCATCAACCACCTTACTCGTTATCTCCAGCATCTTTGGTATGTTCTGCAGCATACCAGCACCTGCGCCCTTGCCTGCCACCTTCTTTACCGGGCAGCCAAAATTCAGGTCGATAAGATCGGGACCAGCCTGTTCTACTATCTTTGCGGCCTCAACCATCGCATCTACATCCCGACCGTAAATCTGTATACCCACAGGGCGCTCAGTATCGCTGATGGTCAGTTTCGAGATAGTCGACTTCACATCGCGTATCAGCGCCTCGGCACTCACAAACTCTGTATACACCATAGCAGCTCCAAACCGCTTGCACAGCAGTCTGAAACCAATGTCTGTCACATCTTCCATCGGTGCCAGGAACACCGGATTATGTCCGAATTCTATATCTCCAATCTTCATTTCGGGTGCAAAGTTACTCCAATTTTTTAAATTTCTCGTGTAAATTTCAATATTTCCCGATAAAATTTGGCGGTTTCATAGGATTATTGTACTTTTGCCTTCAAAATCATAGACAAAAACCAAATTTCATAATGGAACAACTCCTCCAAATAACCTGGATGTTTAAGTTCTTTCCGTTGAAAGAGCTTAGGACAAGTGATGGCCGGCTCATCGAAGTGATATCTCCAGGTAAGCTCAACAAAAATGCCGGTCCCGACTTTACAGAAGCCAAAATCAGAATCGGCACACAGATGTGGGCAGGTAATGTTGAGATTCACTACAAATCGAGCGACTGGTATCTGCATGGGCATGACAAGAATCGCGACTACGACAATGTGATTCTACATGTGGCCACGGTGCTGGATACCGAGGTGATGAAAAGCAACGGGCAGTATGTCCCCCAGATTCAGCTTACTGTGCCCGACTATGTACGAGAGCACTACCATGAACTGCGGAAAACTGAGACGTATCCTGCCTGTTACAAGGCTATCCCTTATTTCACATCACTCAAGATTCACTCATGGATGGCTTCGCTGCAGGCCGAACGACTGGAGCAGAAGACCGAGGCTATACGCCACCGTGTGGAACTATGCAACGGCGACTGGGAGAACGCATACTTCGTTACCCTGGCCCGCAACTATGGTTTCGGCATCAATGGCGATGTGTTTGAACAGTGGGCATACAACATTCCGCTGAGTGCTGTGGCTCATCACCGCGACGACCTTTTTCAGATAGAGGCCATCTTTATGGGGCAGGCAGGACTGCTGGAGCTCGACGCTATCCCCGAGTGTTACCAGAAGGATGCACTAAACGAGGGCTACTTTGCCCTACTGCGCGGTGAGTATCAATATCTGGCCCACAAGTTCTCAATGGAACCGATAGATTTTAAGCTGTGGCGATTCCTGAGACTGCGCCCGCAGAACTTCCCCCACATACGTCTCTCACAGCTAGCCAACCTGTACTATCAGCAAAAGGCCGGACTGAGCCAACTGGTTGAGTGTGTGACCATTGACCAACTAAGATCGGTACTAGGTTCACAGGTCACTCCCTATTGGGAGACCCACTACACCTTCGGCTCTACCAGCGATCGCAATGAGAAACATATCTCCAGCGGTTCCATCAATCTGCTGATGATCAATACGGCTATCCCCATGCTGTTTGCCTACGGCCGACACAAGAAGAAAGAGGTGTTGTGCGACAGGGCTTTCGATTTCCTTGAACAGCTTAAGCCAGAGAACAACCACATCATCCGCATGTGGCAAGAGGTGGGGCTGCCTGTAAAAACGGCAGGCGACTCACAGGCACTTATCCAACTGAAAAAAGAGTATTGCGACAAAAAAGACTGTCTGCGCTGTCGCTTTGGTTATGAATATCTTAAACGAAAAGAATAAAAATGCATCAGGAAACATTTTATGCGATGGCGCTCACACGCCTCACCAACTTCAACTTCCAGCAGGCCCTGGAGCTTTACAAGGCAGCAGGAAGCGCACAGAATCTGTATGAACATCGAAACGAGTTAGGCGACATAATCGAAGGTTGCACACCCCGACTCATCACCGCACTTAAGGACTGGGGCGACGCAATGAAACGGGCCGAAGCCGAACTGAAATACATGGAGGAGCACAAGATTCGAGCCATCATCCTGTTCGACGATGACTATCCCCAGCGCATGCTTGAGTGCCAGGATGCGCCACTTGTACTATACTATATAGGTAACGCCGATCTTAATCAGCTCAGGATAGTAAGCATCGTGGGTACACGTCACATCACACGCTATGGTGAGGATGTGTGTCGCAAGTTTATACGTGAGTTACATGAGATATGCCCCGACGTGCTGATTGTCAGCGGATTAGCTTATGGAGTTGACATCTGCGCCCATCGTCAGGCACTCGAGAGCGGATACGACACTCTGGCCGTATTGGCCCACGGACTGGATCAAATCTACCCCTGGCATCACCGCGACACAGCCGCCCAGATGACCACTCACGGAGGATTGCTTACGGAGTTTATGACACAGACCAATGCCGACAAGGTTAACTTTGTGCGTCGCAACCGTATTGTGGCCGGTTGCTCAGATGCAGCAATCGTAATCGAAAGCGCAGCCAAGGGAGGAAGCCTTATCACTGCCGAGATAGCACAGAGCTACGGCCGTCCGGTATTCGCTTTCCCCGGCAACATCGACAGGCCTTGCTCTCAGGGTTGCAATAACCTGATACGCGACAATGCAGCAGGACTGATTACCAGTGCCGAAGACTTTGCCAAGGCTATGGGATGGTATGATGAGAAGCAACGAAAGAAGGCATTGGCCGAAGGAATCGAGCGAGATCTGTTCCCCGAACTGTCTGCTGATGAACAGAAAATCGTTAGTCTGCTGCAGCAAACCAACGACCTTCAACTCAATATCATCAGTGTAAAAACCAGCATCCCTATCAGTCAGCTCACAGCGCTGCTCTTCCAGTTAGAGATGAAAGGCATTATCAAAGCTTTTGCCGGGGGCATGTATCATCTGCTGATGTAGCATCCTCGTGTATACTATCAGCCATCAGGCGATAAATCTGCTTGGTTCGCTCATCGTTCAACAGATCTATCTGCATCTGCATCACACCCGTATCGTAGCGAACCATCGGTCCGGTCTGAGCCTGTTTAGGACTTAGCTGGGCCACTTTTCGTGCCGTTTCATCGATAAGCGGCAGGAACAGTTTAAAGTCTATACCCTCCTCGTCAAGCACCTTCTCGGCCAGTCGGTAGCAGTGATTGGTAAAGTTACATGCCAGCACAGCCGCCAGGTGTATCTTTTTACGTTTAGCCGAATCGGCCAGCACCACATTATCCGACACCCGCTCGGCTATCGATCGGATAGTGCTAAGTGTCTCATCATCAGAGGCTTCGAGAAAACATGGAATCTCTTTGAAATTAACTTTTCTACTCTTCGAAAATGTCTGCATCGGATACAGCACGCCATAGTGCTGAGCCCTGCCATTAAACACATCCATCGATATGCTGCCGGCAGTATGTACAAACACCGCATCAGCTGATTTTGCACATACCTTAGCTGCAATCTCGCTGATGGCATCATCCTTGACCGACATGATATACACATCTGCATTTTCGTTGATTTCATCGATGTTCGCAGTATAACCTGCACCAATCTTCCCGGCCAACTCTCTGGCGTGGTCTACAGTACGGCTGTAGACCTGAACTATATGTAGCCCTGCATCAGTCAGTGCCAAGCCTAACTGAGTGGCCAAATTGCCCGAACCTATTATTACTATCTCCATACCTAAACTAAAAAATGACGCCGCAAAAGTAGCAATTATTTCACAAATACCAATATATAATTGGGGATTTTTGCTTATCTTTGCCCCAAAGATTAAAAAAATGCGTAAAATTTCCCGCAAACGTTTGCAAATATCACAATTTTTGATTAACTTTGTGCCCTAATCGAGTGATTCCGTACTAACAAGTAAGTATATAACATTCAATAATTCATTAAAACTCAACAACTTATGTGGTTATTC
>JAEEGK010013726.1_pt1 | contig 18211 bp, 16 predicted proteins | sample 8958771 | NCBI WGS metagenome assembly JAEEGK01 (sample SAMN16246547, study PRJNA631951) | gut metagenome | biome: gut microbiome; feature: rumen; material: SC-attached | host: Bos | place: Iran: Karaj | collected 2018-10
GCGGCCTCGCGGCCGCCGGCGTCCGCGGCTGCCTCAAGCATTTCCCCGGCCACGGGGACACCCGCGCCGACACCCATTTCGATTTCGCATCCTCCGCCAAGACCTGGGAGCAGATGCTGGCCTGCGAGCTGGTCCCCTTCCGCGCCGGCATCGCGGCAGGCGCACCGCTCGTGATGGCGGCCCACATCGCCGCCCCCGCCGTGACGGGCGGCGACGTCCCCGCCACCCTTTCCCGAACCCTGCTCACCGACAAGCTCCGCGGCGAGCTCGGCTTCGACGGCGTCATCATCACCGACGCGCTGGAGATGGGCGCCATCAGCCGTCGCTACGGCAGCGGCGAGGCGGCCGTCCGCGCCTTCGAAGCCGGCGCGGACCTCCTCCTCTGCCCGCTCGACTACTGCGCGGCGTTCGACGCCGTGGCCGCAGCCGTCGAGCGCGGCCGGATCACGGAGGCGCGGCTCGACGAGAGCCTCCGCCGGATCACGTCTTGCATTTCAGCGTAATTCGTCTATCTTTGTCAGTATGAAAAACCATTTCGCACTTATTGCAGGCATCGCCGCAGCGGTGGTGCTCCTGTCCGGATGTACATCCAGATTCAGCTTCTCGAGGAACGTCACCGTCAACGACAGCATTGACGATCTTTTCGCCTCCCGCCGCAGCGTCCGCAGCTACGACGCCACCAAGAGCATTTCCGAGGAGGAAGTGCGCACCCTGCTCGCCGCCTCGCAGCAGGCGCCGTCCTGGGCCAACCGCCAGCCTTCGCGCTACTACGTGGCCATCAGCCCGGAGAAGCTCGCCGCCGTGCGCGAATGCGTCGGTGAGCGCAACGCGCAGAACGTCGCCGGCGCGCCCGTGCTGATCGTCTCCACCTTCGTCAAGGGCCAGTCCGGCTTCGGCCGCGGTGTCGCCGTCAACGAGATCGGCGACGGCTGGGGCGCCTACGACAACGGCCTCGCCAACGCCTACCTCATCCTGAAGGCGCGCGACATGGGTTTTGACACGCTGATCATGGGCTTCCGCGACAGCGACAAGCTCCGCTCCATCCTGGCGATTCCCGACAGCGAGGAGGTCCTCGCCGTCATCGCGCTGGGCTACCGCGCCCAGGAGCCCGGCACGCCCAACCATCTCGCCCTCGACGAGATCGTCAAATTCTATTAGGAGCTACCGGGCGTTGGCCCGGACATAGGCGAGGATGACCTCGACGGCTTCGTCTTCGGTCATGCCTTCCATCATGTTGATTACCAGGTCGTAGTTGCGCGCATCGTAGCGGCTGCGGCCTGTGTAGCGTTTGACGTAATTGTCCCGGGTCTTGTCCACCTTGTCGATCACCCGCTCCGCTTCGGCGCGGGAGACCTCCTGCTTCTGCATCACCCGGGCGATCCGGCGCTCGCGGGGCGCCGTGATGAAGACGTCGACCTTGTTGGGCCCGTCTTCGAGCACGAAGAAGCCGGAGCGGCCGGCGATGACGCACGGCCCCTGCTCGGCGATGTCGCGCAGGATCTGGGACTCGGCCCGGAAGACGTCGTCCGGCGTGAGGTCCGGCCGGAACTCCTGCACGTGCCGGGTGTCCATGTCCACGAACATCCCCATCTTGGGCACGGGGGCCACCAGGTGGATGACCTCCGCCAGCCAGTTCTTCTTCTCGCCCTTCAGCTTCTCGATGCCGGAAGCCGTCAGGTTGAACTTACGCATCAGGGTATGGATCAGTTCTTTGTCGCTGTAGCGGACGCCCAGCTTCTCCGCGAGCTTGCGCCCCACGGTACGACCCCCGGAGCCAAGCTCCCGGCTGATCGTAATGACGAAATCTCCTTTGGTATCCATGGCTATGGTTATTAGGCGGTTTCTATGATTGCACCTCAAATTTAGACTTTTTTTCCGTAATCGGATATGCCCCCTTTGTATTTGTTTTTGTAACTTTGCATGAAATGGGACGACTATACGACGAACTCTGCAAGGACTATCGCTTCAAGGAAGGCCTCAAGACTTGCATCAACTGCGGGACCTGCACGGCCATCTGCCCGGCTGCCGAGTTCTACAAATACGACCCTCGCAAGGTCGTGGACACCGTCCAGCGCAAGGATGAGGGCGAGATCGAGGCCCTGCTCCGCAGCGAGACCATCTGGTACTGCGGCGAGTGCATGTCCTGCGTGACCCGCTGCCCGCGCGGCAACGGCCCGGGGCTCGTCATCATGGCCCTGCGCAACCTCTCGGCCCGCCTGGGTTACTTCACGGACTCCGAGAAGGGCCGCCAGCTCTGGCCCCTCACCAAGACCCTCAACAACAACATCCTCCACACCGGCTACTGCATCCATCCCAGTACCTTCGACTGCGACGATTACCCCGAAGCCGGCCCGATCACCCGCTGGGTGATGGACAACAAGGAGGAGGTCTTCGGCCGGCTCGGCGCCAACTACGGAGGCGAGGGCCCGGGCGCGCTGCGCCGCATCCCGCAGGCCGACCTCGACGAGCTGCAGGCCATCTTCGACGAGACGGGCGGCACGGAGCGGATGGAGGCCGTGGAGCGCGCCTCGCGCGAGAAGGCCGCGGAGCTGGGGATGGACTTCGACGAATACACGAAATACACCTACGAGCACTGCTCGCCGGGACACTTCAACAACGAAGAATAGATGATTTATCAAGGCAAGCAGAAGATCTGGGCGGACTACCAGAAAGAGATTCCGGACGACCACTGGTTCTACGTCCGGAGCTGCATCCGGCAGAATTTCTTCCCGGCTTCCGAGAAATATTTCCTCACGGTCTGCCGCGACCTGCTCGGGCGCGATATCTACGAATCCGAGCACCACACCACCTGCGCGGGCATCGCCTATCATTGCGACACCATCCCGCAGGAGACGGCCATGACCGTCGTGGCGCGCCAGTTCGCGCTGATGACCGAGGCGGGCTACGAAAACCTCGTGACCTCCTGCATCACCTCCTTCGGCAACTACGTCGAGATTCTCGAAACCTGGCGGCAGTTCCCCGAGCTGGAGGCGAAGATCCGCGAGCACCTCTGGAAGGCCTGCCGCCGAGAATTCAAGACCCCCAAATACGTCGCGCACGCCAGCGACCTGATGTACAAGCTGCGCGGCGAGATCGCCGAGCGCGCCAGCTTCCAGCTGGTGGACCGCGCTACGGGCGAGCCGCTCCGCGTGGTGGAGCACATCGGCTGCCACTATTCGAAGATGTTCCCCCACAAGGGCGTGGGCGGCGCCGAATACCCCTGCGTGCTCAGCGGCATGGCCGAATCCTGGGGCGGCCGGGTGATCGACTACCCGGAGCGCCGGCACTGCTGCGGCTTCGGCTTCCGTCAGTATTTCGTCAAGGCCAACCGAGGCTATTCCTTGTCCAATACGCACAAGAAATTCGAGTCCATGGAGCCTTTCCATCCCGACATGATCATCACCAACTGCCCGGGCTGCCCGTATTTCCTGGACCGCTGGCAGTATGTCATTTCCGAGATGGAAGGCAAGACCTACGGCCGCGACGGCTACGGCATCCCGGTCCTCACCTACGAGGAGCTGGCCGGCCTGGTGCTGGGCGTGGATCCGTGGGATCTCGGCCTGCAGACACACCAGGTGGCCGTGGAGCCGCTCCTGGACAAGATGGGCGTCCCCTACGACCCCGCCCGCAAGTACCTCGGGATGGATGAGAAGAAGATCATGACCCCGGGACTCCCCACGTCCCTCAAATGCTGTTAGCCTATGGTCAACCGCAATCCCGTCATCGCCGTCATCGGCGCCGGCATCGCCGGCCTTGAGGCCGCCAGGCAGCTCGCCGACCTGGGCTACACCCCGGTCCTGATCGAGAAGGCCCCGGCCGTCGGCGGCCACGTCGCCGAATGGAACCGGCTGTTCCCGGACCTGAGTCCGGCGGCCGACCTCATCGCGCAGCTCAAAGAAGCCACCGCGAAGGTCCGCACCCTGCTGGGCACGCAGATCACCAGCATCAACCGCCTGAAGGACAGCTACAACCTCGTGCTGTCCAGCGGCGGCACGCTCCTCTGCGACGCCGTCCTCTTCGCCACGGGCTTCAGCCTGTTCGACGCCGCGAAGAAAGAAGAATACGGCTACGGCATCTACGACCGCGTGATCACCAACCGCGACCTCGAGGCCTGGTTCAACACCCGCAAGGACACGCGGGTGGCCAACCCCCGGGCCGTCGGCTTCGTGCACTGCGTGGGCTCGCGCGACGTCAAGGCCGGCAACACCCAGTGCTCCAAGGTCTGCTGCATCACCGCCATCAAGCAGGCCATCGAGATGAAGGAAGCGTTCCCCGACGCGGAGGTCTATTGCTTCTACATGGACCTGCGCCTGTTCGGCAAGAAATACGAAGATTTCTATATCCGCGCCCAGCGCGACTTCGGCGTCCATTTCATCCGCGGACGCGTGTCGGAGGTCGGCGAGGCCATCGACGGCCGCGTGGTGGTCAAGGCGGAGGATACCCTCAGCGGCAAGCCCGTCAAGGTCACCCTCGACCTGCTGGTGCTGATGGCCGGCATCGTCTGCAATCCCGACGCGAAGCGTTTCGCGCAGCAGATCGGCGTGGCCGTCGACGACGACGGCTTCCTCAAGAGCCGGGACAACCTGGCGTCCATTACGGAATCCGGCCGGGCCGGCGTGTTCTACGCCGGCGCCTGCACCGGCGCCAAGACCATCCCGGAGACGCTCGCCGAGGCGCGCAGCGCCGCCCTGTCCATCCACCACTATTTCAACAAGCGCAAGTAAGGGATGGATTTCGGTTTCAAGCTCTCCCCCAGTTCGGCGGTCAACCTCGACACGGTGGACCGCGCCCGCTATGACCGGCTCGTGCAGCTGGAGCCCGATGCGCTCACGTGCATCGGCTGCGGCAGCTGCAGCGCCACCTGCACGGCGGCGCCCTGGTCCGGGATGAGCGTGCGCAAGGTGATCCTGGGCCTGCAGCGGGGCCGGGACGACGAAGTGGACCGGATGCTGTCCCGCTGCATGCTCTGCGGCAAATGCACGATGGTATGCCCGCGCGGGATCAACACGCGGCACCTCATCCTGACGCTCTGCCGCCTGGACCGCAAGGGGGAGGTCGCGCGATGAGAGAACGTTTCGCGGATGCGTTCCACCCCTTCGTCATTCCGTTCCTCATCGGAATGCTGTTCGTGCTCTCCTATTGCCTCATCGCGATGGTGCGCGTCATCGTGCAGCTGCCGAAGGCGGACCGCAAGCGTTTCCTGCTGTCGCTCGTCACCCCGAAATACATCTGGATGAACGTCCGGGACATCTTCCTCAACTGCCTGCTGCACGTCAAGCTCTGGAAGCGCAACAAGGTCCTGGGCTACATGCATTCCAGCATCGCATTCGGATGGTTCATGATCATCCTGCTGGGGCACCTGGAGGTGATGCTTTTCCTGCCGCACCGCATCCATTTCTTCTATTATCCGATCTTCTTCAACTATTTCGTGGCGGAGACCGAGACCACGCTGGAGGGGGCCCTGCTGATGTTCCTGATGGATTTCTTCCTGCTGATGATTCTCAGCGGCATCGTGATCGCCATCATCAAGCGCTTCGCTTCGCGCATCGTGGGCATGCGGCGCACCACGCGCCTGAGCCTGCTCGACCGGGTGGGGCTCTATTCGCTGTGGGCCATCTTCCCGCTGCGCCTGCTGGCCGAGAGCTTCACGGCGCACATCAGCGGCGGCAGCTTCCTCACGATCCCGATGAACTGGATCTTCCGGCAGTTCCTGGGCAACGACCTCCACGCCCTGCCCACGTGGTGGGCGTATTCGATCGCCCTGTGCATCTTCATGTGCGTGCTGCCGTTCACCCGCTATATGCACATCCCCGCGGAGATGCTGCTGATCCCGATGCGCAACGCCGGGATCCGCATCCGCCATCCGCGCAAGGGATTCGCGCTGCTGGAGGTATATTCCTGCCCGAGCTGCGGCGTCTGCATCGACGCGTGCCCGATGAGCGTCCGCAAGGTCAACTGCAAGGACGCGACGGTCTACCTCAACCGCCAGCTGCGCCGCGGCAACGAGCGGCGCATCGAGGAGATCTCCGACAAATGCCTGCTCTGCGGCAAATGCACGGCCGTATGCCAGGTGGGCGTGCAGGGGCCGGAGCTGCGTATTGCGCAGCGGGAGCGGCGCAAATACGCGCTCGCGCCCTCCTACGCCGGCATCGACGTGGAGCCGATGGCCGCTGCCGTCGCCGGCAAGGGCGGCGTGCTCTATTTCGCCGGGTGCATGACCCGGCTCACGCCCGCCATCAAGCGCGCGACCACGTCCCTGCTGGACAAGGCCGGGGTGCGCTGGACGCTGATGGACGAGGACGAAGGGCTGTGCTGCGGCCGGCCGCTCATCATGGCGGGCCGCCCGGAGCAGGCGCGCGAGCTGATCGACAAGAATGTCGAGATCATCCGCGCGAGCGGCTGCGACACGCTGCTGCTGTCCTGCCCGATCTGCTACCGCGTCTTCAAGGAAGAATACCCGCTGGAGGGCATCCGGGTGGTGCACCACAGCGTCTATTTCCAGGAGCTGATCGCCGACAAGCGGCTGAAGGTCAACCGCGACGGGCGCGAGAAACTCGTCTGGCACGACCCGTGCGAACTGGGCCGCGGCTGCGGCATCTATGACGAGCCGCGTGCCGCCCTCGCCGCCGCCGGCGAGCTGGTCGAGGCGCGCAAGAGCCGCGCCGAGAGCATTTGCTGCGGCGGCTCGCTCGGCAGCATCACGCTGGGCTTCGAGCAGCGCCGCGCCATGACGCAGAACGCCCTGTCCAACCTCACGGTCGCGGACCCGGCGCAGATCGTCACCGGCTGCCCGCTCTGTCTCGCCACCTTCGGCCGCTTCGCCGACCGCCCGGTCCGCGACATCGCCGAAGTCCTCGACGCCCATTGCTAGCGGTTCCTTTGATAATCAGCCATTTACGAAACGACCCCCGGCTTCCGTGCCGAGGGTCGTTTTGTAAGGTATTGATTCTTAGATTTCTTTCGGTTTATTTCGCCGGTTCGATGACGCGGTAGTTGCCGCTTAAGTGCATGAAGGCGAAGAGACGGAGGAGGCCGTCGTAGTAGGCGTCGAAGTAGCCGTCGGCGTAGGGCTCGTTCTTGCTGTTCCAGAGGCGCTCGACGAACTCGCGGGAGATCTTGTTGTCAGCGGCGAGGGTGGCGGCGGCGAGGGTGGAGACGAGGCCCACGGAGTGGCGCGTGCCCTTGCCCTGCATCTCGCCCATGCCGGCGGGCATGGCGAAGTCGACGTCGGTGCCGTCGACGTTGTACTGGTCGGCGAAGGTGTCGATGCCCTTGGAGTAGAAGAAGGCCTGGATGGTGTTGGCGTAGTTGGTCTGCCACTTGCGGTCGGCACAGGACCAGGAATAGTCCAGGGCGATGTTCATCGGGACGCGCCAGGAATCGAAGCGGAAGGCCGGTTTCATGCGGCGGCCGAAGAAGGCCGGGGTCTCGATGAAGGAGCCGTCGAAGTTGTTGGTGTCCGGATTGAGGCCGGTCTCGGGATCGATGCTCTTGTGGAGATACTCGCGGCTGGCCTGCGCGCAGGCGAGGTAGAAGTCGGCGCGGCCGTCATAGGCCCAGCGGGCCCAGACTTCGTAGAAGGCGGGCAGGTGGTAGGACGGATCGGTGTAGCCGACGCCGCGTCCTTCGGGCGTGAAGGCGATCAGGTGCGTGTCCTTGTCGATGAAGTGCCGGATGCCGTCGGTGCCGTCCTTGGCCCAGGCGAGGTTGAGGATGTTCTGCGCCTCGGCAAGGTAGTTGATCGAGCCGTCGTTGCCCCAGCGGTTGGAGGCAAAGATGAGGGCGGTCACGAAGTAAAGCTCGCCGTCGGAGGCGGGACCCTCGGCACGGTGCGTGCCGTCGGGATTGAGGCTCCAGGCGAAATAGCCCTTCATCGGGCCGTCCTGGTGCTGCATGTATTTCTTGCTCCAGCGCCACAGGCGGTCGAAAACGTCCTTCTTGCCGAGCTGCACGGCAATCATCAGGCCGTAGGACATTCCTTCCGTGCGGACGTCGAAGTTCTTGACGTCGGAGATATAGGCCATGTCGTCCCCTACCTCGAAGTAGACCTTGTCCGGACCGCAGAAGACATCTTTGTAGACCTGCTCCAGGCGGGCGTTGATCTCATCTTGCGGGTACCCCATTTCGGCGAAGACATTGCGGTACTGGCCGGTCTCGAATCCGCCTTTCTTGCAGGGCTTAAGAGTAGGTTGGGCAGAAGCGGCCAGAGAGAAGAGCGCGGCCGCGATGATGAGGGGTTTGAGGAAGCGGTTAGACATAACTACTGTTTATTAACGGTTACATTGGTTGAATAGACAAATATAAAAACAAATGCGAAACTTTGCAACCCGGTTGCAGCGGCGGCGCCCTACCTTTGCAGCAGGAAATTATAATTAGAAAACATATGGCTCACGAACATCATCATCACCACGAGCACGAGCACCATGAGCATCACGAATGCCACGCGTGCCACGAGCACGAGCACCACCATCACCACCACGGTGAGGAGGAAGGCGGCGTGCGGCAGAGCATCGTCAAGATCGTGCTTGCCACCATCCTGCTGGCGGCCGCCGTCATCATCGAGAAGAAGACGGACTGGGCCACCTGGCAGTACCTCCTGATCTACCTGGTCCCCTACCTCATCGTGGGCTGGGACACGCTCAAGGAAGCCGCCGAGGCGCTGGCTGAAGGCGAGGCGCTGGACGAGAACTTCCTGATGAGCGTCGCCACCCTCGGCGCGCTCGCGATCGGCTTCCTGCCGGGCGCTGAGACGCAATTCCCCGAAGCGGTCTTCGTCATGCTGTTCTTCCAGGTCGGCGAGCTCTTCGAGGGCATCGCGGAAGGCCGCTCGCGCCGCTCCGTGGCCCATCTGATGGACATCCGGCCCGACACGGCGCACGTGGAGCGGGACGGGCAGCTGCAGACCGTCGCCCCGGACGAGGTCGCCGTCGGCGAGACCATCCTGGTCAAGCCCGGCGAGAAGGTCCCGATGGACGGCGTCGTGCTGGAAGGCGATTCGTCGCTGGACACCGTGGCCCTGACGGGCGAAAGCGTGCCGCGCAGCGTGCATCCGGGCGACGAGATCCTGTCCGGCTGCGTCAACCTCAGCGGCGTGCTGCGCGTGCGGACGGTCCGCGTCTTCGGCGAGTCCACCGCCTCGCGCATCCTCGAGCTGGTCGAGAACGCCGCCGAGAACAAGTCGCGCAGCGAACATTTCATCACGCGCTTCGCGCGGGTCTATACGCCCATCGTCGTCGGCCTGGCCGTGCTGCTGGCCGTCGTCCCGCCCCTCTTCACGGGCGCCTGGGCCACCTGGATCTACCGGGCGCTGATGTTCCTGGTGGTCTCCTGCCCCTGCGCGCTGGTCATCTCCGTGCCGCTCACCTTCTTCGGCGGCATCGGCGGCGCTTCGCGCAAAGGCATTCTGATCAAGGGCTCCGCCTATATGGACACCCTCTCCCGCGTGCAGACCGTCGTCTTCGACAAGACGGGCACGCTGACCGAAGGCGTCTTCGCGGTCACCGCCGTGCACCCCGAGGAGCTGGACGAGACGGAGCTGCTGCACCTGGCCGCCCACGTCGAGCGCCATTCGACGCACCCGATCGCCCAGGCCCTGCTGCTGGCCTACCCCAACGAGCAGGACGGCTGCGCGGTCTCGGACATCCAGGAATTCGCGGGCAAGGGCCTGACGGCCAATGTCGAAGGCCGCGTCATCGCCGTCGGCAACGACAAGCTGATGACGCAGGTCGGCGCCGCCTGGCACCCCTGCACGCATGCCGGCACCATCGTTCACGTGGCCGTGGACGGCACCTACGCCGGCCACATCGTCATCTCCGACCGCATCAAGGAAGACGCGCCGCAGGCCATCGCGGACCTGCACGCCGCCGGCATCCGCAAGACCGTGATGCTGACCGGCGACCAGGCGTCCGTGGCCCAGGCCGTCTCGTCTGCGCTCAAGCTGGACGAGACCCACGCCGGCCTCCTGCCGGCCGACAAGGTCGCCCGCGTGGAGGCGCTGCTCAAGGAGGGCACGCTCGCCTTCGTCGGCGACGGCATCAACGACGCGCCGGTGCTCGCCCGCGCCGACCTCGGCATCGCGATGGGCGCGCTCGGCTCGGACGCCGCCATCGAGGCCGCGGACGTCGTCCTGATGGACGACAAGCCGTCCAAAGTGGCTGCGGCCGTGCGCATTGCGCGCCGCACGCTGCGCATCGCCCGGGAGAACCTCTGGTTCGCCGTCGGCATCAAGCTGCTGGTGCTCGCGCTGGCCGCCTGCGGCGTCGCGACGCTCTGGATGGCGGTCTTCGCCGACGTCGGCGTGACGGTGCTCGCGGTGCTCAACGCGATGCGGGCGCTTCGCTAGAAAAGTGTAATTGGTTGTGAATTAATAGAAAAAAGCGGGGAATTCCCGCTTTTTTCGTATCTTTGCGGACTTTTTCAGCGGACCCCGCTATTTACGATGTTTTAATGAAAAGATACGCAGTTATTTTATTGATGCTTTTGACGGCGATCGGCGCCGTCGCCCAGACCCGGGTCCACGGCGTCGTGACTGACGCCTCGACCGGCGAGGCCCTCCCCTATGTGTCCGTCGTGTTTCCGGGCACCCGGATCGGTACGATCACCGATCTCGAAGGTGCCTTCACGATCGAGGGTCCCGGGAGCTACTCCAACGTCAGTTTCCAGATGCTTGGCTATGAAACTTACATCCTGAACATCCGTCCCAACTCCTCCAGCACCCGTGACGTCCATATCAAGATGGCGCCCGACACCTACGGCATCCAGGCCGTGGTCGTGAAGCCCAAGCGCCGCCGCGACCGCGTGTACCGCCGGCGCGGCAACCCCGCCGTGGAGCTGGTCCGGAACGTCATCGCCCACAAGGAAGAGAACCACATCAGTTCCGCTCCGGGCTACAAGGTAGACAACTACGAGAAGCTGATCATGTCCCTGGACAAGTTCGACGTGGACTTCGACAACAACCGCTTCTGGAACAAGCTGTCCTTCATGAAGAAGTATGTGGACACGGCCCAGTTCAAGAACACCCCCGTGCTGACGGTCTCCCTCCGCGAGAACCTCTCCACGACCTGGTACCAGCAGGACCCCAAGCGCACCCGCACCTGGGTGGAGCGCCGCCGCAGCCTCGGTCTCGACGAGCCGCTGGACAACGGCGGATTCGGCACCAACATCAAGGCCATCTTCGCCGATTCCGACATCTACGAGGACAACATGGAGGTGCTGCTCAACCGCTTCGTCAGCCCGCTTTCCAGCTCGCTGGCCACCACCTACTACAAGTACTACATCTCCGACACGCTCATGGTGGACGGCGTCCAGTGCATCGACCTGACTTTCGTGCCGTTCAACAGCGAGAGCTTCAGTTTCACCGGCCACCTCTACGTGGTCAACGACAGCACCTACGCCGTCAAGAAATACTCCCTGGGCATCCCGGCCCACATCAACCTCAACTTCGTCAGCAACCTGGCGATCGAGGAGACCTTCGAGAAGAAGGAGAACGGCAAATGGGCCTCCAAGGAGAAGAACACCTACGCACGTTTCTACATCTTCAAGTGGATGCGCGAGCTCTACGCCCACAAGAAGATCGTCCACCACGACTACGACTTCACGCAGACCCACGTCCCCGACAGCCTGCTGAGCCAGCCCGACGAGGTCCTGGCCAACAAGGACTGGTGGCGTCCGGACGAGTGGTGGGTGGACCGCCGGCCCGTGCCCCTCACGGGCAAGGAGTCCATCCTGGACAGCCTGATGACGGACATCTACTCCGTGCCGCGTTTCCGCCGCCTCGCCACGACCGTCGAGTCGCTGGCCTCGGAGTACTTCCCCACCACGCCGACCAACCGCATGGCCAGCCCGCAGGACCGCGTCAAGAGCAAGTTCGACATCGGTCCGGTCACGAACATGTTGCATTACAACACGCAGGAGGGCCTCCGCCTGCGCCTCGGCGGCATGACCACGGCCAACCTCAACAAGAAGAATTTCCTGAACGGCTACGTCGCCTACGGCTTCCGCGACAAGCGGGTCAAGGGCGAGCTGACCTATATCCATTCCTTCACCCCGAAGGATTTCCATCCCTTCGAGCCGCTGCGCAACAACCTTTCGTTCACGATCAGCCACGACCTCGAGGCGCCGGGCCAGAGCTTCACGCTGCTGGACCGCGACAACCTGCTGATGTCCAATTTCGGCCCGCAGCCGCTGCAGTACGTCTCGCGCGCCCAGATCCGCTATGAGCGGGAATGGCTGTCGCGCTTCTCGATCAACACATTCGTGCGCTTCGACCATGTGGTCCCGACGGGGACGCTCTCCTACCGGCGCTTCGGCGCCGACGGTGCGCTGTCGCCCGTCGAGCGCTTCAACGACCTCAGCTGGACGCTGCGCCTGCGCTTCGCGCCCGGCGAGCCGCTCTTCTCCAACCGCCTCGGCAAGGAGTCTCCGATCACGCTCGCCAAGGACGCCCCGATCGTGAGCCTGACGCACACGACGGGCTGGTTCGACAACCGTTTCTTCTACAACAAGACGGAGTTCTCCGCGCAGAAGCGCATCTGGCTGTCCTCCTTCGGACACATCGACGCTTCGCTGACGACCGGTTTCATCTGGAACCGCGTGCCGCTCCCGAAGCTGTTCGCGCCCAACGCGAACCCGTCCATCCTCCTCGTCGGCGACGCCTTCAACCTGATGAAGCCGATGGAGTTCGTGATGGACCAGTATGCCGAGGTCTTCGCCACCTACTACCTCAAGGGCTGGATCCTCAACCGCATCCCGCTGATCAACCGGCTCAAGCTCCGCGAGGTGGTCTCGTTCCGCGCGATCACCGGCTCGCTCTCCGAGAAGAACAACCCGCTCTTCGGCTCCGAGGGCCTGTACGCGCTGCCTGACGGCACGCGGATGATGACGAAGATCCCGTACATGGAGTACTCGGTCGGCCTGGAGAATATTTTAAAATTCATCCGAATCGATTATATTCGCAGAATCAGCTACACGGAAGGGCTGACTGAAGCGGAGAAGCACGGCTTCAAGATCTCCTTCCGCTTCACCATTTAGAGGAAGAGGCCATGAAGAAATCTATTCTGTTCATCCTGCTGGGACTTGCGTGCGCGCAGACGCTGCGTGCGCAGGATGCCGACAGTCTGAAGATCAAGCCGGTCAGCGTCGGCGTCATCTTCCAGGCCAACTATGCCGGCGAGTCGATGTATATCGATGAATTCCACCTGTCCGCCTATCCCGGCGGCGGCGCGGAGACCGGCGTCTTCCTGGACTACAACCTCACCCGCTACCTGTCGGTCGAGGTCCAGCTCCTCCTCGCCATCCAGAACGGCAGCTACGTGGCCTCGGACTACGATCCGGGCTTCCTGTTCTGGCACCGGCGCAGGGTGTCCACCCTGGCGGACCTGCGCCTGTTCGGCATGGACATTCCCTTCTACCTGATCGGAATCATTCCCGTCTCGGACGGTTCCATCCGGCTGGGTGCGGGTCCGTACACGCACTTCACCTTCAACAGCTGGATCCCGGGCGACGACGGCTTCGTGACGCCCTACAAGCGGATCGTCTCCGAGGACGAAGCCACGGGCAAGCCCCGCTATGCCCTCAGCGACACGCACGCCGGCTTCGGCATCCAGGCCGGCTACGAGTTCGACTTCGGCCTGCAGCTCAATCTCGGATTCAAGTACAGCATCCTCGATATCATCAACTACGAGAGCGAACACTCCCACGCCCATCCCTACAAGCTCACTTTCGGCATGGGCTGGCGCTTCTAGATCCATGAGTCACAACCATTTCCATCAGGATGGGCCGGTTGCCGCCGATCGCCCGCTGCGGCGGGCATACGGCATCGCCATCGCCCTCAACCTGGCTTTTGTCATCCTCGAATTCATCCTCGGCCGGACCAGCCATTCGATGGGCCTGGTCTCGGACGCCGGACATAAACTGCTGGACGTGCTGATGCTGGTCCTCGCGCTGGTCGGCTTCCGGCTGGCCAGCCGGCCCGCCGCCGACGCGCGCCGCATCTCGGCCGTGATCGCCCTGATCAACACGGCCGTGCTGCTGTTCGCCATCGTGATGATCGTCCCCGAGAGCATCAGCAAGTTCGCCGAGCCGTCCCCCGTGGACGGCACGGTCGTCAGCTGGACCGCCGCCGCGGGCATCATCGTCAGCGGCGCGAGCGCCTGGGCGCTGATGCGCCACCGCGGCGACATCAACACGCGCGCCGCGTTCCTGCACATGGCCGCCGATTCCCTGCTGTCGCTGGGCGTCGTGGTCGCCGGCATCGTCATCAGCCACTCGGGCCTGCACGTGATCGACCCGGTCATCAGCCTGGTAATCGCGGCCGTGATCCTGTTCAACACCCTCAAACTCCTCCGCGACGCCGTCCTCAGCCTGACGGCGAAGTAGCGTTCAGCGCAGGTGCTTCTCGCGCCACATCCGCGGCGGCATCCCCACCACGTCGGCGAACTGCCGCTTGAAGTTGGACTTGTCGTCGATGCCGACCATCTCGCCGATGGTGGACAGCGGCAGGTGCGGGAACTCCAGGATGAGCCGCCGCGCCTCGCGGATGCGGAGATCCTTGCGCCAGGAGAGCACGGTCTGCCGGGTCGACAGGCGGACGAAAAGGTTGAGCTGGTCGGCCGGGACGCCGATGTCGGCGGCGACGGCCCCGACGGAGGACAGGGGCTTGGTGAAGCCCTTTTCCCGCACCCAGCGGTCCACGACGATGCCGATCCGGTCCAGGAGCTTTTTCTGCGGGCCGGAGAAGCGGGCGCGGGGAAACAGTTTTCTAAAGAACATTTTCATATTTTCATTATCTTTGCAAACCAAAAATTGCATGCTTTATGTTTGAGAATCTGTCTGACAGACTGGAACGCTCCTTCAAGATCCTGAAGGGCGAAGGGAAGATCACGGAAGTCAATGTGGCCGAGACCGTCAAGGATATCCGCCGGGCGCTGCTCGACGCGGACGTATCCTTCAGGGTGGCCAAGGATTTCTGCGACCAGGTCAAGGCGAAGGCCCTGGGAGCCAACGTTCTGACGGCCGTCAAGCCGCAGCAGATGCTGGTCAAGATCGTCCACGACGAGCTGGCCGCCTTCATGGGCTCCGAGCATGCAGAACTCAACCTCAAGGGCTCCCCCGCCATCGTGCTCGTCGCCGGTCTCAACGGTTCCGGTAAGACGACCTTCAGCGGCAAGCTCGCCCTGCACGTCAAGAGCAAGCGCGGGATGAAGGTCCTGCTCGCCGCCTGCGACACCTTCCGTCCGGCCGCCATCGAGCAGCTCAAGACGCTCGGCGCGCAGGTCGGGGTCGAGGTCTATTCCCAGGATGGGGAGAAAGACCCCGTCAAGGTGGCGAAGGACGCCGTCCAGTACGCGCGCCAGCAGGGCTACAGCGTGGTGATCGTCGATACGGCCGGCCGCCTGACGGTGGACCAGGAGCTGATGGACGAGATCGCCACCCTGCACAAGGCCATCAACCCGACGGAGAGCCTCTTCGTCGTGGATGCGATGACCGGCCAGGATGCCGTCGAGTCCGCCAAGGCCTTCAACGCCGCCATCGACTACGACGGCGTCGTGCTGACCAAGATGGACGGCGATACCCGCGGCGGCGCCGCCCTTTCGATCAAAGCCGTCACCGGCAAGCCCATCAAGTTCGTCAGCTCAGGCGAGAAGATGGAGGCGCTCGACATATTCTATCCGGCCCGCGTGGCAGACCGGATCCTCGGCATGGGCGATGTCGTCTCCCTCGTGGAGAAAGCCCAGGAGCAGTATGATGAAAAAGAAGCACGGGCCCTTAAAAAGAAGATCGCGCGCAACCAGTTTACGCTGAACGACTTCTATAATCAGCTCCAGCAGGTCCAGAAGATGGGTAACATGAAGGACCTGGCCGGAATGCTGCCGGGCATGGACAAGGCGCTCAAGGATGTTGATATTCCTGATGACGCGTTCAAACCGACCGAAGCCATCATTCAATCCATGACTCCCTACGAGAAGGAGCATCCCGAGTGCATCAACGGGTCCCGCCGCAACCGAATTGCGAAAGGATCCGGGACCACCGTGGCGGACGTCAACAAACTGCTCAAGCAGTTCGAGCAGACCCGCAAGATGATGAAAATGGCTGTGGACGGTTCCCTCCAGCAGCGTCTTAAGGGGCTTAGAAGATAAGTTGCATATCTTCCTGGATCATCTGATCCACGATTTTCTCAGGCACGAAGTGCCATTCTCCGATCAGGGAGCGGTCTCCGAGGAGCGCGGAATCTATGGTTCCGTGCTCCTTGAAGTATTGGTAGACCAGCTCGCGTATTTCGGGATGGCGCGCAACGATGCGCTCCTCGATCTCGTCCTTCGGGATCCCGGCGCCCGCGATCAGATGGTCGCCGCCACCGCTCGCGCGGTAGGACGTCATCGCGACGCGGTACCAGGCCTCCGGATCGAAGGGGGTGCCGTCGGCAAGGGACTTGATCTGTACGCGGCTGCCCGCAGGGCGGGTCACGTCCACGGTATAGATCAGTCCGGCCGCTGAGTCAAAATTGTAGGTCCGGCCCTCGAAGGACCAGCGGTCCGCGCCGGTGCGGGGGTCCGGATCGTCGACGATCTTCAGCACGTGGCGGCCGGGGGTCTGGATCCAGCGGCTGTAGGAGAATTCCAGGTAGTCGCGGATCTCGGCGCCGCGAAGCTTCACCACATAGAGCTGATTCTCATAGGGATAGATCGTGAACATGTCGTTGAATACCACCTCGCCCGGCTTGACGGTGCCGTCGAAGGTCAGCGGCGCCGCGAAGGACAGCTGGACGTCGGGGACGCCGAGCTGGACGGTGTGGATGAGGTTGACGTAGTCGCACATGCCGCGGTAGGCGTCGCGGGTGCGGAGCTCCATCGCGAGCTGCCCGACGGGCTGCAGCGTGAAATCGCGGACCTCCTCGAAGACGGGGCGGAAATGCTCCTTCATCTGCGCGTCCACCTTGTTCTTGTCCATCCGGACAAATTCGGCCTGCATCTCGCGCGCCTGCCCCTTGGACTGGCGCACGACGGCATGGCCGACGTTGCCGGCGCGGGCGCCGCCGTCGATCAGCCAGAGACCGTCCTTGTCGGCGACGGCCGGGCGGTGGTCGTGCGAGCAGACGAGCAGGTCCACGCCCTGCAGCGTCTGCAGCAGGTCGAGGCCCTGGCTCTCGAGCATCTTCCCGTCACCCTCGCCCACGCCCGAATGCGTCAGGACGACCATCACGTCGGGGCGCTCCTTGGCGCGGATGCGGTCCACCCACTCCTGCGCGCAGGGAATCAGCGACTTGAAGTCGATGCCGCTCCAGACCGGCTCGGAGAGCCAGGCCTTCATGTTGGGGTTGGTCAGGCCCAGGACAGCGACCTTGAAGCCGCCGCGGCGGAAGACCTTGTAGGCGGGGAAATAGGGTTCGCCGTCGGAGGTGCGGACGGCGTTGGCGCCCAGGAAGGGAATGCCGTGCGCGGCGAGCTGCGCCGCGATCTTGTCGTAGACCGGATGGCCGGTCTCGATGTCGTGGTTGCCCACGGCCACGGCGTCGTATTTCATATACGAGATGAGCTGCACGAAGGGGTGCTCCCCTTCGGTCTGGACGTAGTTGTAGTAGTAGGGGGCGTTGTCGCCCTGGAGGCAGTCGCCGGCGTCCAGCAGGAGGACGTTTTTCTCGCCCACGGCGTCGCGCAGGCTGTCCACCCAGGCGTGGACGGACATCAGGCTCGTCTTGTTGGACTGGCCTTCGACGTAGGGTTCGTCGAACCAGCTGCCGTGGACATCACCCGTTGTGACGATATGCAGGACGCGCTCCTGGGGCGTGCAGGAAAAAGCGAGCGCCAGGGCGGCGATAAAAAGCAGGATATGACGGTATTTCATAATGCGCGAAATTACTAAATTTGCATAGAAAATGAAACTGTTTACCGAGGTCAATTGCGAGAAATTGTCTCCCCTCTCCCGAGGGGAAAAAATCTGCGTGCTCGGGAGCTGTTTCGCCGATGCGATCGGCGAAAAGCTCGCCGCGGCGGGCTTCGACGTGCTCCGCAATCCCTTCGGGACGCTCTACAATCCCGCTTCCGTCGCCACGGCGGTGGAGCGGCTGGACAGCGCGCGGCCCTTCACGGCCGACGAGTGCGTGGAGATGGGGGCCGGCGCGGGGCTGGTGTGCAGCTTTGCGCACCACACCCGCTTCGCGCGCCCCACGCCGGAGGCGTTCCTCGACGCGGCCAACGCGGCCCTCGCGGCGGAT
>JAEEGK010013727.1_pt1 | contig 18211 bp, 18 predicted proteins | sample 8958771 | NCBI WGS metagenome assembly JAEEGK01 (sample SAMN16246547, study PRJNA631951) | gut metagenome | biome: gut microbiome; feature: rumen; material: SC-attached | host: Bos | place: Iran: Karaj | collected 2018-10
GGCATAAGAAGTTGTGCCGTTGGCGCCGAAGGAAAAATATGAAAAAATATGGAAAAATAAATAAAAATAGAGATGTTTTTTTATATCTTTACTTGTTTTTTTATATTTTTTCTTCGGCGGCTTGCCGCAATAAAACAATTTTTTCTTATACCGAACTAACGTTAATATGTGGTTACTCAATCTGTTCCGCAAAAAGAAAGCGGAACCCGTAGATAATTGTATGAAATACTTGGTAGTAGGACTTGGAAACATCGGCGATGAATATGTGGGCACACGCCACAACATCGGTTTCCGAGTCGTTGATGCCTTTGCCCAAAAACAAGAAGCTCAGTGGCAAGACAAACGCTATGGAGCCATTGCCCACACCCGTGTGAAAAATGCCGAAATCACCCTGCTCAAACCATCCACCTACATGAACCTGTCAGGTCAAGCCGTTCGCTATTGGTCACAACAAGAGAAGATACCCGTAGAGCGCATCCTCATCATCGTTGACGACCTCAGCCTTCCCGTTGGCAAGATACGCATGAGAGGTACTGGCAGCGATGGAGGACACAACGGCCTCAAGAGCATAGCTTCCTGCATGCTGACCCAAGACTATCCACGCATCAAGTTCGGCATCGGCAACAACTTCCCCAAAGGCACCCAAATAGACTTCGTATTAGGTCAGTTCAGCGATGAGGACAACAAGCTCATCAACGAAAAACTTGACTACGTAGGCGAGATGATTCAGAGCTTCTGCCTCCAAGGACTTGACCGCACCATGAATCAATATAACAAAAAATAAAAGCAATATTTTTAAGTCATAGAATTAAAAGAATTTAAAGGCTATGCAGGGTGTTTCAGAAGTCGCCTTCGGCGCGGAGAATTTGAAGAAGCTGACGGCAAACAAGCCGCATGGCTTTCTTAAAATTCTCAGCCGCTTGCGGAATTCTTTTGTTATTGATGCAGATTGACGATTGAATTGACAAGGATTGAGGTGAAAAAGAAAGAAATATTCAACGTCAATACCCATCAATCTAAACGTCAATATTATCTATAAAATTCTTAAAATTCTCTGACTTTAAAACATAAAAACTCTATAACTCCTATGGAAGCTCGATTAGACAAATGGCTGTGGGCAGCACGCATCTTCAAGACGCGCAGCATTGCTGCCGATGCAATCAAGAACGGCCGTGTCACCATCGGCGGCGTCAATGTCAAGCCCTCGCGCATGGTGAAGGCAGGCGAGACGGTCAGCGTGCGCAAACCCCCTGTCACCTATTCGTTCAAGATTCTCAAACCCATTGAGCAGCGGGTGGGGGCTAAACTGCTGCCCGAGATCTATGAGAACGTGACGACAGCCGACCAGTACGAACTACTGGAGATGAACCGCATCAGCGGATTCGTCAACCGAGCCCGTGGCACAGGACGTCCCACGAAGAAGGAACGCCGTGCGCTCGATGAGTTCATCGGCCCTGTGGTAGAAGACTTTGACGATTTTGACTGGGACGAATGAACGAATATACGAAAGTACGAAAACAAGAATTGAAGAATTTCTGATTAATTTCTGGCAATTTCTTTCAAAATAAATCGAAAATCAGTAAATCGTAAATAACAAAGGTGTTACTTGATATTTTATTTATAATAATAGGTGTGACGTTGGTGCTGGTAGGTGCCGACCGTCTGACCGAGGGAGCCTCTTCGCTGGCTCGTCGTTTTGGAGTGCCCGAGATGGTCATTGGCCTAACCATAGTTGCCTGCGGCACGTCGGCTCCTGAGTTCTTCGTCAGCTTGATGTCGGCCCTGAATGGCACACCCGACATGGCAGTGGGTAACGTCGTCGGTTCCAACATCATGAACACGATGCTCATTGTGGGTTGTGCAGCGATGGTCGCCCCGATGGTCATCAGCCCCTCCACCGTCAAGAAAGACATACCCTTTGCCGTCGTTGCCTCCGTCATGCTGTTGCTGCTCTCTGTCGATAGCTCCGTCAGCCGTATCGACGGTATCATCCTCCTCGTAGGCTTCGCAGTCTTCATGAGTTATACGCTTTATCAAGCGAAGGTAGGAGGGTTAAAGGTGGATGGCGTAGAAGGGGCACCTGAAGGGCAGGTACAAAGCACCTTGAATCCTCCCTCCTCCGTATTCCTCCAAGTAATCTGGATTCTGCTGGGACTTGCCGGCCTCGTCTTCGGCAGTAACCTCTTTGTCGATTCTGCTTCCAGCGTGGCTGCCGAACTGGGAGTCAGCGAGAGCGTCATCGGTCTCACCATTGTGGCAGGCGGCACTTCGCTGCCCGAGTTGGCCACCAGCGTCGTGGCAGCCCGAAAGGGTCAGTCGGCCATCGCCATAGGTAACGTCATCGGTTCCAATGTCTTCAATATCCTGCTCATTCTGGGCGCTACGGCTACCATCAGCCCGCTGCAGATGGAAGGTATTGCGCCGCTCGACATGGGTGTCATGCTCGGATCTATGGTTTTGGTGTGGCTCTTCTCCTTCACCCGTTACACCGTTGAGCGCTGGGAGGGTGTCGTCCTTGTACTGGGCTATCTGGCATATTTTGGCTGGCTGCTCAGCAACGTGTGACATTCATTTTCATTACCTTTGTGACGTGGAAAAAGGCGTTGGGAAAATAGGTCTGGCCATTAGTGGGGGCTGTGCCCGCGTTGCAGCGGCCATCGGGGTGTTGAAGGTCATCGAGCGCATGGGCATCAGACCTGATATCGTGGTCGGAACCAGCGCGGGAGCTATTGTGGGAGCTCTTTATTGCTGTGGATACAGTGCCGATGAGATGGCACAGATATGCTGTTCGCAGTCGTGGAGGAAAATACTGAATGGAAAGCAGTACTGGGCACTCCTCGAGGAAATGACGGGCCGCCGCAGCGACACCGACTTCGACACGCTGCCCATTCCCTTCCGCTGTGTGGCGACATGTCTTGACGACTATACCGAACAGGTGCTGAATCATGGGGTCCTGGCAGATTGTGTCAAGGCTTCGGCAGCCATGCCGCTACTGTTCCCGCCCGTCAGTATCCAGGGTAAGCGGCTGGTGGACGGCGGCATGGTGAACAACCTGCCCACCGATGTGTTGCGGAACATGGGCATCGACACCATCATCGCCATCGACCTTCAGCAAATCACCTTCTGGCAGGCCGGTTTCTCGCTGAAAGAACGGCTCGGCATCGGCGGACTGTTGCACTGGGCGGTCTCCCATCCCGAAGTAAAGCGCTACAGGCAGAACGTGAAACTGGCAGACATCTACATCAAGCCTCCCCTGAAGGTTATCGACGGTTACATCTTCAGCAATAGCCGCAGCCGGCGTATGATAGAAGCCGGGGAAGCAGCGGCTCGCAGATATTGCCCGCAATTGCAGGCACTCAGGAATGCACGGGAAGAGCAGGGTTGTGTGAGTCTTGCTAACCGATAACTTATGTCACGCAATTACCGTCATCTCCTTGTCCCCATAGTATTCCAGCCACGTTTCTTCTTCATTTGAAGGATTCCCATTCTCATGCACCTCTAAAATGAGAAAAAGAATGTTTTTTGGGCTTTTCTTTGGCCGTCTTCGTATTTTGTCTTATCTTTGCACACTAATGCCGGTCCTCAGTAATGGAGTGGGCATAATATTTTAAGAGATGAAGCACATTTTTGTATCCTTATTGTTCTTGCTGGTATGTGGTCCAGCTTTCAGTAACTCATTTCAGAAGTCGCAGCCCGAGGACCAACAGCCTTCGCACTCGGCTGCACAGACGCGTATTGCGGTTGTCTCGGACATTCACGTGATGGCACCGAGCCTGCTTCCCGAAGAGGCAAAGTCCCAGAATGCCTGGAAAACCTACTATGCCGGGGACCGCAAAATGCTGGAGCATAGTGTTGAGCTTTTCGACCAGTTTCTGACGGCAGTCAGTGGCAGAGCAGATGTCCTGCTCATAACAGGCGACCTGACGAAAGACGGAGAGTTGGCCAGTCACGCTTATGTGATAGAAAAACTCAAGGCATCGGGCCTGAAGAACATATATGTCATACCTGGCAACCATGACTTCGGAAGGTCAGGGAGTCCTACCCAGTTTAATGCTGACGGTACAACAGAAGCTGCTCCGGTACTTGCTGTAAAAGACTTTGCCTCTGCTGATGTGGGTTATGCAGCATTCGGCTATGGCGAAGGCAGCACACTTGATCCGAATGGTTCGCTCAGTTATGTAGCAGAGCCTGTGGAAGGCCTAGTATTATTAGGCATCGACTCACACACCAGTTCCGTTCCCTCCCAAACCCTCAGTTGGCTCTGCGAACAAGCAAAGGACGCATGCACCAACGACAAGCAGGTCATCGCTATGATGCACCATCCGCTGATTGAGCATATTAAGGGTGCCAGTATGTATATCTCTACCTATACCGTAGGAAGCAACACCGCTGTCCGTGATGCACTTATTGAGGCTGGTGTAAAGGTAATACTGACTGGCCACTTCCACGCTTCCGATATCGCTTACGACTGGAATGACGATGAAACCAATGGTATCTATGACATCAATACAGGTTCACTCATTTCCTATCCTTGCGACTATCGTTTACTTACGTTCTCAGAAGATATGCAGACACTCCATGTCGCTACGGAAAGTCTTAATCCCGCTGGCAGTGAGGAATGGTTGCATGGTCGGCTGAAAGCATTGGCAAAATCGAAGATGAACCAGAAAGCAGGAAACCTTGCGCCTTTCGTAGCTTGGCAAATAGACGAACTGGCTGACTTTGGCGCTGATATGTTTATCCTGCATGCTAAAGGTGATGAAGACACTGAGGCGAATGCCACAGAGCGAGAAGGTTTAAGAACCAGATATCAGGGCTATAAAAGTGATTTTGTGTATAGAACGGCTCTGGCATATGGTGGTATTGAGGATGCCTCCATCTATAGCATTCTTGACAACATGAGCCACTATGGCGAAGACCACGAGTACCTGACTTCCGACCGTACGCTTGACGTGACACTGCCCTCACACGGCGAGACAAGCGTGCAAGTCGGTAGCATCAGCCACAATAATCCAGAGAAAGTCTATGACTTCTCCGGCCGTAGGGTCGGCATCAGCAGCAACCGTCTGCCGAAAGGCAAATACATCGTGAATGGCCGCAAGGTCGTGGTGAAGTGATTTAACATAGGAAAACGCCTTTTTCTTTGGCAGTTTCTCCCACTTTGTATCGCAAAGATGTGAACGACCCTCATATGATACAAAGGAAGAGATTTGAAAATAAATTGGGAATTATTTTGTTAATTCATTGATTTGTGGTACCTTTGCAGCGTGAAAATAAAAGAAGTGCTGAGCGCCCTTGAACGATTCGCGCCTCTGCCCTTACAGGAAAGCTGGGATAATGCTGGCCTGCAAGTAGGACTGACAGAGACGGAGGTTTCAGGGGCATTATTGTGTCTGGACGTCAACGAAGCCATCATTGACGAAGCCATCCGTAAGGGCTGTAACCTCATTGTGAGCCACCACCCTCTGCTGTTCCGCGGGCTGAAGCAAATCAGCGGTAGTGACTTTGTGCAGCGCTGTGTCATCAAGGCTATCAAGAACGACCTCTGCGTCATCTCCATGCATACCAATATGGATAATGCAATAGGTGGCGTGAACTTCAAAATGGCAGAGAAGATGGGGGCCGTAGTTGACGGGAACGATGACGTTAGCAATAACGGAGAGAAGTGTCCGATGGTGGTGGCTGAATTGCCGGAGCCGATGGGTGCCAAGGATTTTGTGCTGATGCTGAAGGAGAGGTTCGGCGTGGCAAGCGTGATGTGTAACCAACTGCTGGAACGTCCCATCCGCAAGGTGGCCATCTGTGGCGGTGCTGGCGATTTCATGCTGCCTGATGCCGTAGTGGCAGGTGCCGATGCCTTCGTGACGGGTGAGATGCACTACCATGTGTATTTCGACCATGAACAGCAGATTCAGATTTGCGTCATCGGTCACTACCAGAGTGAGCAGTACACCAGCGAACTGTTCCGCGAGATTATCCGGAAGGAATGTCCCGGCGTTCGCACGGAAATAGCAGAAACCTGCACCAATCCGATATTGTACCTCTAAATTCTGAAATTGGATAATTGAAAAATAAATCGAAAATCGAAAATTTGTAAATCGTAAATTGTAGTTATGGCAAAGAAAGATCCCAATGAGTTATCAGTAGAGGAGCGCCTGAAGACCCTCTACCAGATGCAGGCTGCGCTTTCGGCTATTGACGAGAAGCGTGCCTTGAGAGGTGAACTGCCTCTTGAAGTACAAGACCTGGAAGACGAAATCGAAGGTCTCTCAACGCGTATTGAGAATATTCAGCGTGACATTGACGAGTTCCAGAAGGCCGTCACCATGAAGAAAGGTGAGATTGTGGAGGCACAGGCCAGTGTGGAGCGTTACCAGAAGCAGCTGAATGAAGTGAAGAACAACCGCGAGTATGACACGCTGTCGAAGGAAATAGAGTTCCAGACGCTGGAGATAGAGCTCTGCAACAAGAAAATCAAGGAGGCCCAGAACCGCATCGCCGAGAAGCAGGAAGAGCTGAAGGCCAGCCAGGAAGCTGTGGATGAGCGCAGGAACGACCTGGAGGTGAAGAAAAACGAACTGGATGAAATCATGGAAGAGACACGTGCCGAAGAGGACAAGTTGAAGGCAAAGGTGAAGGACTATGAGGCCAAGATAGAACCGCGCCTGCTGGCGTCGTTCAAGCGTATCCGTAAGAATGCCCGAAACGGTTTGGGCATCGTCTATGTGCAACGTGATGCCTGCGGTGGTTGCTTCAACAAGATTCCGCCCCAGCGTCAGTTGGATATCAAGATGCACAAGAAGATTATCGTCTGCGAGTATTGCGGACGTATTATGATTGACCCCGAACTGGCTGGCGTCAAGCTCGACAAACCCGTTGCCGAGGAGAAAAAGACCCGCAAGCGCGCCATTCGTAAGACGGTCAGGAAATCGGAGTCAGAGGACGATGCAGAATAAAAAACGTCGGAAAGTCAGGATTTATAGCCGAATACATCAAAAAAAAGCTGAAAAACAGCACTTTTTGACCTAATTTCTTGGAACTTATCTTATTTTTTATTTATTTTGCACCCGATTTCGAAAGAAATGTAAATTTTATATAACAAACAAAAAGTATTATAGACATGAAGAAGTATCTTTTAATGTTTGCTGTTGCTGCATTTTCAGCACAGACGATGTCTGCTCAGACAGTATTGGAGAGCAAGACAACAGATAACTGGTACATCGGTATCAATGGCGGTATCAACGCACCCGGCCATGGTTTCAAGGTGATGAAGAATATCAACCCTGAGGTGGGTCTGCGTTTCGGCCGTTACTTCACTCCGGTTGTCGGCTTTGCCGTAGAGGGAACAGCCCGCCTGGGTGACAAGCCCGGTAAGTATAGCAAGAATGCTATCAAGAGCACCAATGTCAGCCTGCTCGGTACCGTTAACCTGAGCAACTGGTTTGGTGGATATCCTGGCCAGCCCCGTAATTTTGAGGTTGTTGCTTTGGCAGGTATGGGTTGGGAGCACCTGTATGGTTGCCTCCTGTCGCCTAACGCCAGCGGTGAGGCTAATGCCCTGACTTCAAAGGCCGGTATCGACTTCACGTTCAACCTCGGCCAGAAGAAGGCTTGGCAGCTCTACATTGAGCCGAACATCGTTTGGGCGCTGAACCGTAACGACTACAACCGCGTAAGGTACTCCCTGTACGATGCCGTTCTCGGAGTTCTCGTAGGTGTTAACTACAAGTTCAAGAACAGCAACGGTACCCACAACTTCAAGATTGCTGAGCTCCGTGACCAGGCTGAGATTGACGGTCTGAACGACAAGATCAACGAGCTGCGTGCTAACCTGAACGACAAGGATGCTCTGCTGGCAGCCAAGGATGCTCAGATCCGTGATCTGCAGGCTGCTCTCGACGCTTGCAACAGCAAGCCTTGCGATCCTGTCTATGTGAAGCCCGCTACTGCTACCAACCTGCAGCCGACCGTTCTCTTCCGCAAGGGTAAGAGCGTGATTGATCCTGCTCAGTATGCTCCCATTGAGCTGATTGCTTCTTACATGAAGAATCATCCCGAGGCCAAGGTGGAGGTGAAGGGTTATGCTTCTCCCGAGGGTCCGCTGGAGCTGAACAACAAACTGTCTGTTGATCGTGCCAACGCCGTGATGAACGCCCTCATCAAGAAGTATAAGATTTCTGCCGACCGCCTGAGCGCTCAGGGTTGTGGTCCTACGGATGAGCTCTTCGAGGAACTCGAGTTCAACCGCGTTGCTACCTTCAACGATATGGCAAAATAAACGAAAACGAAAAACGTTGACGAAAACTTATAGTCTCCGCAGCCATTCTGGTTGCGGAGATTTTTTTTTGTTTTGCTTGTGTGAGTGAAGGAAAATGATTACCTTTGCCTAACGAAACAAAACTGAAAACCTACAATGAACATGACTATCCTTAAATTGAAATCCATCCTGCTGTTCAGTGCTGTAGCTCTTGGTGCATCAGCGCAGCGTCAGTCTTTGGACTTGCGACAGTGGGACTTTTCCAGAAACGGCACAGAATGGCAAACAGTTACAATACCCCATGACTGGGCGATTAGCGGACCCTTCGACAAGAAGTGGGACCTGCAGAAGGTCGCCATTGAGCAGAATGGCGAGACGCAGGCTACCGAGAAGAGCGGACGAAGTGGCGCCCTGCCTTGGATAGGCGAGGGGTACTACAAGACAACAGTCACAATGACTGAGCCGATGGGAAATGCAACATTGGTATTCGACGGTGCCATGAGTGAGCCCACGGTGTATGTCAATGGCAGTAACGCCGGCTATTGGGCCTATGGATATAATGCCTTCCGTCTGGACGTCACGTCGCTTCTGCATGTGGGTGAGAACCTGATAGAGGTCCGTCTGAAAAACGTAGAGGAGAGTTCACGCTGGTATCCTGGAGGCGGATTGTATCGCCCCGTACAACTGCTACTGACCCCCAAAAGCCACATCGATGACTGGCATACTTGCGTACGTACATTATCGATAAAGGACGGTAAGGCTGTGGTGAGCGTATCTGCACGAGTGGCCAATCCTGATGGTGTGCAGAAACTGAATGCCGTACTTAAGGATGACTCGGGCAAAACGGTTGCTGAGACCTGGGAAAAAGTACAGCCCAATGGCATCGTCCAATTTGTTATGGAAGTAGAGAATCCCCGACTGTGGTCGCCCGAGACACCTTATTTATATACGATGACTCTGGGATTGGCTGCTGAAAAGCATGGTGCTACGGCTCAGATATTTGATGGCGAGGCGCTGGATGAGACTCAGACGCGTTTCGGCATCCGTACGGTCAGTGTCTCTAAAGAAGGCGGTTTCCAGCTAAATGGCGTGACGCGCAAATTCAAGGGCGTCTGCCTGCATCATGACTTGGGACCGTTGGGCGCAGCCATCAACAAGGCTGCTCTTATCCGTCAGATTAAGACCATGAAGGAGATGGGCGCCGATGCCATACGTACGGCACATAACATGCCGAGCCAGTGGCAGATGGACATTTGTGACTCGTTGGGCATGATGGTGATGGCCGAGTCGTTTGACATGTGGATTTACCCCAAGTGCAAGAACGGATATGCCCGTTTCTTCAAGGAATGGGCTGACCGCGACGTGGAGAACCTCGTGCTTCGCAACCGTAACCATCCGAGTATCATTATGTGGTCAATCGGTAATGAGATTCCTGAACAATGGAGCGACGAGGGCAGGGAGATATCACGCCACCTGCAGGACATCTGTCATCAACTGGACCCCACACGCCCGGTCACACAAGGTATGGACCGCGCCGAAGATGCGCTGAAGAGCGGCTTTGCACAGGTGATGGACGTGCCGGGCTTCAACTACCGCGTACATAAGTATGAGAACAATATACGACAGTTGCCCAAGGGATTCCTGTTGGGCAGCGAGACGGCCTCGACAGTCAGTTCCCGAGGCGTGTATAAATTCCCTGTGGTGCCCAACGATAACTCACAGTTTGCCTCTTATTCGCCTAACTACGACCCTGCGGCATTGGAAAAGGCCGACGGCCAGTGTTCCAGCTATGACGTGGAGTGGTGCCCATGGTCGAACTTGCCCGACGACGACTGGGTGTGGCAGGACGAAAAGAACTGGGTGATTGGCGAGTTTGTATGGACAGGCTATGACTATTTAGGCGAGCCTACGCCTTATGATGAATACTGGCCAAGCAGGAGCAGCTACTTTGGCATATGCGACTTGGCAGGTCTGCCGAAGGACCGCTACTTCCTCTATCGCAGTCACTGGAACAGGCAGGAGCATACACTCCACATGCTGCCCCATTGGACGTGGCCGGGACGTGAAGGTGAGGTAACACCCGTCTATGTCTATACTGACTATCCGGAGGCAGAGCTCTTTGTCAACGGACGGTCGCAGGGACGTCTGAAGAAACAGCCCTCAGAGCGTTTGGACCGCTACCGCCTGCGCTGGAATGAGGTCAGGTACGGGCCAGGTACCATTGAGGTGGTGGCTTACGACGAACAGGGTAGGGAGGCTGCCCGTACGAAGACGGTGACGGCTGGCAATCCTGCACAACTGGTGCTGGAGGCTGACCGGACAACGTTGAAAGCTGATGGCGACGATATGGCTTTCATTACGGTGTCGATGGCTGATGCCAATGGTGTGTTCTGCCCAACGGCAGACGATGAACTGACGTTTGAGGTAACAGGTGCCGGAGTCTTCCAAGCAGCCTGCAACGGTGATGCCACGAGCCTGCAGCCTTTCACGGAACCACAGATGCGTTTGTTCAGCGGACAGTTGGTCGTCATTGTACGGACAACGAAGAATGCAGGTGACATTACGCTGACGGTCAGGAACGGAAAGCGGGGCATTGAACGTCTTCTGACATTGAAGAGCATGTGACTTTTGGTCGTTTCAAATTTTATTCGTACCTTTGCGGCGTTTTAGTATCAAGAGATGGAAAGCGGAAGACGACGTTTGCTCGGAATGACACCTGCGGAGCTGAAAGCAGCTGTGCAGGAACTCGGTATGCCTGCCTTCACGGCCAAGCAGATAGCCCAGTGGCTGTACGAAAAGCATGTCAGCGAGATAGACGAGATGACAAACCTCTCGAAACAAAACCGCGAACGGCTGTCCGAACATTTTGAAGTGGGCGCTATGGCTCCTTTGCAATGCCAGCGGTCAAAGGATGGTACCGTCAAGTACCTGTTTCCTGTACTCACTACTCACCACTCACCGCTCGCCACAAAGTTCGTGGAAACGGTCTATATTCCTGATGGAGAACGTGCCACGTTGTGCGTATCCTGCCAGGTAGGCTGCAAGATGAACTGTCTGTTCTGCCAGACAGGCAAACAAGGGTGGGAAGGAGACCTTACCGTTGCCGACATCCTAAACCAAATCTATGCTCTGCCGGAGGCCGAGAACCTGACGAATATTGTCTTCATGGGACAGGGTGAACCGATGGACAATCTCGACAATGTGCTACGTGCTACTGAAGTGCTCACGGCCGACTGGGGCTACGCATGGAGTCCCAAGCGCATCACGGTGAGCTCTGTCGGCGTGAAGGGGAAACTGAAACGTTTCCTGGATGAGAGCCAGTGTCATGTGGCTATTTCTATGCACTCGCCTATTCACGAACAGCGCCTGCAACTGATGCCAGCCGAGAATGCACAGCGTATTGCGGACACGGTGGAACTGCTCAAGCAGTACGACTTCACCCACCAGCGCCGTTGCTCGTTTGAGTATATCTGTTTTGCAGGACTGAACGACCAGCCGTTGCATGCCCGTGAAATCGTGCGGCTGCTGGAAGGGTTGGAGTGCCGCGTCAATCTGATACGCTTCCACGAGATTCCTGGAGTTGACCTTCCCTCGTCTGATGAACACCGCATGGAGGCCTTGCGCGACTATCTGACCAAGCATGGGGTGTTTACGACCATCAGGGCCAGTCGTGGTCAGGATATCTTTGCTGCCTGCGGTCTGTTGTCAACGATGAGTAAGAACAAATGAAGTCAATAAAGACGATTAAACATAAATCATTAAACAATAATTATATCAATGGAAAGAAAGATTCGCGTGGCTATCACGCACGGAGATACGAACGGCATTGGTTACGAGGTTATCATGAAGACCTTTTCCAATCCTGCTATGTTCGATTTGTGTATCCCCATTGTATATGGCTCGCCTAAAGTGGCAGCCTATCACAGCAAGGCACTCGGTCTGCAGACAACGTTCAGCATCATAGAGAGAGCCGAGGATGCCAAGGAGGGACGGCTGAACCTGCTGCCTACGTTTGAAGATGAAGTCAAGGTGGACTTCGGACAGCCAACGAAAGAGGCCGGCGAGGCAGCCCTGAAAGCACTCGACCGTGCTATGACCGACTTCCGCAATGACTTGTACGACGTGCTGGTTACGGCACCTATCAACAAGAACACCATTCAGAGCGATATGTTTCATTTCTGTGGTCATACGGAGTACATCGAACATTGTGTAGGCGATGGTCAGAAGGCACTGATGATTCTCATGAACGACACGCTTCGTGTGGCTCTGGTAACGACTCACCTGCCTATCAAGGACGTAGCAAACGCTATCACGAAAGAGGCTATCGTCGAGAAAGCCACCATTTTCCATCAGACGCTGAAGCGTGACCTGCGCATCTCCAATCCCCGCATTGCCGTGCTGGCACTTAATCCCCATGCTGGCGACGGAGGTGTGCTGGGAAGTGAAGAGCAGAACATCATTGTCCCTGCCATTGAGGAACTGGAAAAAGCTGGTGTTCAGGCTTTCGGACCCTATGCGGCCGATGGCTTCTTCGGTAGCGGAGCCTACTTCCGCTTCGATGGTGTGCTGGCTATGTATCACGACCAGGGTTTGGCACCGTTCAAGACGGTCGCACAGGAGAATGGTGTGAACTTTACCGCTGGACTCCCTATTATCCGTACGTCGCCTGATCATGGAACCGCCTACGACATTGCCGGCAAAGGCGTGGCTGATGAACAGTCGTTCCGTCAGGCTGTCTATCTGGCTATTGACGTGTTCAGAAACCGTATGGATTACGATGAGCCGTTGGCCAACCCGCTGCCAAAACTCTATCATGAAAAGCGTGAAGATGGCGAGAAGGCACGTTTCACGGTGAAAAAAGAACAGCCGAAGTCATAAATTCTGTCATAAATCTGCCATTATGTCAGATTTTCTTTGTACCTTTGCAGCCCAAAGGCGAAAATGAATACGTCGGAACTTCAGACCATCAAACAGCGGTATAGCATCGTGGGCAATTGCGAGGCTTTGAACCGTGCGCTTGACGTCGCCCTACAGGTGGCGCCAACAGACTTGTCTGTGTTGATAGTCGGCGAAAGTGGAGTGGGCAAGGAGATTATTCCGCGAGTCATTCATGACAACTCTCCGCGTCGCCGTGAGAAGTATTTTGCCATCAACTGCGGTTCCATTCCTGAAGGGACGATTGACAGTGAGCTCTTCGGACATGTGAAAGGTTCCTTCACAGGAGCCATCAACGATTCACCCGGCTACTTTGGCGTAGCCCATAAGGGTACGCTCTTCCTCGATGAGGTAGGCGAACTGCCAATGGCCACTCAAGCCCGACTGTTGCGTGTCTTGGAGAATGGTGAGTATATCCCTGTAGGCGGTACGGAGATTCGCAAGACCGATGTCCGCGTAGTGGCTGCCACGAATGTCAACATCCGTCAGGCCATCAGTGAGGGACGTTTCCGGGAGGACCTCTACTATCGTCTGAACCAGGTGCCTGTGCAGATGCCGCCGTTGCGTGAGCGTGGAGAGGACATCGTGCTGTTGTTCCGGCTCTTTGCCATGCAGATGGCAGAGAAGTACCGTATGGACAAAGTGGTACTGACCGATGAGGCCAAGCGTCTGCTGATGCGTTATAAGTGGCCAGGCAACGTGCGCCAGTTGAAGAACATCACCGAGCAGATTTCCATTCTCAGTACCGAGCGTACCATCACGCCTGACATCCTGCTGAAGTTTATTCCACAGGACCAAGAGAGTACACAGCTGGCCACCATTCATCGGGAAGGTGAACACTCGTTCGAAAGCGAGCGTGAGATACTCTATAAGATATTGTTTGAACTGCGTGGCAACGTCAATGACATGCGACGTGAGATGGGCGCCTTGAAAAAACAAATAGAAGAAGTACAAGGCGGACGGCCTTTGGCGGCAGATACTACGTTAGCAGCCACTCAGCTGTCACCTCTGCAACCCATGCAGCCTCTGGCATCGCCTATGATGGAGGATGCCGAAGCAGAGGAGTATGTGGAGCTGGAACATGAACCGGAAAGCCTGAACCTGAGCGACATTGGACGGCAGATGCTCGAGAAGGCCCTCGAGCGCAATGCCGGCAATCGTAAGAAGGCTGCTCAGGAACTGGGCATCAGCGATAGAACGCTATATAGAAGACTGAAGCAATATGGATTGGACAATAAGTAAGTTGCGCATACTGATGTGCTTGTTGGTACTGACTTTACTGTCAGCATGCTCCGTGAGCTACAAGTTCACGGGAGCCAGCATCAACTATGACGAGGTGAAAACCATCCAGATAAACGACTTCCCTGTCCGTTCCGCATACGTGTGGGGTCCTATGGAGGGTATGTTCAATTCGCAGCTGAGAGACCATTTTGCCAATCATACACGCCTGATACAGGTGCGTCGTAACGGCGACTGGAAATTGGAGGGCGAAATCACACGTTATGACCAGCGTAACAAGGCTGTGTCCAGTGAAGGCTATTCTGCCCAGACAGAACTCTCCATTACAGTCAATGTGCGCTTTACAAATAACAAGAACCACAAGGAAGACTTCGAAAAACAGTTTACCGCAAACTCGTTCTTTGAGACGACTCAGTCACTCAATGACGTGCAGGAACAGCTGGTGCAAGAGATGTTTGAGAACATCTGTGACCAGATCTTCAACGCAACGGCGGCGAATTGGTAAGGTTAGTGGTTAGAAGTTGGAAGTAAAAGTTATGGAGCTGACAGCGTATATCAATCATCCGGAACGGCTCGATAGGGATAGCCTCTACGAGCTACGTTCGCTGTTGGCGCTCTATCCGTATTTCCAGACGGCACGACTTTTGCTGTTGCAGAACCTGTACCTCCTGCACGACCCGACTTTCGACGAAGAATTGCGGCGTGCCGCCATCTACATTACCGACCGAAAGGTTATCTTCCAACTGGTGGAGGCTGCCCACTACAAGGTGCAGGGCATGAAGAGCGAGGAACAAGGTGTACAGGGCAATGATCCGGAGGCCAAGAACAAGAAACAAGGCAATCGGACCATGTCGTTGATAGAGAACTTCCTCGACTCCATTCCCAAGGAGGAAGACGAAGACGGGCAGAAGCCGCACCGTAAGCCGACACCCGCAGATGCAGCAGTCGATTATGTGGCATACCTGCTGGAGAGTGAAGGGCTGGATGACCAGCCGGAAGAAGACATCCCACAGTTACGAGGGCAGCACCTCATTGACAATTTCATTGATCAGGAGGGAGGCCGCATCGTACTGAATGAGGAACCGCAGTTCACACCCGAACAGGAGGTGGAAAAAGAGGATGATAATGCAGAAGAGGAGTATTTTACAGAGACTTTAGCCCGAATTTACATTAAACAAGGCAGATATTCGAAGGCTTTAGAAATTATTAAGCGATTAAGTTTGGCTTATCCGAAAAAAAATGCTTACTTTGCAGACCAAATTCGTTTCTTAGAGAAATTAATAATAAATAGTAACAATAAAAACAATTAAAAAAAATGACACTTTACAGTTTATTTGTAATTCTTATCGTAATTGCAGCACTCTTGATGATTGGTATCGTACTCATCCAGGAGTCTAAAGGAGGTGGTTTGGCATCAAACTTCTCTTCTTACAACCAGATTGGTGGCGTACGTAAGACCACCGACTTTATTGAGAAAACCACTTGGGGCTTGGCCGCCGCAATGGTAGTCATCAGTATTGTATGTGCTTATGTAGCTCCGAAACCCACTGTCGGACGTTCAGTTACTGAAGGTATCGAGGCTCCCGCTGCTAACCCCAATACGTTGCCCGGCTTTGATGCCAGTCAGCAGAAACAGGATGCTGCTGCACCTGCAGCTGACGCTAAGGAAGCTCCTGCCGCTGAGACTCCTGCCGCACCTGCAAACTAATCACGAAATCCTTGAAAGCCTATGAAGTCGGTTAGGTTATTCCTGCTTGCCGTAGTTGCCGCCATTCTGACGAGTTGCGGAACCACATCTACGGTTCCTATTACAGGACGTAAGCAGAACCTCATCGTCAGCGATGAGCAGGTATTGAGTCTGAGCAATCAGCAGTATCAAGAGTATATGGCGTCGGCTAAGAAATCAGCCAATGCCACAAATACCGCGATGGTTCAGCGTGTAGGAAAGAATCTGGCTAATGCTGTCGTCAGCTACCTCAATGCTAATGGTCTGGCCAACGAAGTTTCCCAATACCAGTGGGAATTCAATCTGGTGCAGGACAAGCAGGTGAATGCCTTTTGTATGCCTGGCGGCAAGATTGTCGTCTATGAAGGACTGCTGCCTGTCACGCAGAACGAGGCTTCGCTGGCTATTGTCCTTGGACACGAGATTGCCCATGCCGTAGCCAAACACTCGGCAGAGCGTCTGAGCAATGCATACAAACAGCAGTATGGCATGCAGATACTGGGTGCAGTAGCCCAAGGTATGGGTGCCAGTTATGGTATGTTGCAGCTGGGACAAATTGTAGCCCAAGCAGGCGGACAATTCTTCACGGCAGGTTTCTCGCGCAAGCAGGAAAGCGAGGCTGACCACATGGGACTCATCTTTGCTGCGATGGCGGGTTATGACCCTCAGGTAGCCATCAGCTTCTGGCAGCGCATGTCGCAAGCTACTGGTGGAGGCTCGTCATCTTTATTGAGCGACCACCCGTCAGATGCCGAACGTATCAAGAACCTACAGGGATGGTTGCCCGAAGCGCAGAAATATTACAAGCCGGCAACGCCAGCCACAACGACGATTACACCGACGAAGACCGTCAAGGTTTCAACAAAGAAGACGACAAAGAAGAAATAGGTGCTTTCTCGTCTTGGAATCCAATAGCAAGAGGGAACGCTTTATTCTTAAGGCGTTCCCTCTTTTAAAACAAGTAAGAACCCCGAACCAATGAAAAAGATACTGATTCTTATATTTCCTCTATTGGGAGTTTGGGCATGCAACTCCACGCCCCTGTCATCCGACGCTCCAAATGATAATGGCGATACGGTAGAAACTGCGTCAGCGCTCTACGATGCGAAACCAACAAAGCCTAACGGCCTTGAGATACCCCGTAAACTTCAGGGGAACGACGGTAAAATTCTGCGTAGGGTAGGATATACCGCATCCTATAACGCAGCCAACCGAATCCCCAACTGGGTGGCCTGGCACTTGACAGCCAGTCATGTCGGAGGCCATTACAATCGCAATAACGAGGTGTTCCACGAAGACCCAGAGGTCAGCAATCCCAGAGCCTATGACTCTGACTATCGTGGCTCCGGCTATGACCGCGGCCATATGTGTCCCTCGGGCGATAATAAGTGGAACAAGGAGGCTCAGGAACAGTCGTTCCTCTTTACCAACATCTGTCCCCAGCGTCATAACCTCAATACAGGAGCTTGGAACGATGTCGAGCTGCAATGCCGTGCCTGGGCAAAGCGCTACGGCGACCTCTACATAGTCTGCGGTCCCGTGCTCTATGACCAGCAGCATAAGACCATCGGCCGTAACCGTGTGGTTGTGCCCGAGGCCTTCTTCAAGGTAGTACTGCGCAAACAGGACAATTACTACAAGGCCATTGGTTTTGTCTATGAGAACAAGGGTGCCTCGCGAGACATGAGCCGTTACGTCCGCAGCATCGATGACGTGGAACAGTTGACGGGACTTGACTTCTTCTCGGCATTGCCCGATAATATTGAGGAAAAGATAGAAAAGAGTGCCAATCTGCGTGACTGGTATCCGTTGCGTGAAATCAAATAATCAAGTGCGAACGAAATAATAATAGTCAGGACAATCATCATCATTTTTCTATGAAAACAAAAGAAATCTACCTTGCCGGAGGCTGTTTCTGGGGTACAGAACACTACTTCAAGCAGATAGCCGGAGTGGTGAAAACAGAGGTGGGCTTTGCCAACGGCCATACCGAGCATCCTACGTACAAGGAGGTATATACTGACGAGACCGGCTTTGCAGAGACCGTCCACGTG
>JAEEGK010013728.1_pt1 | contig 18211 bp, 12 predicted proteins | sample 8958771 | NCBI WGS metagenome assembly JAEEGK01 (sample SAMN16246547, study PRJNA631951) | gut metagenome | biome: gut microbiome; feature: rumen; material: SC-attached | host: Bos | place: Iran: Karaj | collected 2018-10
ATGCCGATTTGTATGACAGCACCAACTTTCCGCTGAACGGAGAATATGTCAAGGCGGTCTGCGCTCTTGCCACGGAGGAGGTGGGGCAGTCCCGCTGGTTCAACGCGGTGGCGGTGACGGCCACTGATGAGCAGGTTGCGGAGATTGCGCGGCTCCCGTTTGTCCGCTCGGTGCGCCGCATCGAGGCGGAGGCGCGTCTGGCAGGCTATGAAAAGGATACAATCCGGCAGGCCGACAGTGTGAATTATAAGGCCGGAATGACCTTTCAGCTCCTTCGGATGCAGGGTGAGCTGTTCCGCGAAAAGGGGATTGACGGACGCGGCATACGAATCGCGGTTTTCGATGCAGGTTTCCCCCGTGTGAACACTCACGTGGCTTTCCAGCATCTGCGCGACAGCAACCGCATCGTCGGCACCTGGAACTTCCCGAAGAAAAAAGCCGATGTCTACGGTTGGGACGATCATGGTCTGAATGTTCTCTCCTGCATCACCGGTGTCATTGACACGATGCGGCTTGGGCTGGCCACGGGTGCCGAGTTCCTGCTGGCCCGTACCGAGGTCAAGTCGGAACCTTTCAAGGAGGAGGTCTGGTGGATGCAGGCCATGGAGTGGGCCGACAAGAACGGCGCCGACATCATAAGCAGTTCGCTGGGCTACGGAAAGTCACGCTACAAGGTGAAGGATATGGACGGCAGCTCGCTGGTGGCGAGGGCGGCCAACATGGCGGCCCGCAAGGGGATGCTGGTCTGCACCGCCGCCGGCAACGAGGCGGACGATGACGAATGGAAAATAATCGTCACACCGGCGGATGCGGACAGCGTGCTGACAGTGGGCGGCATAATAAGATCCGAAGACTATTACGAGCATGCCTATTTTTCCTCCTACGGCCCGACTGCGGACGGACGGATGAAACCCAATGTGTGCAATATAGCCACTGTCCGTGCGGCTGACAATGAGCATGACAGCGCCTGGGAGAGTTATGTGCAAGGCACCTCCTTCAGCACCCCGCTGACAGCCGGTTTCTGCGCCTGCGCATGGCAGCTGAACCGCAGCCTGACCGCCATGCAGCTGAAGGCGGAGGTGGAAAAGAGCGCGGACCTGTACCCATACTATGACTACGCGCTGGGATACGGCGTGCCGCAGGCCTCCTGGTTCACGGATCCGGAAAAGAGAAGAAAGGAGACGACCTTTGTGCTGGGGGACAGTGCGGAATATATCCTGTTCAAGCCATTGTCGTATGACAGTTCCAACTTCCTGTTCCTGCATGTGCGGGACAGCGGCGGCTTGGTTGAGAAATATAAGGAATATTCCTACGGTACCTATAAGAAGTTCGATTCCATATACCCTCTGCTCATTCCCAAAAGCAGTATCGGTGACAGGATATTGTGCGTCTGCTACAACGGGTATGTCTCGGAAATCCGGTTGAACGATTCCGACAGGGTGAAATATCGTGACGGGTATAACGCTGATGAGGATTTGATTGTACGGAACAGGCACTCCCATTTTGATTGGAATTTTGAGGAGGATATTGTTGTGGAAGAGGTTGTTGTGGAAGAAGAAGAGGTGGTGGAAGCGGAAATTGGAGACGATGATGTTTCTGATTATTACTTTTACGGTTCTGACCTGTCCCGGACGCTTGCCGACAACAAAATCAACTGGTGGGCGGGACGCTACTCCAATGAGACCCAAATGTCGTTCGGCACGATGGTTGGTATGGGGAACGAGGTGTCATGCAGGGCATGGTCGCCAAATTTAAGTTACAGTGTCAACTACATGCTGAGGCTCTTCAAGCCATGGTACCGGATTGGAGCCGGTTATGGAATCTCGCACACCAATTTCAACAGGCCGGCGCAGTTCGGTATGGAGACATCAAACACCAAGTATTACCGCACCAACCTGGACGAGCTCTACCTGCAGCTATACCAGCGAATCCGTTTTGTGGACAGGGGCAGGAACGGGCTTTTCTGGGATTTTGGGGTGTACGGCAGTTTCGGCTGGACACGTGACAAGAAGCGGATGAAGTCGCATCCCGATGCTGCGGCATACAAGGAGGTGCTGATATGTCCGGACCGGCTGGATGACTACCGCTGGAACTACGGCCTGATGACAGGCATCAGCTATAATATAATCGGCCTTTACGCCCGTTACCGGATGAACGGCCTGCTCGGAAGCGAAGGCAACAGTCCCGACATGGTGCTGCCGAGGCTGTCTGTAGGGATTATTCTTTACATGAAATAATTCCAATAGCATCATTATGAAAAAGCTTTTGGTACCGATATTGCTGAACCTCTGTCTTACAGGTTTCGCACAGTCCTGCTGGTGGGTCTTCCTGACCGACAAGGCAGGCGCCACCTTCGATCCATACACCTATTTCGATGCCAAAGCCATAGAACGGTACCGGCTGAACCATGCCGATTTGTGGGACAGCACCAACTATCCGCTGAACGACAAATATGTTCAGGCGGTCTGTGCCATAGCGACTGAGGAGGTCGGGCAGTCCCGCTGGTTAAACGCGGTGGCGGTCGTGGCCACGGATGAGCAGGTTGCGGGGATTGCGCGTTTGCCCTTTGTCCGCTCTGTCCGGCTGATAGAGTCTGAGCTGCAGCTCGCCTCCTGTGATGAGGATACCAGCCGCAGGCTGACCGACAGCGTGGATTTTAAGGCCGGAATGACCGTCCAGCTGCTGCGGATGCAGGGTGAGCTGTTCCGCGAAAAGGGGATTGACGGACGTGGCATCCGCATCGCGGTGTTCGACGCAGGTTTCCTCCATGTTGACAGCCATGAGGCCTTCAGGCACCTCCGCGACAGCAACCGCATTGTCGCCACCTGGAACTTTTATAAAAATAATGACAATGTGTATGACGAGGGGAGGCATGGCACCGCTGTGCTCTCCTGTATCACCGGTGTCATAGATACCATAGATACCATGCAGTTGGGATTGGCCACCGGTTCGGAATTCCTGCTGGCCAAAACCATGGATGAAAACAGGTCATCACATAAGAATGAGGCCTGTTGGATACTGGCTGCGGAATGGGCGGACAGGAACGGCGCCGACATCATCAGCAGTTCGGTCGGTTACGGGTATGGCTATTACTCGGTGAAGCAGATGGACGGAAGCTCCACCATAGCGAAGGCGGCCAACATGGCTGCCCGCAAAGGGATTCTTGTCTGTCAGGCGGCCGCCAATCTGGGGAATGAAGATGCCTGGAAAACAATTGTCACGCCTGCGGATGCGGACAGTGTCCTGACGGTTGGCGGAATCGAAGGCAAACTGCTTTTTTATGAACATTCCTCTTTTTCATCCTATGGCCCTACGGCAGACGGACGGCTGAAACCTAATGTCTGCAATTTTGCCGACGTTTATTGTGCATCATCAGACAGCACATTTGTTACGTTCGGGTGTGGAACATCATACAGCACTCCGCTGACAGCCGGCTTCTGCGCCTGCGCATGGCAGCTGAACCGCAGCCTGACCGCCATGCAGCTGAAGGCGGAGGTGGAAAGGAGCGCGGATCTGTACCCATACTATGACTATGCGCTTGGATATGGTGTGCCACAAGCCTCATATTTCACGGATCCGGAAAGGAGAATAAAGGATACGACCTTTGTGTTGGAGGACAGTGCGGAATATATCCGGTTCAAGCCGTTGTCGTATGACAGCTCCGGCTTCCTGTTCCTGCATGTGCGGGACAACGGCGGGCTGGTTGAGAAATATTGGGAATATTCTTTTAATAATCATTTGAAGTTTGATACCGTGTGCCCTCTGTTCATCCCCAAAAGCTGTATCGGTGACAGGATATTGTGCGTCTGCTACAACGGATATGTATCGGAATTCCGGCTGAACGATTCCGACAGGGTGAAGTACTGCGACGGGTATAAGGCTGATGAGGAACTGATTGTTCAGGACAGGCACTTCGATTTTGGTCATTATGACATGTCCAGGACGCTTGCAGACAACAAGATTAGCTGGTGGGCCGGACGCCACCGTATGGAGGTGGTCACCTCGTTGTCACTTATGGCCGGTATGAAGGGTGAAACGGACTGCAGTGTCTGGTCCCCATCCGTTTATTTGGGTTTTGCCCATCTGTTCCGGACCTACAGGAACTGGTATTATACCGGATTCGCATACGGATATTCGCACACCTGTTTCAGCAGACCGGCGCAGTTTGGTATGGAGTCCGCACCGGATAACAGCCTCTTTTACCTTACTGCCCTGAACGAATTCTCAATGCAGCTTTTCCAGAGGATTGGTCTTGCCGGCAAGTACGGGGATTTAAAAGGGCTTTTTTGTGATTTTGGCCTCTACGGCAGTTTTGGCTGGACCCGCGACAAGGCATGGTTCAGGAATATGCCGGGAACGTTGGCCTCCAAACAGGTGGTGGTCTGTCCGGACCGGCTGGAGGACTACCGCTGGAACTACGGTGTTATGACCCGTATCGGCTACCGTGGTGTCGGCATATCCGCCAGTTACCGTTTGAACGGGCTTATGGGTGACAAACTTCGCCATCCCGAAATGGTGCTGCCACGTCTGATGTTGGGCGTCAGTTATTTTTTACATTAGCAGTATTTCTGAAGTGTCCGCGCACTCCTTGAGCAGTTTCCGCACGCTTTTGTGCAGCAGCGGATGCACCCAGTCCGGTGCAATGTCGCAGAGCGGCTGCAGGACAAACCTCCGTTTCTCCATAAGCGGGTGGGGCAGGGTGAGCCGCTCCGTCCGCATCACGATGTCATTGTATGCAATCAGGTCGATGTCAATGGTGCGGTCGTGGTAGATGCCGTCCTCGCTCTTGCTGGTGCGGCCCAACAGACGCTCAATCTCCTGGGTCGCATCAAGAACCTCTATCGGGGCGAGCGTCGTCAGCACCTCCGCAGCCGCGTTGGTGAAGGCATGGTCGGATTCGAAGCCCCATGGCGCGGTTTTGTAGTAGGGCGAGATAACAGTCACTTTCCCGACCCTCTCATTCAGAAGCTGCCACAGCCTCCCGAATTGCTCCGTTGTGTCGCCGATGTTCCCTCCGACGGAGAGCAGCAGACTATTGTACCTCGCCATTCAGTATGACGGTTTCCACCTTGTTGCTGCCGTAGGCGTATGGCATGAACTCGATGCTTGGGATTGGCTTGGTGATGAATACATTTGCGGTCTTGCCCTTGGCGATGCTCCCCAGCGTGTCGGCGCAGTCCATGGCGTAGGCGGTGTTGAGCGTTGTGGCGTTTATCGCCTCCTCGGCAACCATCCGGTAGTTGACACATGCCATTGAAAGTACAAGCTGCATGTTGCCGGAGGGGGAGGAGCCGGGGTTGTAGTCGGAGGCCATGGCCACCGGCAGCCCCGCCTCGATTATTTTGCGTGCCGGAGCGTATGGCATGTTCAGGAAAAAGGCGGCGCCGGGCAGGATTGTCGGCATGGTGTCGGAACCCTTGAGCGCGGCAATCTCCTCATCGCCGGTATATTCGATGTGGTCCACCGATAGCGCGTGGTACTTCACTCCAACCTGTATGCCGCCGGAGCGGGCCATCTCGTTGGCATGGATTTTCGGGCGCAGCCCGTGCTTGATTCCGGCCATCAGGATGCGCTCGGTGTCCTCCACGGTGAAAAAGCCCTGGTCGCAGAAAACATCCACAAAGTCGGCCAGACCTTCGCCGGCCACCATCGGTATCATTTCATTAATAATAAGGTCCACATATTCCGTCTGCCGGCCCAAGTATTCCCTCGGGACGGCGTGCGCCCCCAGAAAGTTCGCCTTGATTGTGAGCGGCGAGTTCTCCTTCAGCCGCCGTATCACACGCAGCATCTTCAGCTCGTTGGCGGTGTCAAGGCCGTATCCGCTCTTGATTTCGGCGGCTCCGGTGCCGAAGCTTTCCATCTCCTCCAGCCGGGCGTATGCCGCTTCGTAGAGTGCCTCCTCCGAATCTTCGCGCAGCCGGTCGCAGGAGTTGAGTATTCCGCCGCCGCGTTTGGCAATCTCCTCGTAGGAGAGTCCACGTATCTTGTCAATGTATTCGATTTCGCGGCTGCCGCTATAAACGATATGGGTGTGCGAGTCGCAGAAGCAGGGGAAGACCATCTTTCCGGTGGCGTCAATCTCCTTGTCGGCGCGGATTTCCCCCAGTTTCTCCATCGGGCCGAAATCCTTGATTTTACCTTTGTCAATCAGCAGGTAGGCATCTTTGATGCGCGGCAGGCTCTGCATCTCCTTTCCGGCGCGGAAGCGTACCGGCTTCTCCTCAACCTGCACCAGTTCCTTGATGTTTCTGATAAGTAGCATAATGTATGTTCTGTAAATATTTATATTCGGTTTTCAAAACAGTCCCCAGACAAAGGCCACAATCATCGCGATGCAGACGACCGCCTTGCAGAGCACTCCGCCCAAGAAACCGAGCAGCGAGCCGAAGGCTGCCTTCACAGCCACATTGGGCTGGCTGCCGCCTAAAAGTTCGCCTGCCAGTGCACCCACGAACGGCATGATTATAATGCCGAATGGCGGCAGGACGAAAAATCCCGCAAAGGTGCCGATAAGGCAGCCCCACGATCCGTATTTGCTCCCGCCGAACTTTTTGGTGCCCATGGCGGGAATCATGTAGTCCAGCAGGGTCACCGCCGCCACCAGTATGGCCGCGCCCACCATGAAGGCGGTGGAAAAGGGATGCTTGTCGGAAAGTTGCAGCAGGATGAGCCCGATGTAGCCGATGGGCGGGCCGGGAATGACCGGTGCCACACAGCCTATGAGGCCGATGATCAGGGCAATGCCGCCCAAAATGTAAAATGCGATATCCATAAGTCAGTTTTTAAGGTTGTGTCTTGAAACTGTTGTTCCGCAATGCGCGGAAACGTTTGCGTGCCTCCGGTGCGAACAGGCTGTCCGGATACTGTTTCAGGAGCTGTTGGTACAGGTCCATGGCGGTCAGCGGGTCATGCAGACGCTCCTCCTGAAGTCGGGCGCGCATGAAAAGGGCGTCGTCGGCAAGCAGTTCGTCGCCAAATTGTGTGGTTATCTGCTCCAACAGCCTGTCGGCATCGGAATACTGCTGCTGTTGGATGGCAATATCCGCCCTCAGGTAGAGGATGTCATCGGTGAGGGAGGGGTTCTCGGAATCATTAATGCTGTCTATCAGTTGCAATGCCTTTTCAAATTCCCTGCATTCGGTGCAGTAGCATGCCTTTGCATACAGGTGCAGCGCATTGTCGATGCTGTCGCCGCTCTCATTATCCGCAATCAGCAGCGAGAGCTGCATGGCGTCGTTGGCGATCAGCTTGGAGGTTGCCGCACGCAGCACGTCCAGCTGCGCCTTCGCCCATGCGAACTCCCCCATGTAGAATGCCAGCTTGGCGTTCTTGAACTTGGCGTTCTGTCCGATGGTGTCATTGGGGAAATCCTTCTCCACCTGGCTGTACAGCAGTGTCGCCTCCCACACCTCATCCTCCAAGTGGTAGATGTCGCCTAACTGCAGCTTGCAGGCCGCCTTGCCTTTTGCGCTCAGTCCGGGAGTTTCTATTGCTTTTTCCAGCAGTCCGGTGGCCATGGGGATGTTCTTCATGTACACCGCTTCGATTTCAACGCGGTTCAGGTATGTGCCAAGATTCGCGTCCCTAAGCGGGTGCTGCCTGAAAAAGCTGTCCAGTTCGACCGAAAGCTGCTTTATCTTGGTCATCTCCGGCGGATATTGGCTTGTTATCTGGAGGTATCGCGTATGGATGCTGCCGGAAAGTGCCGCCTCATAGCAGGGAGAAAATTCGGAATAGCTCTTCCGGATGTGGTCGTAACCTGCAATTGCGGTGCCGTAGTCCTTGTTGTCTGCCGCGATGGTGGCAATTTCGTAGGTTCTCCGGCCTTCCCCCTGGAACCTCTTGTCAATCGCTATGGCCTGTTTCAGAGCGGAGGGGTAGTCCTCCTCCTGCAGGGTAAACCAGAGCATCAGGTGGGCATAAACCGGGACATCGGGGTTTTTGTTGGCATACTGCAGAAGCGTCTTGCCCACAAGGTCATGTCTGCTCTTGTCCTCATCATCGGCTATCCAGGTGGTCAGTTCGCTCTCAACGCTGTTGACCTCCGCTTCCGCAGGATGTTCCGCAGCCCAGTGAAGCAGTTCATGAAGAGCCTGCTGGTAATCCCCCTTCTGCCGGTAAAGCATGGTAAGTTCGAAGGCGTAGGCGGATGGTTCGCCCGTCATGGTGCGGATTCGTCCGTAGCATCGGATTGCCTGCTCCGTTAGGCCGTAGTTCAGGAAGGCGGCGGAGAGCTCTTTGAGGGCTTGGGCGGATTTTGCGTCATCGATGCAGCGGTCATATTGCCGCTGTGCCTTGGTGCTGTTCCCCTCTTTCTCATAAACCCATCCCAGATCCACTGGAAACCGTTGGATCTTCGGGTTCTGGCGCATCTGTCGCTGGACGACCTTCTCCGCTTCACGGTAGTTTCCGGTTTCCAGCAGGCAGGGGAGGTAATAGGAATAGCAGTAGTTGTCCGGCTTTTCCCGGAACAATTCGGCGAACAGGGCGGCCGCTTTTTCATATTCCTGACTCTTATAATATTGTACAGCCAGCTGCTCCTGCTGCGCCCTGCTTTGGGCGCGGAGGGGCTGCAGGCAGCTGCATAATGCGGCGCAAAGTGCCATTGTGGTCAAAATGTTTTTCATCGCTTTGTATAACGCATCTCCGGTGCATTTATTGTGCGTGTTGTATCGGAATTGCCACCATTAGCAGTTTTCACGGACAATGCGCTCCAATTCCCCAATAAGATAAAAAGGAAGATTGACAAGCTTGAACGGCTTCCGTCCTACGGTTGTCACCACATCGTCCACACTGAACGGACCGGACCATACACGCACCGCTATGCTTATGGGGGAGGCATCCATAAAACTGTGCAGGGAACGGAGGTGTGAATTGTGTCCGGTCTTCACCTCAATCGGAACCAATTGTGAATCGACCACCCAAGTCAAATCCACTTCCGCTCCACCATCCCCTCTGCCCTTGGTCCAAAAACTCCGCGTCTGGTTGATGTCGTTGTTCAGGTTAAGCAGTTCCTGCGCCACAATTTGTTCCCCGATGCGTCCTTTCCAAATATCCAGCAGGTCATTGGCGTTGATGATTTCCTGACGGACTTTGGTGACATAGTTAAGCATCCCTGTGTCCAGCCAGAATAGTTTCGGCATGCGACGGTGTTCAGGCAGTGCAGGCAGTCGTGCTGAAGTGGATGGATATACCAGTTCCAACAGCATGGCCTTCTCCAGCAGGCGGAACCCCTCTGCCACCTCCTTTGATTTGTATTCTGAACCGGCAAAATTGCCCAACGTTATCACAGAACCGGCATGATACCAGCCGTACCGCATCAGCAATCGGACAGTTTCTGTCATCTTTTTGGTCTTCGCACACTTTTCCGCATCATCAATATAGCCGCGCAACAAACGGCTATAGATGCCATCAACCGCGAGCATGTCCCGATGGTCTGCAAAATGCTGGACCACTTCCGGCATACCTCCTACAATGCAATATTGGTTGAAAAAAGCCATCAGCTCATCGTGAAAATGCACAGTGTGTCTGTATTGGCTTAACAGCTCCACTTTGTCCTCACCTTGGGTTGCCGACAGGAACTCGCAGAAAGAGCAGGGCCTTACAGGCAGATACCCAACCCTTCCAACCGGGAAAGAGAGATTCATGTCAACCAGGTTCTCAAGCAGCGAACCGGCTGTAATGATAAACAGTTCAGGCATATCCTCATGAAAATAACGCAATTTCGATACTGCATAAGGGGAATTCTGTATCTCATCGATGAAAAGAAGCGTGTCGCCGTTTTTCCGCCGGATTCCTTTGCGCAGAAACAGGAGTGGCAGCATTTCCTGTAACGGCAGGCCGCTTTCAACTATGGAGCGTTCCTCTGGGCGCTCCATGTTCAGGCTGATGAAATTGTCAAATTCCATCCCAAAATTGTTAATAACTGTTGTCTTACCAACCTGTCTCGCACCCCTGACTACCAACGGAAGGTGTGAAGTGTTGTTTCTCCATTTATTTAATTCTTTTATAATCTGCCTTTTAAACATGTTAACCCTTCTGTTATTTTCGTGATGCAAATATACAAATTTGTTGCAAAATACAGGGTGATACCAAAAAAAATAGTTGCAAATTACTGGATAATCATGCCAAATTTTGTTGTAAAATACGGGATAACATGTTTTCTTTTTGTTGCAAAATACGAGATGGCAATTTTATTCATTTTGTCGTTTGTTTTTTAATCATTAACTTGACAATCAATCTTATGTATAAAATATATCCGGAATCTGGATGGAGTGGGAAAACCAATCTGTTTTTTGTTTATCTTTGCATTCTTAAAATTAATGTATAGTAACAAAGTTATTCTGTTTGTATTCAGTAATTTATGATTATTGTGTACCGGCAGGACGGCAAATTATCAGTAAAAAAAACGCAGAATGAAGGTTTATCAGACGAGTGAAATCAGAAATGTGGCCCTCCTGGGAGGCGCACGTGCAGGAAAAACCACCTTGGCGGAGGCCATGGCTTTCCACGGCGGAGTCATCAGCCGCAGGGGCAGTGTGGAGGACAAGAATACGGTTTCCGATTATCGGGACGTTGAATTGGAAAGGCAGAACTCCATCTATTCCACGGTGATGTATGCCGAATGGAAAAATATGAAGATTAACATGATCGACTGCCCCGGCTTCGACGATTTCGTCGGGGAGGCGGTTGCCGCCCTCCGCGTGGCGGACGCCGCGGTGCTGGTGCTGAACGCCCAGAACGGTGTTGAGGTCGGTGCCGAAGTGCAGTGGCGCAGCATCAAGCGGTTCAACAAGCCGGTTATCTTCGCAGCCAACCAGATGGATCATGAAAAGGCCAACTTTGACGAGACTGTCAGGCAGTTGAAGAATTTCTTCGGCAACGGCGTGACGGTTATCCAATATCCCACCAATGCTGTCGGCGCCGCCTTTGAGGGTGTGATTGACGTGCTGCACGGCAAGCTGCTCAAATTCCCGGTGAACGGAGGTGACCCTGTTGTGGATGAGATTCCCGCCAGTGAGAAGGACAAGGCCGAGGAATTGCTGAACACTCTGATTGAAAACGCCGCTGAAAACGACGAGGCCCTCATGGAGAAATTCTTTGAGGAGGGCACGCTCACGCCGGACGAAATCAAGAAGGGTCTCCGTCTCGGTATCATCAGCCGTTCCGTGTTCCCGGTGCTCTGTTGCTCCGCGAAGACCGACCAGGGTGTTAATGCGCTGATGGATTTCATCATTGAAAATGCGCCCGCTCCCGACCAGATGCCGTTTGAAAAGACCACGGCCGGCAAGGAGCTGAAGTGCAGCTCAGCCGAACCGCTCTCCGCCTTTGTCTTCAAAGTTAATGTCGAGCAGCACCTCGGCGAGGTCGCCATGATGAAGCTCTATAACGGCGAGATGCCCGTCGGTGCGGATGTGGTTAATTCCGCCAACGGCTCCAAAGAGCGTATCTCCCAGCTGGTCTGTGTCGCCGGAAAAATCCGGACACAGGTCGAGAAGGCTTGCGCCGGTGATATTGTCGGCACCATCAAGATGAAGAGCGTCGGCACGCAGCACACGCTGAATTCCCTCAAGAATCCGGACGATGTCCTTCCGCCCACGGTCTATCCTGAGCCCAAGTTCCGCACCGCAGTCCGCGCAAAGAACTCCTCCGATGACGAAAAGCTCGGCCAGATCCTGAACGACATCAAGAAGATGGATCTCACCTTCCTGGTGGAGCAGTCCAAGGAGCTGAAGCAGATAATTGTCTCCGGACAGGGTGAGCAGCACCTGAATATCAACAAGTGGATTATTGAGAAGATCAACAAGATAGAGGTTGAATTCTACGCCCCGAAGATTCCGTATCGCGAGACCATCACCAAGTCGGCCGAGGCCATGTACCGTCACAAGAAACAGTCCGGCGGTAGCGGCCAGTTCGGTGAGGTGCACATGCTGATCGAACCCTATTTCGACGGCATGCCCAACCAGACCAAATATCCCATCCGCGACACTCAGGAGTATCCGCTGGAGTGGGGCGGCAAGTTAGTCTTCAACAACTGTATTGTCGGTGGTGCCATCGACGCACGCTTCATGCCCGCCATCCTGAAAGGTATCATGGAGAAGATGGAGGAGGGGCCGCTCACCGGTTCCTACGCCCGCGACATTGTCGTCAATATTTATGACGGTAAGATGCACCCGGTCGATTCAAACGAAACCGCGTTCAAGATTGCAGGCCGTACCGCCTTCCGCGAGGCCTTCAAGAATGCCGGCCCGCGTATCCTTGAACCCATTTACGATGTGGACGTGTTTGTCCCTGCCGAGAACATGGGCGGTGTGATGACCGACCTGCAGGGCCGCCGCGGTATCGTGATGGGCATGGACAGCGAAGGCACCTATCAGATTATTCATGCCAAGGTGCCGCTGGCCGAGATGAACAAGTATTCCACCTCGTTGAGTTCCATCACCAGCGGACGTGCCTCCTACAGCATGAAATTTTCGGAGTACCAGCAGGTGCCCGCCGATGTCCAGTCCGCGCTGCTGAAGGCCTACGAGGAATCCCAATCCGACGAGGATTAAAATTAAATAGGAAAATACCTATCTGTAGGGACGTCATATCATGGCGTCCCTTTTTTTATCCCGAATTACCGCCGTTTCTATATCGGTCATACCATGGCGTCCCTTTTTTTTACGCCCATCCCGATTTCCGCCACCCCATCAGTTTTCCACAAAACCATTTTGGAATAAAATTTGCGGTAGCGGTGGAGCGTATCGCATTTTGAACTATCTTTGCATTTTTAACGAGAAAATTTGACGGATGATTTCGGAATCAAACGAGAAAATTAAAGAGGTTGCCATACAGTGCATTCAGAAGGAGGCGGATGCCGTCGGGCAGCTGACAAACTTTGTGGACGACGGGTTTGTGCAGAGCGTGAAAATCATGTTTCATGCCACCGAGGGGCGCATCATCGTTACCGGCATCGGCAAAAGCGCCATCATCGGGCAGAAGATGGTGGCCACGCTGAACTCCACCGGCACGCCGGCCATCTTCATGCACGCGGCGGACGCCATCCACGGCGATTTGGGCATCATCCAGCCGAACGATGTGGTGGTATGCATCTCCAAAAGCGGCAACACGCCTGAAATAAAGATGCTTCTGCCGATGATCCGGATGCGCGACAACAAGGTGGTGGCCATCGTTGGCAACACCGAGTCATATCTGGCCAAACAGGCCGATTTTGTCGTGAACAGCACCGTTTCAAAGGAGGCCTGACCCAACAATCTGGCACCAACCAGCAGCACCACTGCGCAGCTGGTCATGGCGGATGCGCTGGCGGTATGCCTCATGTCGCTTCGCGGCTTTTCGGCGCAGGATTTCGCCCGCTACCATCCGGGCGGCACTCTGGGCAAGCAGCTGTATCTGAAGGTGCGTGACCTGAGCAAGGAGAACGAGTGCCCCCAGGTGAGTCCGGAGGACGAGCTGAACACTGTCATCTATGAGATTTCCTCCAAACGGTTGGGCATGACAGCCGTGCTGGATGCCGGACGGCAGATTGTCGGTATCATCACCGACGGTGATTTGCGCCGGATGCTGCACAAGACATCGGATGTGCTTTCGGTGCGTGCCAAGGACATCATGTCGCCGCATCCGAAAACCATCCATGAGGACGAATTGGTTGTGAAGGCGTTGGAAATAATGCGCAAGAACAGCATCACCAGCGTTCTGGTCGTGGACGACGAAAACAGGTACACGGGGGTCATCCACCTGCACGATATTATCAAGGAGGGTATAATTTGATGTAGCGTTTTGCTGTTTTGGAACGTCTTGTATATTATATATAACAGGAATGACAATGAAAAGGAATTTGTTTTTATGGCTTGTGCTTGCAGCGCTCTTGTTCGGAATGTCGGACGCAAGTGCGCAGAAGCGTGCCAAAAAGGAGAAGTACAACTATGAGATCACAATCGTGTTGGAGGGGGTTCCTGACACGATGCTCTACATCGGCTACTATTACGCGGACAAAACCTATTCGCGCGATTCGCTGTTTGTTGAGAAGCGCAAGCCATACACCTTCGTCCTGAAGGGGAACGACACATTGAGCCGCGGCGTGTATATCGTTGCCGGACAGCGGAAAAACAAATATTTGGAGTTCGTCATGGACACCGCACGCCATTTCACCATCCGTGCAACGCAGCTGCAGCCGCCCTTCTATGATGTGCTGAACCATCTGGAGTTCATTGGCTCACCGGAAAACGATCTTTTTCTGGAATTCCAGAAACGCATGGTGGTTTTCCAGTCACGGGTGATGGAGACAGGCAAGGCCTACAAGCAGGAGGAGGCCAAGGGCGAACAGGCCAACAAGGAGGCTTTGGCGGCCATGAAGGCGGAGCAGAAGCTTTGTCTTGACAGCATGCATGAATATACGAACTCCGTCATCTACGGCCATCCGGACCATCTGTTCTCCAAAATCCAGCGGATGAATGTGGATGTGGAGATTCCCGAAAAGCCTGCCGGTGCGGATTCGCTTTGGGAGTACCGCTACTATGTGAACCACTACTGGGACAACACCGACCTTGGTGAGGACGGGCTCATCTGCGCCCCGCTCTTCTATCCCAAGCTTAAACGCTTTTACGATGGCATAGTTCCTGTTTCGGTCGATTCCATCATAAAATACACCGACCTGCTGCTGGACAAGACAACCTCCAGGGAGCTGTTCAAGTATGTTGTCTGGTATGTGACTCACAAGTACGAGCGCAGCCAGTACGTGGGTCAGGATGCGGTTTTTGTGCACATGGTGCTCAAATATTATGAGGCCGGACGCTGCCCCTGGGTCGATTCCACGCAGTTGGAGGCGATGGTGGAGCGGGCGCACAAGCTGGATCCCATCCTGCTCGGACGCACGGCGCCCAATTTGTGGATGATGGACACCAACCACACGCTCCATTCCAATTACGAGTTCAACAGGCAGTTCACCATAATGTGGTTCTGGGATGTGGACTGCTCGCACTGCAAGTCGGCCACACCGAAGCTGGCTGAGCTCTACCACCGTATGAAGGACAGTCTTGACATGGAGGTCATGGCCATCTGCATGTCGGCCGACACGGTGGCCTGGAAACGCTATTTGCGCGAGCATGACATGCCGTGGGTGAATGTTGGGGGCAATGTCGCCAACATGGATTTCATCGATGTGTATGATGTGCATTCCACACCTTACATCTATGTGCTGAACCGTGAAAAAAAGATTATTGTGAAGAAACTCTCCATTGAGGAGCTGGAGAATTTTCTCCGGAAATATGCCAAGGGGGAGGTGAGATATTGATTTTAAGGATATATAAGAAAGGAAAGATTTTAAGATGAAGACAATCCGTATTGTGGATGTATTAAGGCAGGGTTCCGACCTTGTCGGCAAGGAGGTGAATGTGAAGGGATGGGTGCGCACCAAACGCGGCAACAGCGCGGTGAATTTCATTGCGCTGAACGACGGTTCCACGGTGCATTCCCTGCAGGTTGTGGCCGATGTGGCCAATTTTGACGCTGCGTTGCTCAAGCAGGTGACCACGGGCGCATGCCTTTCGGTTACAGGCACGCTGGTGGCATCGATGGGGAAGGGGCAGGCTGTTGAAATACAGGCGGCATCGATTGAGGTGCTGGGCACTGCCGACCCTGAAAAATACCCGTTGCAGAAAAAGGGTCACAGCATGGAGTTTTTGCGTGAGATCGCGCACCTGCGTTTCCGCACCAACTATTTCGGCTGCGTGATGCGTCTGCGCCACGCCATGGCCTTTGCCATCCACAACTATTTCAACGACCACGGTTTTGTATATCTGCATACGCCGCTGATTACAGGTGCCGACTGCGAGGGCGCAGGTGAGATGTTCCAGGTGACAACGCTCGATCTGGAGAACCTGCCGCGCACTCCGGAGGGGAAGGTTGACTACAGCCAGGACTTTTTCGGCAAATACACCAGCCTTACTGTTTCGGGGCAGCTTAACGGCGAACTTGGCGCCATGGCGCTTGGCAAAATCTACACCTTCGGGCCGACATTCCGGGCCGAGAACTCCAACACTCCGCGCCATCTGGCTGAATTCTGGATGATTGAGCCGGAGATGGCATTCTATGAGATTGAGGACAATATGGAGCTGGCGGAGGATTTCATCCGCTATCTTGTGCAATATGCGCTGGATCATAACATGGATGACCTGCAGTTCCTGAACGACATGTTCGACAAGACTTTGCTTGAGCGGCTGCAGTCCGTCGGAAAGGAGTCGTTTGCGCGGCTTACCTATACGCAGGGCATTGACATCCTGCTGAAATCGGGCCACAAGTTTGAGGTGCCGGTGGAGTGGGGAATGGACCTGCAGTCCGAGCATGAGCGTTTCCTGGTGGAGCAGCACTGCAAAAAGCCGGTGATTATGACCGATTATCCTAAGGATATCAAGGCATTCTACATGAAGCAGAACGATGACGGCAAGACTGTTCGCGGCATGGACATCCTCTTCCCGAAAATCGGTGAGATTATCGGCGGTTCGGAGCGTGAGGCCGATCTGGACAAGCTGATGTCGATGATCCGTTCCCGCAACATGAACGAAAAGGCTCTGGACTGGTATCTCGACACCCGCCGTTTCGGCACTGCGCCGCACAGCGGATTCGGGCTTGGATTTGAGCGGCTGCTGCTGTTTGTCACCGGCATGGCCAACATCCGCGATGTGATTCCCTTCCCGCGCACACCGCAAAACGCCGAGTTCTGATGCGCCGGATGTCACGTTGCATTGTGGTGCCTCTGCTTGCACTGCTGCTTTACGGTTGCGGCGGGGATAATTACACCCCCAAGCCGCGCGCCTACTACCGCATCGACCTTCCGGAGCATGCCTACCAGCGCTGGGACACCAACTACCCGTATGCCTTTGACTATTCAAGCTATGCGCAGGTCATTCCCCGGGACGACCCTTCTGCCGAACCCTATTGGATGAACATTTACTATCCCGATTGGAACGCCACGCTGCACATCAGTTACAAGCCTGTGCGCGACAATCTGGAGCAGTTGCTTGACGATGCCCGTTTTTTCACCACAAAGCAGATTCCAAAGGCTGAGGATTTGATTGAAACAGATATCCGGGACACGGTATCCCGCGTTTATGGCAAGGTGTATGAGTTTACCGGCCAGCATGTGGCCTGCACTTACCAGTTCTGGCTGACCGACAGGGAAAAACATTTCTTCCGTGCGGCGTTGTATTTCCACACGGTTCCCAACAACGACTCCCTCGCGCCTGTACAGCAATTCATCCGCACCGACATGGAACGGATGATAGGGAGTTTCAGGTGGAAGTGACCCGGCACTGCCGGATGCAGTTGTTCAGCCGGATTACGCTTCCGGTGAAAATTCCGATTTTCCCACGCCGCAGAGCGGGCATGTCCAATCGTCAGGGAGCTCTTCAAACGGAGTGCCCGGGGCGATGCCGTTGTCCGGATCCCCCACTTCAGGGTCATACACATAACCACATGTGTCGCAAACGAACTTCTTCATTTTTAAAAAAATAAATGTTAATACTAATGGTTGTTACCATACTGCAAAAATAGCAATTTTTTGTGTTGGAAAATATCAGTTGAAGAGGGAATTTGTGTTTTATTTTTGAGTACTTTTGCAAAAAAATAAAAATAAGAAAAAAGTGAAGACAATCATGGACGAACAATTTTTTGAAGACATCAGACGCTTGATAGAGCTGGAAAAAGAAAACGTCAGAATCAATTGGGCGTTATTGCAGGAGATGATGGAAAGTGGTGTGCAGGAAATAAAGCAGTTGGACCGTGTCGCGGACCGTTTGCTGGATTCAATGCTTGGACTGACCTGCGCGGGAGAGGAGGAATACCATCAGTTTTTGGATTACATGGCCACTTTTAATTCAACTGAGGCAAAGGAGCGGCGCGATGATTTGGAATATGACATGGGATATAAGACTCATGTGCTGTATGCCGCTGCAATATTGTGCAAAAGGGAGTTGGAACCTTTCACTTCACCGGACGGGCGTGCCTCATTCAAAGTTGTCATGGATGATTACATTCCCCAAGTGTATAATGTGATGAAGCAAACCGCCTCATTCCTGTTCTTTGCGCATTATGCCAACGGACGTTCTGTTCCGGACATGATGCAGATGTTAAAAACTATTACAGAAGAAACCGACTATGTGCTGAAGCATATCGATGAATTTGAAGACCTTATGCATTATCCGAAAGA
>JAEEGK010013729.1_pt1 | contig 18210 bp, 14 predicted proteins | sample 8958771 | NCBI WGS metagenome assembly JAEEGK01 (sample SAMN16246547, study PRJNA631951) | gut metagenome | biome: gut microbiome; feature: rumen; material: SC-attached | host: Bos | place: Iran: Karaj | collected 2018-10
ATCAATTATTATTGTTATAATAATTAAAAATTTAATTAGAATTTTATATATTATAAAAATAATTATTTGAAATATTCATATAAAAAAATATTAATTTTTAATATAATGTAAATAAATTTTATTAAATAAACTAAATATAAATAATTTAATTAATTATTATTTAATTATCTTTTTTTTTTGAAAATAATAAATTTTGAATTTTCCAATGATATTTATTATTTTTTATATTTTCAATACAATCATCTAAAGAAAGAAACATTACATAAGTATTAACAAAATAATAATAATAATTTTTATAAGGAGGAACAATACAATGTAAATGTAAATGTTCAATACTATTAAAAGGAGGAACATGAAATCCAAATATCATATCACTCTCTTTAATATCATTTGATTTTTTTAGCATATGTTCTATTGCATTTTTTTTCATATAATTTAATAAATCTAAATGTTTATTAGATAAACTATTAACATTTTTTATATGATCTTTTGGAATAACTAATATATGAAATCTTGACATTGGATATTTATCATTAAAAACAACAATTTTTTCGTCTTCAAAAATTACATCTTGTGTTTCCCAATGACAAAAAATACATTTTTCATCATAATCTTCTCCTCTTTTTATATTTTTATTTTTTTCCATGTTTAATTTTTTAATAAATATAAAATTTAATTTAAATATTTATAAAAGATAGTAAAATATGAAATATAAAAACTAAAAATAAATAATTTTATTTTAAAATTTGATTGATTTAATTGTTAAATTTTTTTATTATAAAAAAAAGTAAAACTTTTATATTAAATTAAAAATATTTATATCTTATTAAATAATATGATTTTTTTATTAAAATATATTTATCAATTTTTTATTTTAAAATTTTTTTCATTTCCAATCGGAAATCCGCTTTTCCAAATTCCTTCATATTCATAATTTTCATCAATAACAAATTTTCCATATCCTTCAAATTTAGATTTTTCAAAATTTCCTTCATAATAAGAATTTTTTTCATATGTAAATATTCCAAATCCATTTCTTTCATAATCTTTAAATTCTCCTTCATATATTTGACCAAAATTATATTCATATTTGGCTATACCTTCAAATTGTCCATTTTTAAATTCTCCTTCATAAATATCACCACTTGGTTGTTTAAGAATTCCTATTCCATTTTGAGTTCCATTTGAATACTCTCCTTCATGTGAAAAGCCTTTATAAAATAAATATCCATAATCATCAATAAAATTATTTTTGAATTTTCCATAAAAAATTAAACCTTCAAATGGAGTTTTTTCTAATCCTTTTATTATTCCATAACCATTGATTATTCCTTGATTGTGTTGTGAAATTAATTTTATACCTAATTTTTCGAATATAAAAATTCCAAATTCATCTATTTTATTATTTTTATATTTGCCAATATATTTAGTTTCAATTTTAGTTCCTTTAGCAAAAACAATTTTTTTTACTTCTTCTGTTTCATTTGTGATATTAATATTTGTATTTAAAATTGGGGAAATTTTATTTATACAATCATTACATAATTTTGAAAATAAATTTAAATTTGAATTTGCCATATTTTCATTTTTTTGTTTCAAATTATTTTCCACAACTTTTTTAAGTTTTTCATTATTTGAATTTTTACAAAATTCAATAAGTTCTTCTTTAATTTTTTCAATATTAGGTCTTTCATTAATTTTAGAAATACATTTTTTATAAATTTCAATTAATTTTGAATCACATTTATCTTCTTTTTTAATTTGATAAGGTTCATAAATATCTTCTGAAATTTTTTTTGGTGTTTTTCCTGTTAATAATTTACACATTAAAATTCCATAACTATAAATATCATATTTAGGGTCAAATTTAATATCTTCTTCAGAATTTATTTTTTTTATTAATTCAGGATCTGCATATAAACATGTAATACCAAAAACATTCTTTCCTTTTATTCCACTTACACCAAAATCAATTATTTTTAAATCAGGATATTTTTCAATATTTGAATCATTTATAAATTTTGTTTTTAATAAAATATTTTGAGGCTTTAGGTCTGAATGTATTATTGGATTATAATCTATTCCAAATGGATTTAAATTTTTTTCTGGATCATGTAGAGCATTTAACCCATCTGCTATTTGTAACAGACAATGAATCTTAAAATCTAAAGGAAGATTTGAATTATCTTCCATTAAATCAGATAAATCTCCTCCATCCATATATTCCATATAAATTCTGTTATTTTTTAATGATATGAAATATATTTTTATTAAATTTTTATGAATTAAATTCACCATCATTGCTGTTTCATAAAAAAAATCTTTAAGAAAATCAAAAGATTTTTTTTCGGTAAATTCTTTATATATTAAATTATAATCTTTTCCATTTCTTCCTTTTTTTGTTATTTTTTTTATGATAGTTTTATTATTTTTTAATCTTTTTATTGTTTTTTCATTTTTATTTTCATCTGATATATCACAACCCATAAAATTTATTCATTAAAATAATTTTTATGATTTATATAAAAAAGTAAAATAATAAAATAAAAAATTTTTGTTGATGATAAAAATTAAAAATATTACAAAAATGAAATATTTCAAATAAAATAATTTTTTAAAAAATTAACAAAAAAGTATATTCTTAATAAAATTAATAATATAAATAAAATATATATATTAAATATATTTATAATTATAAAGTTTTTTTCTTTTTATAACTATTTTGATTATCATTATTAATATTTGTATTATCTATTTTTACATTATTATTGGCTTTTTTAAAAGTTTCTGGTTCTCCTTTTTCATTTGAAAAACAACATCCCATTTTTAATATAGTTTATAATAAATTTAAAAATTAATTATTATATTAATTAAGAACAAAATGCTATTTTTTAACAACAATAAAAAATAAATTTTATTTATTTTTATTTATCTTTATTAATGTAAATATTATATATATATATAAAATGCTGATTAATAATAGGTACGAAATAATTGAAGGAATTGGAAGAGGTGGATTCGGTGATGTTTTGAAAGCAAAAGATAAAAAAAATGATGATATGATTGTAGCAATAAAACAAATAATTAAATCTAAAATGGATTTTGAATCATTTAACAATGAAATAAATTGTTTAAAATTTTTAGAATGTGAATATTCTGTAAAAATATATGAATATATAACTGATGATCCTATTTATTATTATATAATAATGGAATATTGTGACACAGATTTACAAACAATTTTGAATAATTCTTTAGATATAAATGATGGCTTAAATGGTAATCAAATAAGAAAAATATTATTTCAATTAAATTATATTTTTAAAAAAATGTATTCAATAAAAATAATTCATAGAGATTTGAAGCCAAATAATATTTTTATAAAATATACAAATGATGAACAAACAGAATTTGATATTAAATTAGGTGATTATGGATTCACAAAAGAAGTTTCTTCAGCAAAAAAAACGAGAACAAATGTTGGAAGTTTTTATTTTATAGCCCCAGAAGTGATTAAAGAAAAATATAATAATAAATCTGATTTATGGAGTTTAGGTGTAATTATATATTATTTAGTTACAAAAAGATTACCTTTTAATTCTTATGAAGAAATTATTGAGGGTAAATATAAAAAAGAAGATTTTCCTTCAAATTGGAAATTATTAAAAAATATTGTTGAAAAATTATTAGTCGTTGATATTGATAAAAGATTAAGTTGGAATGAATATTTAAATAATGAATTATTTAAAAAAATGGAAAAAATGGATTTTAAAAAAGAAGAATATGAAGAAATTCGAAAAAAATTTTCAAAATATAAAGATAATATTATTGTAGAAAAGACTGAATTTGAAACAAAAGATAAAAAATATTATGGGGAAATAATAAAAAATAGTAATAATATTTTACATGGAATAGGAATTTTATTAATGAAACAAGAAGGAGTAATTTATAAAGGTTTATTTAATAAAAATAAAAAAGAAGGTAAAGGAATATATATAGATGTAGAAGATAATAAATACGAAGGAGATTGGAAAAATAACAACATAGAAGGAATAGGAATATTTTATTTTTCAGATGGAACAAAATATGAAGGTGAATGGAAAAATAATAAAAAACATGGAAAAGGGACATTTTATTTTTCTAATAATGAAAAATTTGTTGGTGAATGGAAAAACGATCAAAGAGAAGGAAAAGGAATTTATTATTATTTAAATGGTGATAAATATGAAATTGAATATAAAAATGATAATACTTTTACAAATAAAATTAAATATTTTTATTCAAATAATGGTAGTATATATGAAGGAGATTATATTAATAATAAAATAGAAGGAAAAGGTATATGTTATTATAAAGATAATGAAAAATATGATGGAGAATGGAAAAATGGGAAAAAAGATGGAAAAGGAATTTATTATTATTCTGATGGAGGAAAATATGATGGAAATTGGAAAAATAATAATAGAGAAGGAAGAGGAATAGCTTATTATTCAAATGGTGAAAGATATGATGGAGATTGGAAAAATGATAAAAAAGAAGGAAAAGGAATTTATTATTTTAATAATGGAAGTTATTATAGTGGAGAATGGAAAAATGGAAAAAGAGAAGGTAAAGGAATTTATATTGATTCTAAAGGTGAAAAATATGAAGGAGAATGGGAAAATGATGATTTAAATACATGTATAATATTTTAATATATAATTTTTAATAAAGAAAGTTTTATTTTAATTAAATAATATTAATAATTTTTTTAATTTATAAAATTTTGATTTTTTTAATTTTATTTCCATAAAATTATATTCAATTAAATAAAATAATAAATAAGTAAAATAAAATTTATTTATTTTGATAATTAAATAAATAAATCTTAATAAAATCGATTATTTTTTTACAATTTAGATTTTTAAAAATTTAACAAATTTTTTATAAATAATAATTACAAAAATTATATTTATAAATTTTATTTTAATTTAAAATATTCTTCATTTAAATTTAATTATATTTAATACAATTCAATTCTTGCAATATTTTTCAATCCTATTCCAACACAACTAAAAATATATTGTTTATAACTTTCAGGAATTTCATCTTTTTTAAAGTTATAATTTTTTTCATCTTCTTCTTCTTCATTTTCTTCATTTTCATTATTTTCATTATCTTCTTCATCATCAGAAGACTCTTCTTTATCATATTCATCCCATTCTCTAATATTAAATTTAACTCCCAATAATTTATTAATTAATATTAAAACTCCTTTTGTATAATTAGTAATTTTCCCAATTTTCATATAACTCACATAATTTTTTTCAGCCAATGCCATTAAAAATAAAAACAAACCTTGATTATTCGAATTTATACATCCAGCGCAATAAATTTGATTTAAAAATTTTAAAGTAATTTCTTTAGCAACGTCATTCGCATTTTTATCTAAATTATTTATATCATTTATCCCATCAGAACATAAATAAAACCCATTTTTTGTTTCAGCACATAAAGATAAACCATAACCAGGAGAAATTTCATTTAAATTTTTATCTTTATAATTATCATTCATAATATAAACATCAGGTAAAAAATTATTTAAAACTCCTCTACAAGAATCAATTAAAGCTCTTGAATAACTACTTTGTAATTTCGAAGTAAAAGCTATCCCTCTTACTCTTTTAATTTTTCCTTCATCTTTCCAATCAAAAGGGGCAAAATTAGTAACAATAGGAATTTTAAAATATACCTCTCCTTTTCCATTAGGTAGTACACCCCTTTTTTTTATTTTAAATTCTACATTATCTCCTACTATTAATTTTTGCATTAATAAACATGTTGACATTTGGAATGAATCCACACTACAATCAATATCATTATTTGTTATTCCTGTTAAAGAGATATGTAAACTTTCTTTTCCAAAAAAAGAGATAGGTATTAAACCTTCGCAATAATATGTTATACATCTTGAACGATCTGTTTCGAATGTAAAATTATCTCCGTAATTATTTGTTATTGTTCCTGGAATTAATGTGAGATTTGTTCCAGTACTGTTTATATGAATTATTGTTCCGTTTGTTATTGAAGATATTAAATGTAAAAAATTTATTTCATATGATGTTAATCCTGGGTTTATTGAATCGGAACGAATGTCTGAAATTTTTATTGCACGATTTAATAATAATGAATATGCGATTTTTAAACGGAAATAATTTGAACCATGTAATTCTAAATATTTATTTTTGTTTAATTTTTGAGAATTTTTTATTTCTTCGGGTTTGTTATTTAAATCTTTGCTTGTTATTATTATTTCTTTGTTGTTATTATTTGAATTTTTCATAATGTTAATTATGAATAAAAAAAAATAAAAATTATTATTAAATTAAAATTTGATAATAATAAAATTTAAATTAATATTAATTTTAAAATATATTTTTACTTAAAATGTTAGTAAATTAAATAAATATTATAAAAAATTAATTATTTTATTATTGAATTATAATTATGATTTTTAATTTCGAATATGCAACAAATAAATTTTCATTTTTAAAAAAATTAAAGAAATTTTCGAAAAAAAAAATTATTTATTTTTTATCATTTTTTTTAATCATTCTTTTTATAATTTCTTTTTATAAAAATATTCAATCATTAAAATATAAAAAAGATAATTTCAATTATCAAAACACATTAAAAAAAACTCAATTAAATGTTAATGATTTAAAAGAAAAAATTTCATTATTTAACCAAAATAAAAATTTAATAGAAAATAACTTAAAAAATGAAAAAATAAATGAAAAAAATTTCATTTCCGAAAATGAAAATTTAAACGAAAAAAAACAATCAAAAGAATCTGAATTAAAAAAATTAAATGAAACATACATCAACAAAAAAGAAGAATATTCAAAATTATTAAATTTTTATATAGAAAAATTAGGAAAACCAAATGTAAAAATTCCTTTAGAACCATTTCCTAATTATCCTTCAACTGATCTATACAGCACATCTCATTACATAGAAAATTCTACAATAATTAAATTTAAATGGCAAGAAATTCAATTAAATGAATGGATTTATTCAAACGGAACATTAATTTATGAATTAATTTATAGTTCATCAAAAAGTGGTTTTTCTTCAAAAAATGTTAAAGAAGCTTTGAAAAGTAAATCACCTTATAAAAACACCTTATTTATAATTCAACTTGAAGATTATACTATAATTGGAGGGTTTACTTTTTCACCTTGGGAAGGAGAAGGATTTATAAGAGGTGCAGGAACATTTTTATTTAATTTAGATAATCAAAAAAAATATAGAGTTGTTGATGATTCTAAAGCTTTATTTAATTCACAAAATATAATATGTCAATTTGGTGATGAAGATTTAGTTATTAAAGATAACGAAGCCTATTCAAAATTTCCTAAATCATTTGGAGACCCTACTAATAATATGAATATAATGAAAAATGAATTAACAAATGGAAACGAAACATTAAAAATTAAACAATTTGAAATTTATATGTTAAAAAGAGATTATTATAGTGATAATCAATATGAAGAATGATATATAAAATATCATTATATTATTATTTAAATTATATATTATTTATAGAAATAAAATATAGTAATAAATAGTAGTAATAAATCTTTTATATATATAATAATATTAATTATATAAATTATATTATTAAATTCATTATTTAAATTTATATATTCAATGGGAAATAAAAATAATATTTTTTCTATGGATTATTCTTCTCAAAATGTTTTTACTATTTATGCAAACGGAGATAATTCATATGGCTCAATTTCTCGTTTAAATGACCGTAATTTAAATATAAAAAAATTATGGGTATTTAATTTTCAATGTTTTGCTATTGATGTTTTCGGTAATTTAATGTCTTGGGGTTTAAATAATTATTATCAATTAGGTAACACAACTGTTAATAATTATTTATTTAATGATCCAAATTCAATAAATGATTCTTTTAATTATATTTATTCATATAATTTACCTGAATATTATTTAAAAAAATTAAATATTGCTAATTTAAATTATAAAGCACCATTGTCAGGAAAAGATATTAAAAAAATTGATGGAGGAGATGGATTTACTTTATTTTTATTAAAAAATGGAGAATTATTTGGATGTGGAAGAAATGATAATTTACAATTAGGAATTGATATATCATATGAAAAATGTGAATTAGTTTCAGGAAAAAAATGTTTAAAATATATAACAAAAATCGAATATTTCTCTAAAAATAATATTAAAATAAAAGATATTTTTTGCGGCAGTGATTTTTCTTTTGCAATAGATGATAAAAATAATTATTATTCTTGGGGTAATAATGAATATTATCAATTATTACGACAATCAAATAATTTATATGCGAATTTGCCTGAAAAAGTTGAAAAATTAAAACAATTTGATTTAATTATTAAATTAAAATTAGGGTGGTCTCATGGGGTCATATTAACAAATAACAATGATTTATATATATGGGGAAATCCTTTTTATGATTATGATAAAAATTTTAAAACAATAAAAGATTTATATAAAATTAATTTACCTAATAATAATGATATATCATTAAAAATAGTTGATATATCTTCTGGTTTTAATCATATATCATGTTTAGTTATAAATAATAATGAGAAATATTTTATATATACTTTTGGAGCAAATGAATTTGGACAATTAGGTTATAATACACAAGAAAATTATACACTTATTCCTAAAGAAGTTAAAATAAAGGAAGAAGGAACTATAACTGATATTGAATGTGGGGCTTTTCATACTATAGTTAGATATAATAATGATAATATTTATGGTTTTGGACAAAATAATTGTGGACAAATTGGAGATTATAAAGATGATTTTATTAATTTTCCTGTTAAATATAATTATAAAACAGATGTTAATTTATATTTTTTAAAAATAATATGTGCTAATGCTTTGACTGTTTTAATTAAAATTCCAAATATTATTGAAGAATCTAAAATTAAAATATATGAAAGTGAACAATATATTAATATAAATGAAAATATATAAAATTTAATATAAAAATTAATATTTGTTTATATATAAGAAAAATAATTAATATTAATATAATTTTTCTAATAATTAAAATATTTTTTCAATTTAAAACAAAATATATTAAAATAAAATAAATAAATAACATTAAAAAAATTTGTAATTAAAATTATTTCCAAACTCTAATTTCATTTACATTATAAGACGTAGTTAATAAAACTTCATCTTTTAACATTTCAATTGAAATTACTCCGTTTTTATTAACATTATTTTTTACAGATAAGCATTTATAATTTAATAAATCCCATTGTTTAATTGAATTATCATTTCCACTTGTTAATAAAGTTCCATCATTTAAATAAAGCAAAGCCCATATTGTATCTTTATGAGCTTTTATTATAGCTTCAATTTGAATTCCTATAGCATCAATTATATATAAATTTTCATATCCACCTATAACAAATTTTTTTTCACTTATTTTTTCCATTCCTTTTGGACTATAGCAATCTATTTTTTTTATTTTTCCTATACATTCAAATTGATGGTTAATATCATAAAAATAAATTGCATAATCAAAAACAAATGGAACTAAACAATTATTAATTTCAATAAAACATTTTGAATAATTTGGAATATTAATTGTTTTTAAACATGAAAAATTTTCTGGATGCCAAATTTTAATTGTTTTATCAAATGAACATGAACAATATAATCCATTTTTTAATAAAATTATATTTTCAACACAAGAATTATGACCTATAACTTCTCTTAATAAAAAATATTCATTTCCAACAATTTTCCAAAATTTAAAATAACAATCTTTTGAACATGAAATTAAAAAATCTTTATGTTTAAATTCAATTAAATTAATTATTAAATCATTATGAGCTGGAATCATAAATTGTAAACTAAAATCAACATTAGAAAAAATACAAATTTTTCCTTCACATAAACCAGCTGCGAATCTATTATCTTTTAGTTTTTTTAAAACACAAGTTCCTTTTGAATTTTCTACTGTTATTATTTTGATCATTTTTCTATTATTTAAAGTGTATTTTTGAGAGTTTAAAATTTTATTTTCAATTTTCGGAGATTTATTTTGAATAATAATTGATTTGTTATAAAAATCTTTTAATAAATCAGACATAATTTCATTGCAATTAGTTTTATTAATATTATTATAATTTGGAATTTGTAAATCAAATTCTTGATTATTTAAAACATTTTCTAAAATTATGTAATTAAAATTTGGTTTATAAATTTTATAAGTAAAATAAATATTTTCTAAAATTTTAAATAAATATTCATTTTTTTTATTAAATTGATTATGAGATTTATTAATTTTTTCAATAATTTCTTTGTTTGAAATAAAATTAAATAAATTTTTTTTAATTTCATTGTATTTTTGCATATTTTTAAAAGAAGTTTTTAAATTATTATAAAATAAATCATCATTTTTTATTATAAAATTATCATAAATAAATTTATGTGATTTATGAATAGTTTCTTTTTTACATTTTTCACATAAATTTTTTTTACATTGAATACAATAGCTAGAAAAATATTCTTTATGAATATTACATAAAATTTCTCTTTCTTTTAAATTATTAAATAAATGATTATTAAATTTATTTAAATGTAATTTTTTACAATCTGAACAAAAAATTTTTTTACAATTTTCACATATTAAAATTTCTTTTGAATTAAAAAGAATTTTTTTACATTTAAAACAAACATAATTTTTTATTGTAAATTTATTTAAAAAATTACCTGCATCTAAATTTGTATTCGAATTGCAATTGCATAAATTATAAATTAAAGGCAAACCTTGATAAATATGAATTTCTATTTTTGGAATTTCTAAACATTTTAAACATCGAAAAGGTTCAATTTCAATATTAATATTTAAATTATTATTTAACATTTTTAATATATAAAAATTTATTTTTTATTATTTCAATAATTTCAAATGTTGTAAAATTAAATAGAAATTATTATTATAATAATAATTTCATTTTCTTAAAAAATTGAAAAAAAATTTTTTTTGTATTATTTTAATATATAAATAAAATTATATAATTAATTATAATGTCGACATTTATTTGGTATACATATTCATCAGAAGAAAAATTTATTAAAAATGATTCGTTGTATAATTTTTTTAAAAATTTTTTCTTTAATCAAAATGATAATATAAATAATAATAAAAAAGATGATTCTTTATTAAAAAAAAATAATTTAAATTTTTCTCTAAATTCTACAAATGTTTCAATTAACGAAAAATTTAATACTGAAAATAAAATTAAAAAAAAAGTTAGTTGGAAAGAAAATTATTTAGAAGTAATCGATGTTAAATCATATAAAAAAAAGAAAAATAAAAACAAAAAAAGATCTTTTAAAGATTTTCGTAAAAAAATTATGAATAAACGTAATAAAAAAAAATATAAAAAAAATAATTATAATTATAATAATAATTATAATTATAACAATAATGAAATTAAAAACGAAAATATAAATAATGAAGAAATATTTTGTATCATATTTTAATTTTTTTTATTTATTAGATTAATATTTTTATATATTTTATGTTATTTACTTATTTATTTAATCCTGAAATGTTTGTATTTTTTATTATATTTATAATATTTATTATCATAATTTTAATTTGAAAAAAAATTATAAATTATTATTATAAACAAACATTTTAAAATTATAAATCATATTTAATTAATTTAATAAAAAATGAAATTAATTTAATAAACCCAATTTTTTCATAATAAATTTAATAAATATTAATTTTAACTAATATATCAAATTTTTATCATTTTTAAAGTAATTTTTTAACACATTCTTCAACTTCAGAAATTTCTTGAGTTGGTTCAAATCTAGCAACAGCTTCTCCATTTTTATTAACAACAAATTTAGTAAAATTCCATTTAATATCATTATTCTTATCATAATCTGGATTTGCTTTTCTTAAATATTCATCCATGAATTTTGCTTTATCTCCAGTGAATCCTTTAAATGCACATTTAGATGTTAAATAACCAAAAACTGGTAATCTTTTATCACCATTAACATCACTTTTTTTCATTTGTTCATATTTAGTTTTATATTTAGCAGTACAAAATTCATGAATTTCATCATCTGTTCCTGGAGTTTGATTTCCAAATTGATTGCAAGGAACGTCAATAATTTCTAAACCTTTGCTATGATAATTTTCATATAATTTTTGTAAACCTTCGTATTGAGGGGTGAATCCACATCCAGTTGCAGTGTTTACTATAACGAGAACTTTACCTTTTAATGTGCTTAAGTCTAATTCTCCTCCTTTTCTTTTTGGAATTTTAAATCCATAAACGTTTGTCATTTTTTATAATAATTTTTTTTATGTACAATGGATATTTATATGATTTTTATTATAAAATTTAATATTTTAAAATTTTAATATTATTTTTATTAATATCATACATAATTTGTATTTTAATAATAATTTTTACTATAAAAACTTTTATTAAATTTTACTTTTATTATTTAATAATAATATTATTAAAATTATTAAAAAAAAAATAATTATTAAAAATGGGAAATAAAAATAACAAAAAACAAATAAAAGAATGGCATCTATCAGATTTATCCCCAATAAAAGAAATAACCTCTCCTCATAAGAGAGAAATAATACAACTTTTAGTATTAAAAGATGGTCGTTTAGCCTCATGTTCAAAAGACGGATCAATTAAAATTTTTGGAGAAAATTTAATAAAAAAAATAGATATTATGGAACATGCAGATTGGGTAACATCAATTCTTCAATTAGAAGATGGTAGAATATTATCAACCTCAAAAGATGGAACAATAAAAATATTTAATTTATTTACTAATGTAGATTATATAGTAAATTCAATTTTAGTTGAAGATAAATTCGAAAAATATCAAGCAATAAATTTCATATTATCTGAAAAAGAAAAATATATTTTAACATCTTCAAATGAAAAAGTAATTACAATATGGAAATTTGATAAAAAAAAGAAGATATTAAAAAATATAAGAACAATTAAAGAAATTGATTATTCTCATTTTTTTATGTATGATTTACAAAATGGATGTATATTAATTCAACCTTATTCACAATCTATTATGGATGTATATGATTTTAAAAAGGGAAAAAAAATAAAAAATATTTTTGGAATTGATCCACCACCAAAAGAAAAAAATCAAATTATTGTGTTTAAAAATTATATTTTTTCTTTGGGAAATAATCAAGTTATTGTTGTTGATAAAATGAAATATGAAGTTATTGAAAAATTAGATTTAAATGATGTTGGTAGTTGTATAGGATTAACTTTGGATAATAAAATTATTATGGGAACAAATAATGGAGCAATGCAAATTTTGGATTTTGATGAAGAAAATCATTTAAGTTTGGTTGATAGAAAAGAAGGTAATGGAAAAGGAAAAATATATGATATTGTTGAAATTCAAAGTGGTTATTTTGTTGTTGCTTATGAAAAAGAAATTTCTTTGCTTGAAATTAGTGAAAATTCAAATAATCAAAATAATAATGCTAATAATCAAAATAATAATGCTAATAATCAAAATAATAATAATAATGAAAATAATAATAATAATAATGAAAATAATAATAATAATAATCAAAATAATAATGAAAATAATAATAATAATAATGAAAATAATAATCAAAATAATAATGAAAATAATGAAAATAACAATAATTAAAAATAATTTTAAATATAATATTAGATTAAATATTTATTTATATAATTATAAAAAAATAATTAATATCGCATTAAAAAAAAAATAAAAATTAAATTTTTGAATATATATATATATAAAATTATTAAATTCAAAAAAAATAAATATCCTTAAATAAAAAATTTTTATAATCAAAATGGCTTCTCAAATAAATTCAAGTTATCTTTCAAAATCCAAACTCAACATGAGTGGTGACGGAACGAACAATGATCGTATGCAAAAACTCGCTGAAAAATTAGGAAGAATTACAACCGTAATAGAAAACGAAAAAAGCACAAAATTCGATCAATATGAACAAAAAACAATGAATCTTTACAATTCAATAGAAGAAACAAAAGAAAACAACAATGCAAAATTCAACGAAGTCAAAGAACAAATTTTAGTAATTCAAAAAACATTAGAAGATGATAGTACAAAACGTGAAGCAGCTCACAATGAATTTATGGATTTTATGAAAAAAATGGAAGAAAAAATATTCGAAAAATTCGATGCAGAATTACAAGCAAAAAAAGAAATCGAAGTTAAAGTAGCTCAATATTTAGAAGAAAAATTTAATGTAGTTAAAAATGAACTTCAAAATCAAAGTAAAACTCGATATGATTCAATAGAAAATTTAGAAAATTATTTTGAAAAAGAACTTCCTAAAATTCAAACTGGATTTAAAATGGAACAAACTGAAAGAGAAGAAAATGATAATAATGCAATGGTTAGATTAAATGATGAAATTCAAAAAATAGATGCTGTAATTCAAGGAGAAAAAAAAAATAGAGAAGAAACTCAAGAAGGAATTTTAGAAATGATTAAAATTATGAATGATAGAATGAAAAATGATTTAAGTAGCGAAAGAAAAGAAAGAGAACAAAATGAAGAAGTTTTAATTGATGTTTTAGAAAATACTTGCAATAGATTACAACAAACAACTTCGCAAATTTAAATATTTTTTTTATGAAAAAATTATTTAATTTTAAATTTTAATTTAATTTAATTTTTTTTATTAAAAATATTATAATTTTTTTAATAAGTTGAATATAATTTATAAAAAAATGGGCTTATGTTCTTCATCAACTCATAATAAACATATAAAATCTAATTTAAAAAAGACAAAAACTGAAAGAAAAAAAGTCAATTTTTCTCAAAAAATTACAATAAAACAAAATTTAACAAAAACAAAATCAAATTCTAATATAGAATTCAATGAAGTAAAATTATATTCATTTAAAAATTATAAAATTTTTAATAATAACATTCAATTTCAAAAAAAACCTTATGGACAACAAAAATATTCTTTTTTAATATATGACATAGCTTGCCACGGTTTAAATTCACCTTCAAATATTTATACAATTCAAATAAGTTTCACAAATTATGATAAAAACATCATTGAAACAAAAGAAGGTTCAAACCCAAAATTCAAATTAAATGAATATTTAGAATTAAATTTAACATTCGATTTATTATTAAAATCTTACATGGAAATTGAACTATTCACATTAAAAAGAGATTCAAAAAGAAAAATGAGCGACAATAATAATAATAATAACATAAAAACTAAAAATTTAACTTTTTATTCTCATATTAAATTTGATTTATTAACATTAATAATAGGACCTCAATTATATGATGTTACTTTATATTCAAGCGATGGGCAAATTAAAAAAGGTCGAATTTCATTTAAATTAAAAAGCAAATTCATTAACGAAGTTCATGCAATAGCAAAAAATTTTCGAACTGTTTTATTTAAAAATAAATTTCCTTTCAAATTATCAGATTATATAATTATCGATTTTAATGATAATATTTGGAAAGAAGAAAAATTAAAACATTCAACATTATTTTTTACAAAAATAAAAGAAGATGAAAATAACATTGAATATTATAATAAAGAATTCGCTGATCAAAATTTTGTTTATCCTTTAACAATTTTTGATGTTAATTTTTCAAATCCAATTTTTTATGTTTTCACAGAAAAAATAGAACATTCAAAAATATACGAAATTAGTGGCCATAGTCCAACTGATTCAAACCCAAATGAAATTTTTAATGAATGTCGTTTACAAATGAATCGTTTTATGAATATTATTTTACGTTCAAAATACAATGAAAATTATACAATGAAAACACCAAAAATAGAATATAAAATGGTTTATAACATTCAAACAGAATTTCAAAAAAAAATTAAAATTCCAATTTTTTGGGAAAAAGAAAATCGAGGTTTTTTTGAATGGGAAATTATATTAAATAATTTACCTTTAATGCGTCAATTTCATTATGGTTTATTTACTGATTTAGGCTTAAGAACAAATGAATATTCGTTATTAGATTACATTCCAGTTTCTGAAAAAAGTTTATCAATATGGAAAAATATAAACATTCAATTAAAAGAATTGTATGATAATATTTTAAAAGAAAATAATAACGAAAAAAAAATAAGTGGAATTTCAAGCGATTTAAATGAAATGAAACAAATTTTAGAAGAAAGTATTAGTGATTATTTTATATGTTTTCAATACAAACAAGAAGATGAAATTTACGATGCACAAGAATTATTTTTAAAAATCGGTTTGTTAATGTTTGAAATCATATTAAAATTAGAAAATGAAGATGAGCAAATGACTGTTTTAGAAATAATAAAAAACATTCAAATTCGAGAAGAATTTTCTCAAACTTTAGTAAATGAAAAATGGTTTGATTATGATGAAGAAAATGATGAATATAGTTTATCTAAAAAAATATTAGAAAAAAAAATTATTCATAATTATTTTAATTTTACCTTCAATTGCATTAAATTTATGGACAAAGCAGAAAAAATTCCATTAGGAATGCAATTTTTAAGTGAATTATATGTGAGTTTGTATTTTAAATTTCCAATTTTAAGAAAAAATATACTAAAATCAATCACATATGGTGTGCCTGAAAATTTCCCTAACAAAATTTACATAGACGAAGAAGATTCAAAAACTTACCCAGAAAATCGAATTTTATTTTGGGATTATTTAACAAAAGAAAAACTAAAAGATTCAGTAGAAAAAGCAGCCGGAAAAACAAATCCAGAAATTAAAAATATATTCTTTAATATTAAAAATCTCGTTGATAATGAAATTCCATTTCCAAACTTAGCAAAAAGAGACAAATTTTGTTTTAATTTCATATTAAATTTAATACATATTATTATGTCAAAGTTATCAAAAAATTTTTATCATTTAGTAAATATTCATTGGTTAAACATTCACGGTTTTTGTAACATAATAAATTCACTTTTATATGAACTTCAAAATAAAGAACCAAGCGAATATCCATCTACAATAAGAAAAGTTATATATCCTATGTTAAATGAACCGAAAATTTATGTAGTAATTATCAATACTATTTTATTTAAAACTAATGTTTATGATGGAACTTCAGTTTATTTTATTCTCGATTTAATAGATGATATATTAAAAGAATTTGATAAAGCTTTTAATCCCTATCAATTAGATTTAGATTATAATAATTTTTATAAAGCGGTTGAAATTATTGTTTTAACTGATAATTCTTTGACTTTAAGTAAATTATTGTGGTTGTATTATAGTAGTGGACATTTAATGAAAAAACATCATTTAATTGAAGTTAGTTTGAATGTTTTTAAAAAGAATTTTTATAAGTTTTTTTTTCATTGGGGATGGAAAGTTAGAAAAGTTTTTCATTATTTATATGCTTATATTTTAAGTTATAGATTAAATAAAATTATTAAATTTGAAGAGATAATTAAAGATAAAAATATTAGTAATGAACATAGAACTTTTTCGGATGTTTTTGCTGAAGAAAGAATTAAAATAAATTCTTTAATAAATGTTTATAAAAAAAATAATAATTTTGAATATAAAGATAATATAAATTTAATTAAAGGATTAGTTGAAGAAAAAGATTATATTTTAATTGGACAATGTATTGAAGAGTTTATTGAAACGGAAAAAAATTTTGTTGAATGGAAAAATGAATTTATTAATGGAAAAATTAAAGATTATCCTATTTTAACTATGGTTCCTATTAAAGATGAGTAAATTTAAATTTTGGTAATTTTTTTTATAAATATTATATTATAATTTTTTAAATATATTTATAGATTTATTTAATAAATTTGTTTTCATATTTTAATTTTAAATAATGATGATAAAATAATAAAATAAATGATTAATATATGTGTTATTAAAATTAAATATAATAAATATAGTTAAATTAATTAAAGATTGGTCATTAAAAAAATATAAAAACTAAATTCATTTAATTATAATATATTTTTATATATAAATTTTTAATTGTTTGAATATAAATTATAATTAATTTTAAATAATTAATTAATATTTTATTAATTATTATTTGAATTTAATATTCCAAACGGGGATTGGGGATTGGGGATTGGGGATTGGGGATTGGGGATTGGGCCCA
>JAEEGK010013733.1_pt1 | contig 18205 bp, 6 predicted proteins | sample 8958771 | NCBI WGS metagenome assembly JAEEGK01 (sample SAMN16246547, study PRJNA631951) | gut metagenome | biome: gut microbiome; feature: rumen; material: SC-attached | host: Bos | place: Iran: Karaj | collected 2018-10
GATTTAATATCATCATTACTTATATCTTCATCAAATTCAATTTCAAGAATTTGAGCTTCATTTACAGTATATAATATTTTATCAGTAAAATCAAATTCTCTTTTTTTATAAATTGATATGATAAAATTATCTCCAATATTATATTTATTATCTGATCTATCAAAATTAGCTTTTATTGGATAATCATTAACTTTTAATGACATATCCTCATTTAATGTAAATGTAGATTGATATTTATCTTCTGTAGAAGTAAATTCTTTATCATCAAGATATAATATTAATGATTCTCTAAGTTCATTGTGTATTGATAATTCAATATTTAAATTTTCATTGAATTTTTGACATTTATTTTTAAATGTAGTATAAGGATGTACTGAAATATATTTTTCATCAAATGTTGCTTTCTCAAATGAATCTCCATATCCTACAAAATATTTTTTATTAGTTTCATCTATTTCAACATTATATGTACATCTTATTGAATTTTCATTTTTATTACAACTTCCATTATAAATTTTTTCATTTTCATCTTTTAAATAAAATTTTTTTGATTCATCATCAATTTTATAATCAATTGTAATACTACTGTTTTCTTTTTTTTTAACAACAAAAAATTTAGGTGAATAATTTATTTCATATAAATTATAATTAATTGATTGTTCTTTTCCCTTTTGTTCAATAATAAATGTACTATTTCCTACAAAAGTAAAATTGTGAATTAATATATAATATTTTTCATCTTCTTTACTTGTTCCATACTTAATTACCTCCTCATTTAATTTTATTGAAGTAATTTGTTCATTAAAAATTTCTTTCTTTAAATAAATTTTATATGACAAAATTTCACCTTTAAAAAGATAATCAAAATTAGAAGATAATTCAATATCATTTTCATATAATAATAATTTTATTTCAGAAGAATATTCAGTTTCATTATCAATAATAGATAAATTATAAGAATTTGGTGTTATATTAAATTCTGGACTTATTTCAATATAATAATATTTTTTTTCATCTTTTTTATTAATATTAAATTGTTGAGTTGAATTTTTTAAACCAATTTTTAAATTTGATATATCATTTATTAAAGGAGTCATTGTTAATACAAATTCTTGATTTTCTGTTTTTAATTTATAAAATTCTGGATTAAATGATTCTAATGTAATTTTTCCAACATATAAACTTCTATTTGAGTTAATTTCTTTGCCACAAATATTTTTAAAATAAATATCAAATTTTTGATTTTCTTCTTCTTCTTCTTCTTCTTCTTTTTCTTCTTCTTCTTTTATTTTTGATATAAAATTAATTTCACATTTTAAATTATATTCACTTTCTTTTGTTAATTCACACTCTTCTGATTCAATCATTTCTTCAGAATTTTTCTTAAGTATTATTTTATTAATATATATTGTTTGATTCTTATTGTTAGTAGTTATTTTTATTGTTTGTTTTCCAGAATTTGGAATATGATCTAAATATGAAATAATTTCATTTTTAATAATATTAAATTTAATATCTGTTTTTTCTTCATTTTGATTATTAGCAAATAATATTAAATCATATGTTCCTAAAGTTAAATTATTAAAGTTATTAATTGTTACAATTTGTTTTGTTTTATTTGTTTCTTCTTTTATAGATTCTTGAATATGTGAATTAATTTGTATTTTAAAATATTTATCATCTAACTCTGAAAATGAATAAAAAATAATATTTATATCATCATTATTTCCTTCTTTACAAATATAATTCTCTTTTTTATCAATTTCATAAGATACTACATATAATATAAAATGATCATCATCAAAAGTAATATTAATATTTATTGGAGAAGTATCAATTGTTAAATTACATTGAAATTTTTGTCCGTCTTGATCTGAACATGAGCAAACAGGTTCACATTCTGGTTTTTGGTCATAATGTGAATCTCCTACAATAAGTGAAAATGAAATAAATCCTTGTTTTACATTTGAAGAAAGGAAATATACTTCTTTTTCTAAATGATATGGAAACTTTGTTTTTATTATATATTTATTTTGTGAAACATCTTCATCATCTATATAAATTATTTGACAAGTTTCTTCTTTTTGTAAAGTAAGATTAAATTTTAAACTTGTAAAATTTTTTTCATCAAAATATGTAATGTTCTCAGTTTTATTATTTATTTTAATTGTTAATGATTTGATAGATGAAATATAATAATTATTAGAACTTAGAGTTATAGAAGTTTTGTTATTCGTTTTTATTGTTTTTGGATTTATATTGAATTCTGCTTCCACTAAAGTTTTTGACAAGAAGATATTTGATACATTATTATATATTTTAAGATTACCTAACCCATAAGAGTCAGCACTTAAATCTTTAAATTTATATGTAGCATTATTCTTATCATATGATTCAAATATCAATTTTATTGATTCAGATTGGTTGTCTTTTTCAAATGTTATATTTGCTGTTGATAAATTACATGTTAAATTTGAAATAATAAATGAATCTATATCATATAAATATTCTAAATTATTATCATAAGTAAAATCAGTAAATGAAATTAATTTTTGAGAAATATAATAATTAATATCATTATTTTCACTTATTATTAATTTAACTTTTGTATTATTTAAATCACTTAAATCTTTTTTCTCAGAATAAGTATATTCATATTCATATTCATTATTTTTTTTTTCTTTTAATTCAATTGATTTATTGTTTTTTTCATTATATAAATATATTTTCATTTTAGTAATAGGGAAATTAGAATCGTTTAATTTAAATTTAACTGAAAAATCTGTATCATTATAATAATTACAATTATTATTACTTATTTCATATAATTCACTTTCATTTTCATATATAGTTATATTTATATTTATATCTTTTGTTGAATTAATATAATATGTTTTATTTAATGAATCTCCTTTAATAGTAAAATATGGAGTTATAATAAATTCACTTACATTTAATTCACTTACATTTAATTCACTTACATTTAAACTAAATTCTTTATCTTTTTGAATAAATGTATTATTTTCATCTAAATACATTTTTTTAATCATATCAATATTAGAATTAGTATTTATTTTAATTGTTTGATTATTAGTTTTAATATAATATAATTGTTTTAATGTAAAAAAAGGTTCAGAATATATATAAATCATATTATCTTCAGTTGAAGGTAATGATTGATCATTTCCAGATTTTAATATTATTGAATAAGTATCTTCTTTTAAATTCTCAGATGAAGAAATATTGAATGATATATTATTACCAATTTGTAAAGCATCAAAAGTATAATTTTGACTTTTTTTTTTATTTATTAATAAAACTTTATCTATTGATGTTTCATTTTCATTTTCATTTTCATAATATATTGTTATTGTTTGATTTTTTGTATCATTTTTAAACCAATTATTTTCTAATGATTTAATTATAATATTTAATATTGCATTTTCAATTTTTAAAGTTGTATTTTCTTTTGATAATTTTTGATGTTCAATACATTTTGCATTATAATAAACATTATAATTTCCAGGTGTTGTATTAAATAAATCAAAATTGCAGAATATTGTTTTATTTTCTGAATCAATTGTACAATTACTTGATTCAATTAATTCATTAGAATCTATTGATTCTAATATAATTGATTTAATTTGATCATTATATATATTTTCTCCAAATTCAATTTTAAGACTTTGTTCATGTCTAGTATATAATGTTTTATTAGTAAAATCAATTTCTCTTTTTTTATAAAGTGATATTGTATAATTATCTCCTATTTTATATTTATTATTTTCATTGTTAATTTGAGCATATATTGGATAATCATCAACAGGTAATGAAATTGATTTATTAAATGTAAATATAGATGGTTTTATTTCTGGTGTAGAATTAAATGCATTATCATTAAGATATAATATTAATGAATCTCTAAAAGTATTATTTATTTCTAATGTTATATTTATATTATCCATATCTTGACATACTTCAGTAAAATTCAAAGAAGGATGTACTGTAATAAAATCTTCTTGAGGAAATTTATCGTCTTGTCCTACAAATAATTTTTTATTAGTTTCATTTATATCAACATTATATGTACATCTAATTGAATTTCCATATTTAACACAAGTTCCATTATAAATGGTTTCATTTTCATCTTTTAAACTAAAATTTTTTAATTCATCATTAATTTCATAATCAATTGTAATACTACTGCTTTCCTTTTTTTCAACAACAAAAAATGTAGGTGAATAATTTAATTCATATGATGTGGAAAGTAAATTAAAAATTAATAGATTAAAGATATAAAACTTGTAGATTTCCATATTTTTAATTAAAATTGATTTCCTTAAAAACAATTAAATATCTTATCAATTATATTTTAAATTATATGAAAAATTTAATATTATAAATAAATAATTTTTTGATAATATTAAATGAGATTATCTTTTCAAAACAAATAAAATAAGTAAACAAAACATATAATTCCTAAATCAGATAATTTAAAATAAGAAATAATTATAAATTATAAAATTAAAAAAAGAAGAACAAAATATTAAAAAAGATTAAATTTTGATTTTAAAAAAAGATTGGATTCCCTTCATCTAAATTAAAATAAATATTTTTTATTCAAGAATCAAAAAAAGAAAAATTTATTTTTAATTATTAAAAGTGATAGAAAAATAAATATAGTATAAGATAAAATCATTAAATCTGATGATTTAATATATAAATATTACATAAATAGATATAAAAAAGCAATAAATCAATATTTTAATACGCTAATCATTTTTAGCTTTGTGAGAGAGGATTTTAGTCAATAGGTCTGTAAAATTCAGATCCATGTGTTCTTCGCAAATCTCTATTAAATAAAGAATAAAAAAATAATCCAACAAAACCAATAAAGAATTCAATTTATTATAGAAAAAAATTATTACATATAATTGTTAAATATTTTTAAATAATGAAAAAATATCTTTATAATAAAATCAAAGAATAACAAAAATTAATAAAAATTTCATAAAAAAAAATTGAATTAATATAAAATTTTAATATATACAAATTTAAATTTAATGAATAAAGCATATTCATCAAACAATATAAACAAATCAAATAAAAAAATGAGTGAACCAGTCAATTCTGATATATTAAAATTCCAACAATATAAAATAAATAATCCAGAATATATAAAATCAAAAGCAGAAATAAATTTAGATAATGAATATGCAAATCTTTATAAATATTTAAAAGATTTTATTGATGGCAAAAATAATAAAGAAAGAGGAAATTATGCATTTAATCAAACAAGTAAGAGTTCAAATCAAAAATCCCAAATGATAAAATCAGATGAAAAAATTCAAAATTTAAAAATAACATTTCAACAATTATTAAATTATGAAGATAAAACAAAACCAGTTTTTCCTTCTATTATTTTAATAGATGAAGAATTAAATATAAAAACAACATATAAAGAAAAAATAGAATATTTATTAAATATTTTAGAAAATTATAATGATACAATAATTGAAAGAGAATATTGTAAAAATATTCAAGATAGATTAATATTAGAAATTTATACAATTTTATCTCAAAAATCATTTAAATTATATTCAATTGAAAATAAAGAAAAAGCAAAATATATAAGAAAATATTTAATTCATTTAGCTGGAAATATACAATATGATATGATTGGATGTCCTAATTCAACTTTAAATTATATAAATCAGAATTTAATTAATATTGAAGATTTAAAAAAAGAAAAGTTAGATCTTACAATTGAAAATAAAGATAATTTATATTTTGAATATGATGAAGATGATATTGAAGAAAGAGAAAATTTTAATAATTTATTTAATATTAATAAATCTACAATATCAGATAATTTTGATGAAGAAAAAGAAAAAGAAGATGAGAATGATATTTTAATTCCTGCAGAAGAAATTAATGAAGATGAACAACATAAATTAATTTTTTATGATGATACTAGAAAAGATACAGAAAATAAAATAAAAAAAATAGAAGAAATTGAATATATACCAAAAGAAGATTATTTAATTAGAAAAGAAAAAATAATGAAATTAAGACAAACTGCATATGAAGATATAATTGATATTATTAATACTGATAATATTTATTTACCTAAAAGTAAAGTTAGTTTATCTATTGAAGAAATTAAACAATATATTGATGAAATGAAAAAAAGAATTGATGTTGAAGGAAAAAATATTAAAACAAGACATTCATTATTTCATCTTTTAGAATCTTTTTCTAATTCTTCTTCTAGTGTTAATGATTCTTTAAACTCTAATAATCAAAGTGTTAATTTAAGATTAAAAAATTTAAAATTTCATGATTCTAATTTAAGAAACTCACATAAATTCTTTCAAGAAAAAGAAAAAAAAACTAAAAGAAGAAGTCAAAGTAGTTTATCACAACAAATTTTAAAAAACTTTAAAAAAATCCATGAATATATATTTAAAACAAATAGTGAAACTAATGAAGAAGAAGAAGAAGAAGATGAAAGTGAAACATAATAATAAATAATAGTAATTTAAAAATTCAAAGATAATAAATTTTTTTTAAAATAATAAACAAAATATATAGAAAGAGAAATAAATATTTAAACAGATATATTATAAAATAATGAGAAAATAAAATATAAATAAAAAAATAGCAAATGTATAATAAAATAGTACATTATTATTTTAAATATAATAAATGTTAATATTTAAAAATTATATAATTTTTTATTTAATAATTATGATTATTTTTTAATTATCAACGGATTTCAAAAACAATATATTAAAAAAACAAATATTTAATACCAAGTTTTTAATCAAATATAATTATTCCACTATATTGAATTTAATATTAATTTAAATTTAAATAAAATTATAAAAATTAAAAAAAAGAATATTATAGCTTTAAGTTATTAAAGTATTTGGAATTTGAAAATTATGTCTTTTTTATATTTTTTATTTATTTTGATAATATGTTTTATTTAATATTTAAAATTTGCAATATTTAAATTATAATAAATATAAAAAATAATATTCATTTTTAATTTGAACCTCTTTAATACTTAAAATATTGATTTATATGTATAATATTTTTAAATAGAAAAATTTATAAAATCAAAAAAAATAAATAAAAACTATCCATATAATTTCTTTTTAATATCTCTAATTTCTTTTTTACAAGAATTAATTCTAAAATTTAAATTATTTATAATATTTTCAATATTATTTTTTTGATGAATTAAACTTTGCTGTTTAGGAAATTCTGGAAATTTACTTAATTCATCAGAATACTTATCACGTTCTTTTTGATAATTAATAACTTGTAATTCAATTTTATTAATTTTTGCTTCATTTTTAATAATTTCTGCTTCAGAAGGAAAATTATTAATATTTCCAGAAGGAACTGATTTTTGTCTAATAATTTTTTTCTTTTTAATCGGAGTATTATTATTATTATTACCAATATTAATATTATTTTTATTATTATTAATTTTTTCTTTATTATTATTATCAATATTAATAGTTAATAAAGATGAAACTCCACTACTATCATTTTGATTTATTCCTATAAATTTTCTATGACTATTCGTTATTGTTTCTATTTGTTTTATTTTATTGTTTTTATTTGAATTATTATTTGAATCATTATTTAAATTATTAAAATTTAAATCTTTTATTTTTGTTATCATTGATTTATTATTATTGTTATTATTTTCTTCATTTAATATATCATATGATGATCTTATTATTTTTCCTTTTGAATTATAATTTTTATTTTTTTGTAACATCATAAAATTATTTTGAATAGGTAAATCTAAATTATTGTCAATTTGAAAATTATGTATTCTATTTAAACTATTATTATTTTTATATAATAATAATTCTCTTTTTAAAGAATAATTTTCTTCATTTAAAGAATTTATTTTCATTAATAAAACATCATATTGTGTTTTAACTTCATTATAATTATTTTTCATTAATTCTAAAGAATTTTTTGCATCTCTATATTCATTACTTTCTTTTTGTTTCACATTTTCAATTTCTTTTATTTTATTTTCTAAAGAATTAATATTTGAATTTAAGTCATTAATTTTATTTTTATAAATTTCATTTTCATTTTTTAGTTTTTCTATTTCATTTATACTATTTTCATTTAATTTAAATTTTTCTTTTATTTCTTCAAATTTCTTATTTAAAGTATCATATTCAAGCATTATTGAATCATAAGATGCTTTATAATTTATTTCTTCTTTTTTTTTATTTTCTAATTCTAATTTTAATTTTTCTATTTCTATAATATAATTTTTATTATCTTCTATTAATTTATTATTTTCTTTTTTTAATTTAGATAATTTTTCTAAATATTGTAATTCCATATCTTCTTCATTATCACTTAATGATAATTTATTTTTATATTGAATATTATCAACTTCATTTGTTTTATATTTTTTCTTTTCATTTTCTTTTAAATCTTTATATTTATTTTTTGTCTCTGATTTAAATTTATAATTTTTTTCATTTTCATTTATTTCAATATTATTATTCATATGATCATTCATAACAAAATCTTTCATTGATTCTAAATTTTGTATTATTGGTAAATCTGTACTTTTTCTTCTTTTAATTTTACCTTTTCTATTTGGAAAATTATTTATTTCTTCTATTTCATTTTCTTTTATTGGAATATTATCAATTGAATTTATAAAAGATTTATTTTTAATATAATTTTTCTTATCTTTTAAATTATTATTTAATAAACCTTTTGAATATGGAGAACGTTCATATTCTAATATTTTTTTACTATTATTTTCCAATTCAATAGTACCAATTGTTGTAACAATATTTTCAACATTATTATTATTATCAACAATATTAATTTTATTAATATTATTATTATTAATATTATTAATATGATTGATATTATTATTAAGTTTATGATTAAGATTTTGATTATTATTAATATTATTATTAATAATATTATTTCTTATTAAAGGATTATTTATATTGAAATTTTCATTACTTTTATTTTTATTTTTATTTAATTTTAATTTAGAATATGGAATTGGATTTCTAGGTTTTATAGATTGAATTATATCTAAAGTTAAAGGACTTTCTTCTTCATCATTATCAAGAATTTCATTTAATTCAATATTAATTTTTTGTTTTTCTTCTTCAAAAAATTGATCATCTTCAAATTTTATATTATCATTTTCTAAATTTTTATTATCAAATTTAGTTATATTATTATTATTTATTTTACTAATTATATTATTTTTATTTTTATTATTCTCATTTTCATTTTTTAAAAGAAATTTATCAACATTTCTAATTTTATTTTTTGCAGTTTGTGCATTTTTAATATTAGGATTTTCAATAAGTGGATTAATTTTATATTTATTTAAATCAAATTTTTCTTCTAATTGAATATTTTTATTACAAGTTAAAATTTTAAAATCTTCATCTTTAATAATACTACTATTTCTAGTAGTTTTTGAATTTTTATTTTTTTGTAATATATTATTTATATTCATATTTCTAGAAATATTATTTTCATTTAAACTAATATCAAAATTAATACTATTATGTTCATTAATAATTTTTTTTTTAAAAATTCCATTTGGAAAAATATTATTTTTATTATTTAAAGGAGAAACTGGTTTATCTAATAAATTATTATTAATATCAATATTATTGTTATTAATATTATTTTTATTATTATCATTATTATTATTATTATTTATAGTATTATTAATATTTTTTTTATTAATATTATTATCTTTATTTAAAGAACCACTACATAAAAAATCAATATCTAAACTATTATTTGAATAATCTCTTTTATCACTTGTAAAATTATCATTATTACTTAAAACGATATCTTTATTATTAAATCTTTTTCTAAAATTATTTAAAGTTTCAGATAGTTCAACATCAAAATCATAGAAATCATTTCTTCTTTCTTCTTCTTTTTTTTCATCAGTAAATTCAGAATAAGTTCCTTGATATCTAACAATATCATTATTTGTATCATATTGATGATTAGACATTATAAAAATTTAATTTTAAAAAAAAAATATTAATTTAATTTTCAAAAAAAAATAAAAAAATAAAAAAACCATAATTTAAAAAAAAAAAATTTTTTTTAACAATGTCATTCCCATCATCAAAAAGTAATGGTTCACTAAAAAAAAAAATCCCAGAAAACATATCAAAATCAACAATAAACAACGGTACACTTTCTGAAAAAAATTCCTACGAAACCCAAAACTCAACATTAAAAATATTACAAAACACAATAGAAAATTATGAAATAGGAAAAAAATTAGGCGAAGGAACATTTAGTAAAGTATATATAGGAACTCATAAAAAAACAAAAGAAAAAGTAGCAATAAAAATAATGTCAAAAAATCAAATAAAAGAAGAATCAGATAAAATAAGAATAATAAAAGAAATAAACATTCATAAAAGATGTCATCACACAAATATAATACAACAATATAACATAATAGAAACAAAAAATTTAATATACATAATAACAGAATATGCATCAAATGGAGAATTATTTGATTACATAGTACAAAAAAAGAAATTATATGAAATTGAAGCATGTAGATTATATAATCAATTAATAAGTGGTTTAGAATATTTACATAAACAAAGAATATGTCATCGTGATTTAAAACCAGAAAATTTATTATTAGATACAAATAAAATATTAAAAATAGCAGATTTTGGTTTAAGTACATTTTATAATAAAAATAATAAAAATTATCAATTAAAAACACCTTGTGGTTCTCCTTGTTATGCTGCTCCTGAAATGGTTAGTGGTAAAAAATATAATGCAAGTCAAGTTGATATTTGGAGTTCTGGTATTGTTTTATTTACTATGGTTTGTGGTTTTTTACCTTTTGAAGATGATAATCAAAAAATTTTATTTAGTAAAATTGCAAGAGGAATTTTTAATATTCCTAATTTTATTAGTTCTAATTGTAAAGATTTAATTAAAAAAATTTTAGTAACTGATCCTAAAAAAAGATTCTCTTTTGAAGATATTAAAAATCATTCTTGGTTTAATTTAGCTAATGGAAATTTTAATTTAGGTAAAAATATCTTTTTTGAATCTCCTGGAATTTTTATTAATCAAGATGTTATTCCAATTGATAAAGATATTATTAAAGAAATTTATTTTAAAGAAAAAATTTCAATTAAAGATATTATTTCTTTTATTATTCAAAATAAACATAATGATATTACTACAATGTATTATTTAATTTTAAATAGAAAAAAAAGAAATAAAGAAAATTCTATAAGTGATATTTCACATAATTCAAAACAATTTTTATTATATATTAAAAGTTCTATTTCTAAAATGCATTATTGGAATAATGATATTAAGAAAATTATTAATTATTATTCTTTAGAAATTGAAAAATATATTAATGGAAAAGAAAATGAAAAATTTATTGATCCTGCATTTAATAGTGAAATTAAGAATATTTTAGAAGAAAATATTAATGAAAATTTACCTTCTTTTAATTTAAATACAATTACTAATTTAAATTTTAATATTATTGAAAGTAATAATGGAGGAAATGAAAGTGATATTGAAACAAAAAAAGAATTTGAATCTATTAATCAAAGTAAAAGTTATTGTAATTCTATTCAAAATAATTTAATTGATTCTAAAATTTTTGCTAATGATTCTAGTGAAGAACCTTCTATTAATTCTATTAATAAAATTAGTTTAAAATCTCATTTTTATATTCCTAAAAATAAAGAATGTAATTTTGAAAATGAAAATTTTTCTAATTTGAAAACTTTTGAAAATAATGATTTAAAAAGTAAAAGAACTATTACTGAATCTGAAAATTTAAATGATGATATTAATAATAATAATACTATTATTTCTAGTGTTAATATTACTAATAATGATGATAATGGAAATAAAAATTTAATTAATAATCCTTTTGAAATTAATTGGAGAATTAAAAGAAATAAAATTAAAAATAATAAAAATAATAAATCTATTTTTAAACATGTTGATTTAAAAATTGAACCTCAGTTTTATAAAAAAATTCCTATTATTAGAAAAAATCAAATAAATAAATTTATCAATAAAAAAGAAAATTCTGAAATTGAAAATGGAATAAAAGGAAATAATATAATTAATAAGCAAAAAAAAATAAAAAATAAAACAATTTTAACAGAACCAAATTCTTTAGAAAAAAATAAACAAATAATAAAAGATAATAATAATTATAGACCAAAAAGTGTTGAAACAGAAAATATTGAAAACAAAAGAATAAAAACTGAAAATTTAGTACAAAAAAGTAATTTCAATCGTTTTTATAATTTAATAAATAAAATTAGAAATATAAATTATCAAAAAAATAATATAAAATATCAGAATAATATAATAAAAAGAAAAAAAAAAGAATATCATAGTATAAGTTTTGATAATTCAATACAAAAAATTTCAAAAATTAATTCAATTTATGTTAATGAATATAAAAAAAATGCAAAAGTATTTTCAATAGAAAAAAAGAAAATATTAAATCATTCTATTGATGATAAACAGAAAATTATAATTAAAAAAAAGGACATAAATTCAAAAAATAAAAATTATCAAATTAATCATATAAATAAAAGAAATAATTTATTATCTTCATTAAATAGAAATAAGCATTTTAGTCAAGAACCAAATTCATATAGAAATGAATTATCATCTTTAACTTTTAAAAGAAATAATGGAAATAGTTTAATTTTACAAACAACTTCAAATGAAATTGTAAATAAAAAAAACAATTATAAAGATTTTATTAATAGAAATCAAAATGGAAAAAAATTAGATAAATTTTTAACTAAAAATAATCATCAAAATATTATACAGAAATTTTCTTTTAATAAAAATATAAATTATAATATTAATAATAGTGATAAAAAAAAAAATTCATTACCCAAAAATTTATTAAATAATAATAGTAATTATGGTAAAATCAAAGGATATAAACACAATTATCTTTTAAAAGAAAAAGAGTTAATAGAAAGAAATCAGAAAAAAATCCATTTAAATTTAGAAAAAAAATCAAATGATTTAATTAAAAAAAAAAATGTATAAAGTATTATAATTTTTTTTAAAATAATTTTTTTCCAATAAAATGATATTTAAATATGCAAATTTTAAAAATTTTTTTAATATATTAATTATTCTTTATTTTAATTTGAAAATAAAAGATTTTTTAAAGGTATTTAGTTTTAAATTTAATTTATATATTTTTTATCAAAATTAAACTTATTTATATTATTAAATTTTAATTAATAATCTAAATCTTACTTTTTATTATTTATTTCAAACTTAATTTTTTTTCCTGTACAGTACCATAAATATTGATTTCATAATTTAATAATTTAACAAATAATAATTAATTAGAAATTATTTAATATAATATTTAATTAATTAAATTATATAATTATATTAATAATATGGACCAAATAATATTAGTAGTACATCAAAGTTTTGAAAAAGATTTAAAATATGCAATAGAAACAAGAGAAAGAAATGATATTATATTACATTTAACTAATGCATTAAAACATCTATTAATATTACAAAAAGAAATTGATGATGGATTAGAAAAAAAGATTGAAATAAAAATATCAATAATTTCAGAAGAAATTATAAATTACTTAATCAAATTTAAAAATACTCATAATTTAAGATTTGAAATAAATTTTGCATTAAATAAATTATTTGATATTTTATTTAATGTTTCATATTATAAATTCATATGTAATTTAGAAGAACAAAAAATAATAATTTTTATAAACACAGTAATAAAATTAATCGAAAATATAAGAGGAGTTTTAATATATCAATTAATAATAAGAAAAATACATTTATATATGAATTATATATCTCAAAATTATAAAAAATTAATAATAATATTAAATTAATTAATAAATATTTATTTAAAAATAATTAAAATTTGAAACTATTTTTTTGATGAATTTTCAAAATTTTATTGAAATTAAAAATTAATTAATTAATTAATAAAATATTTTAATCTCTATTATTGAGTAAATTTCAAAATTATCTATGAAAATTAGATATATAATCCAAATGAAATATATCAAATAATAAATTATGATAAAAAAATATTGTGTACTATTATTTATAATTTGCCTTTCCATGACTAAGAGCGCTAAAAGTTCATTGAAAAACCTTCGTAATTTATCTCCCAAAGTTCTATCATATTCGGGAACTGGAAATTTAGTTTATGATGAAAGTGGTAAAAAATTAAAATTCGATATTAGTCTAGCAAAAGATCCAGAACTGTCAGCAGGAAATTATCAATTATCAGTGTACTATAGAGGAGAAAAAACACCTTCTACCTGCAAATATGACTCAGGAACTAGTTTGAGTTGTGAAATTGACTGTGTAGCACCATATTATGCCTCAATTCGATTAATCACAAGAGGAAATGGATTAAGTACTGATACCATAACTCTTTCAGTAACTTCTTATTTGAGAATAAAGCAAAATAAATCATTTTCTTTGACATATAAAGAGGCAGTTATTGGGCTTAATGAAGATGGAAATTATGATATACAAGTATATTTAGATGATTCATCATCAATATCATTAGAAGATAACACTTATTTAGATATCGATATAGGCATTGGAACTGGTTATTCTGTAGCTGGTTGTGCATATTCTTCTTCTTTAAAAATGTTAAATTGTAAAAGTCATGATACTTCAAGTGCTCAAAAAATATCTATTATCTCTGAGAAAAAAGATGGTACGATCCAATGGATAAATGGAATAGATGATAGCACAGTAAAAGTGAAAATAAAAGCAGCAACTAATATTTATGGATATAATTTAAAATTTGAGGAATCTAAATAGAAATTCAATTTATATATTCATACTTCTGATATTACTTTTAGTGGATATTTTTCCACTTTAAATGTAATATTGAAAAATAAAGATAATGTTGATTCCACACAAAATGCATTATGTGAAAGAAAGGATCCAAGAAAATATGAATGTATAGTATCAGATGGAACACAAGATATAGATGATTTTGTTTATATTAGTCCAGTTCAAACAGGAGCTACTATTTCTTTTAAAAATAATTTTCTAACCGCACCAAAATTAATGATAAGAGAGATAACATTAAAATATGTTGAGGCATATGATTTTAAATTTGAGAATAGTAAATGGAAATTTAAAATAAAAATAGAAGCAGTAGATTCCCCTACAACAAAAATAAGAGATGGATTAAATGTTACAGTAGCTCTATATAGAGAAGGTGATAGATATCATACAGCAAGTTGCATAAATGAAAATAATATTTTATCATGTATAAGAGATAAAGATGCACAATATAATGATGATTCTATTTCTTTATCTCCTAAAAAAAGTGTAGGAAGTGTTACTTGGAGTAATTTAGATGAAGATGGTGAAAATATAAAAATACCTTTAGTAATTACATTATCTCATTCATCTAGTTATTTTTTAGCATACAAAGATTCAAAATGGACTTTCAAAATGGATGTTAAACCTACTGAAACAACTATTCCTTTAAAATCTCTTATTAAAATTGATATTTTATATGATGATAATAAATATACTACAGCAGATTGCGATGAAAACAATCGTGCTTCTAAGGGTTCTGTAGCTACCTTTACATGTCATTGTGATACTTTAGATGCTTCTAAGACTTTAAAAATAAGTAATATTAAGAAAGAAGCAAGTATTAATTGGAGTGGACTAGATGCCCCAGTTTCAATAGATAAAAGAAATGAATTTGAATTTGTTAAAGCATATAATATGGAATTAAATTATATATCTACTTCAGACCATAAATGGCATTTTGATATAGAATTTAATGATGTAGAAGGAATAAATCCAACAGTATCAGATATATATTCAATAGATTTACTTTACACCTCATCTCCAACTTCTTCTAAAATAAAAGGATCAGCAAAATGTTCTTTAAAGGAAGGAACTACTAATATTTTCTCTTGTATTTGCGATATATTTACTAATAATGAGGTAAAAGATGTTGTATTATATATATGCAAAACCACAACTAAAACTTCAAAATTTATTCAATGGACAGGAATTGAAGAAGATTATCAAATGCCTTTAAATGCCGAATTCACTTTAGAAAAAGGAATTATAAAGTATAATAGTAAATGGCTTTTAAATATAAAAGTCAAAAATCCAAAAGATGGAATATTACCACAAACTTCAAAATTAGTTATAGATATAAAAAAAGATTCAAATTCAGATACAATTAATTGTATAGTTAAATCTAATTATTTACTAGAATGTGATACTGGAATAACATCAAATTCTCTTAATAATTTACCTATCTTTTCTATCCCTATTGAAAAAAGTAATTCAGCAACTGCTGAATTCTTAAACACAGACTTTGAAGATAATTCTTATATTTTATATTTAGAAACACAATTAACTTTTAGTTCAGCTAAAAATATGAATTTTAATGGAAATAATAAATGGCAATTTGATTTAATTATATCAGAAGCATTAAAAGAAAAAAATAAAATGATAATAGATGTTTTATGTAATAATGTACCTTCAACTGCAATATGTGTAAAAAGTTCTACAATAAACTGCATTGTTAATTATGATAGTCAAACCAAAAGTCAATTAGTTAAAATAAGTAAAACCAAAACTACTTCATCAACTATAACTTGGAAAAGTTTATCAGTTGATAAAGATATAATTATGAATGCAGAATTAAATGTAGAAAGTGCTAAACATTTAGCTTTCGAAGAAATTAAGAACAAATGGCAATTCAATTTAAACCTTTTAGATTCTGATTTACCTTTAAATTCAGTTGTTCAAGTAGATATAATATATAATTCCTCACCTAGTACCGCAACTTGCACTCATAAAACTAGAAATATATTAACATGTATACCTGATATAGAACCTCAACAAAAATCTCATACATTGACTATTTCTCATACAAAAACTCAGGGAAGTGTAACTTATTCTAGTACAGCAGATAAACTTCAATTTGAATCTTCAATAGAATTAACATATAAAAAAGCTAAAGACTTTATATTAAATGGAAATAATTGGGAATTTGAAGTAGAATTAGAAAGTGCCAATAATATTGATGACGGAGGGTCTATTAGTATTGATATAAAGTTAAATAATAATAATAATAAGGCTCAATGTACACTTAATGGAGATACATTAAGATGTACAACAGTTAAACAAGGTACTGATGATAGAATAATATTAATAAATAATAGAGATAATCAAGATTTAATCTGGGCAAATTTAAATAATGAAGTTGAATTATATGTAAAATATGAAATAAAATATATTAATTATTATGGAGCTTTCTATAAAAATAAGTTGTTATTTAATATGAAATATGAACATACAACCAATACTATAGAAGCAAATAATAATTATGTTTTATTAGATATTTTAGTTAATGATGCAGATAATACAGCCAAATGTCAAATTACCCAGAATTTATTATTATGTGAATCACAACATTTTGACCAAAGTAAAAACGACCAAATAAAATTAAGTTCAACAGTAAAAGATGGTACCGTTACCCTTTCTAATTTACCTGATACAATAGAAGCTTTAACACCAATTAGTATTTCAATGGAATATACAACAATATCGAATTTTGATTCTTCAAATGGTGCAATAAAATTTAAGATAAATGGAAATTTGAAGAATAATGCCCAAACTTCAATAGATGAAAATACCATAACACAAATTGAATTATTAGTAAAGGATGCTTTATTAGATGCAATATGTTATACAAATAATATTAATAATAGTCCTATCGTTTTGAGCTGTGAAGCAAGTGGAAGTATTAATACTCAGGAAGATGATGTTAATATAAAAGTTGATTCTAATGGAAAAAGTAAATATGTTACTTTTTATTCTGTTACTGAGAATATTAATGTTTTTACTCATGGACAAATAGTAGTAGATGATACTTCTTCATCTGAGGTGAAAGATAATACTAAAAATAATAGTGATAATAATAAAGGAAATAATGGTTTTATTATTATAAATAATTATAATTATATGTTTTTATTTGGCTTATTTTTATTATTTTAAAAATTTAAAGAAAAATTAATTTATTTTTAAAAATATTTATGTTCTTTAAAAAAAAAATTAATTAATT
>JAEEGK010013736.1_pt1 | contig 18201 bp, 8 predicted proteins | sample 8958771 | NCBI WGS metagenome assembly JAEEGK01 (sample SAMN16246547, study PRJNA631951) | gut metagenome | biome: gut microbiome; feature: rumen; material: SC-attached | host: Bos | place: Iran: Karaj | collected 2018-10
TAATAATATTAATAATAAGGATGATGAAGATAAATACAATCAAAATGAAGATGATAATAAAAGTTTATATTTTTCATTATTAAAAAATAATAATAATAATAATGAATATAAAAATAATATAAATATAAGTTTTCGAGAATTAAATAAAAAATTAAAAAATAAAGAAATTTATTTTATAAATAAAAAATTTACTTTACCAAGAGAAAGAGTAAAACACAAATATCAAAATATATAAATAAAATTAATTTATTTTTATAACTTAATTTTTCAATAAAATAATTAAATATCTAATGTTACTTTTAAAATTCCTTCTTTTACTTTATCATAATTATCAATTATTTTACAATCTGGTGAAAGTTGCATAGCACATGTACATCCAATAAAAGTAGATGTTTTTTCTTTTCCTGTTCTATCTGCTGCTAAAAAATATTTTTTTTTTTTACTTTTTTCTACCATTGGAGTTAATCTTTCTAACCAATAATTTAACATATGCATAACTCCAATACTATCATTTTTTCCATCTGGTTCATCATTCCAATTTGTAGGAAAAATAATTATATCAACATCTTTTTTTTTACAAAATTTAGCAAATTCATATGCAGTAAAAGGAGCTTTAAATTCATAAGGATTAATATCCATACAAATTCCAATTCCTAATTTTAATTCTATTCCTTTTTTTGTTTTAATTTCTAAATAACCAAAATTATCTCCTTCAATACACCATGTTTTATCATCTTTATATAAAAAATGTTTATGATAGCTTGGAAGTGAATTACCATTTGGTTCTATAATCATACAACTATTATAATATTTATCATCTTCTGTTATTTCAGGATAACCTAAAAATACATAACATTCAAATTTTTTTGCTAAATTTGAGGCAAAATCATATTGAATTCCTTTATTATAATAAGATAAATATGGTTTAATATCTGATAAATCATCAAATATATATCCTGTTAAAGCCATTTCAGGAAAAACTATTATATCAATATTATCTTCTTTTTTAAAATTTGAAAAATATTTTGTTAATGTTGCTATATTTGATTCTATATCTTTAAATTTTGGATAATATTGAACTAATAAAGCATTTATTTTTTTGTTTGATTTCATATTTTTATATTATTAATTTTAATAATAAAAATTAAATAATTCGCTATTATTAATATTTAAAATATTAATAAATAAAAAAGAATATAAAAAATAAATTTATAATTTAAAAAAGATTTTTTATTTAAGTGTGTTATTAAAAACATATTTTATAATTTTATTGAATTTATTTAAATTTAATATTTGAAAATAATTTTTATATATTAATAATTAATATATTTTTTGAATAAATTATTAATATTATAAATTTTCATTATTTAATACATATAAAAATAAAAATAAATTAATAAAAAATATTAATAACAATAATATTATAAAAGGAAATGAAATCACTAAAAAGAAAAAAAACAATATTAAAAAATCCCACTTTTTTAGAAGGTCCAGACATATTTGGAACAAATATGTTTTATTTAATTCGTGCTCAAAAAAATAATTATATAGTAGTTGCGGAAGATTTATTCAGTGCAAAACAATATACTGAAGCAGAAGATTATCTATTAAATAATTGTCCTAAAAACATTTTTGCTTCTGATAAAAAAATATTAACAATAATGGGTTTAATTCAAATAAAACTTCAACGAATTGATTTAGCATTTGAATATTTTAAAAAAGCAAAATCGATAGATAATCAAAATAAATCATTTTTACATGATGCTTTTGGAATGGCACATTATTTCAAAGAAAATTTCGCTGAAAGTTCAAAATGTTTTGACGACGCATTATCAATAGATAATAAAAAATTTGAATATTATTTACATTTAGCATATGCAAATGAAAGAATAGTTGAAGAGAAATTAAGTACAATTAAAAAAGACGATACATCATTATCAAATATTGGACACGATGAAAGTGATTCAGAAAAAGAAAATGACCCAATTAAACAAGAAATAAAACAATATAAAGATAGAATAAAAGAAGCATATGAATCAGCAACAAGTATTACAAGAAATAGTTATTATTTAATGTTAAATTATGGAGTATTTCAAGCTAAAGAAAATTATATTGAAGATTCAGAAAAAATGTTAAAAAAAGCTGCAAGAATGAGACCAGATGATATTAATCCTTTAATTAATTTAGGTAATTTAGAATTAAAAAGACAACAATTTCAAAATTCTATTGATTATTTTGAAAGAGCTTTGGCTATAAGTGGAGAACAAAATAATTTAAATATATTACAACCTTATATGATAGCTTTAATTAAATTAGAAATTTATAGCAAATTAGAAGGTGTTTGTAAACAAATATTAAAAATCGATAAAAAAAATATGAAAGCTTTAGCTAATTTAATTATAAGTTTAAGAGAAAATAGAAATTTCGAAGATTTAGAATATGTTTTAAAACGAGTAAAAGTTAAACTTCATAGTTATCGTAAAAAAAAAGAAAATAAAACTAATTTTGATAATAATGTTATTCAAGAAGATGATAAAATGATTAAAAAGAAAAGAAAAAAAGATAAATATAGTAAATTAAAAAGAAAAATAAAAGAAAAATTAACAGAATTAAGAAATGTTAAAAAATATGTCGCAGCAACAGGCTTTACAACAAAACGTCCTGGAGAAGAAGAAGGTGCTATAAAAAGAGAATTTACTCGTCAAAAAACATTAGATGTGTATAATGAAAATGATATAAATGAGTTTTCAGATAGAGTTAGACAAAATCCAAAAGACGTAGAAGCAAATTATCATTTAGGTGTTATTAGATTTAAAGAAGAAGATTTTCTTCAAAGTCAAAAATATTTTCTTAAAGTAAAAGCTATAAATCCAAAATATAAAGTTTCTCATTTAAATGAAAAATTAGGAGACATCGAAATTAAATTAAAAAATGATGCTAAGTCAGCACTTGATTATTATAATAGAGCATTGAAGGCAGAACCAACTGAAGTTTTATATATAAAAACAGGTAGATGTTATGAATTATTAAATAATAATCAAAAAGCTTTAAAAGAATATAAAAATTCATATGAAATTAATAATAATTTTGTATGGTCTGTCTTTCAAATTGGATGTGTTTTAATGAAATTAAAAAAAACAGCTGAAGCAATGGATTGGCTTAAAAAGGCATATGATTTAGAAAAAGAAAATGTAGATATATTACAAAAGTATGGTGATGTATTAGTTAGAAGTGAAAAAGATGAATATGTTAAATTAGGTATACAAATTCTCGAAAAAGCAAAAGATTTTTATACTGGAAATGTTGACATACTTTGTAGTTTAGCTTTAGGATATGAAAAAAAAGGTAAATTAAAAGAAGCAATAGAATTATTAGAAAATGCAAATAATTATCCTGCTTTTTTTAGTGATGAAAATAAATTATTTCAATTGGCATATTTTTATGAAAAAGATAAAAATTTCACAAAGGCTGTTGAATTTTTTAAAAGTGTATTAGTAATAGATCGTCAAAATATTCCAGCATTACTTCATTTAGGATTTATATATAAAGCTGCAAAAGAATATAAAAAATCTTTAAAATGTTTTAGATATATCATAGAAAGAGACCCTAATAATTCAAAAGCAAATTTTGGATTGGCAAGATTATATCAAAAAATGACAAACACAAACGACAATGATACAATAAATTTCTATTTAAAATCGTTAAAATTAGAGCCAGATAATTTTAAAGCAAATACAGAATTAGGAATTATTTATTTAAAAAATAAACAATATGATAAAGCATTAAAATATTTAAATCATTCTCATGAATTAAACCCAAACAATGTTTTATGTTTAAATGCAATTGGTAATGTGTATCAAGAATTAAAAGATTATGATAAAGCTGAAGAAATATTAACAGAAGCATATAAATTAGATAGAAATAATTTAGGTGTTATTAGTTCTTTAGGAGATATTTTATTTATTTTAGGAAAATTTGAAAGTGCAGTTCTTAAATATGAAAAAGCAAATAAATTAGGTGAAATTCCTGAAGTTCATTTACATTTAGGTCATTGTTATTATATTTTAGAACAATTTGAATATGCAGTTAGTAATTATATAAGTGCTTTAAAATTAGTTAAAAATACAAGACATGATTATTATTATTATTGTGCTAATGCTTTAGTTGCTGCGACAAGAATCAAAGATGGAATTAAATGTTATAAAGCAGCTATTAAAATTAAAAAAACAAAAGGTTTGTATTATTATAATTTAGCTATTGCCTATTTTCTTTTAAAAAAATATCCTAAAACTCTTAAAAATTTAGAAAAATTAAAAAGAATTATTGAAAAATATCCAGGAGAAAATGATGATTTAAAAATTACTAAAAATGATATTGAATTTTTGAAATTTAAAAGTTATTTTTTAATGCCAAGTATAGATTATGATAAATGTGAACATATAATAAAAAATTTAATAAGTAATAATCCTGATAATATTGAATATTATGATTCTTTAGCAAGTTTACAAGAAAAAACAAATAAACCTAATTTAGCTATTGAAACATATAAAGATATATTAAAAATTGATAAAGAAAATGTTACAGCTAAAAATGCATTAAAAAGATTAGACCCAAATTCATTAAAAGATGAAAATTTAAAAGAAGAAGCAAAAAATAGTTCAGCAAAAAGTAAAATAAGTAATAAAGAAAGTTCTGATAAAATAAAAGGAGAAATAATATTAATTAATGAAAAAAGTGATAGTAAAAAATCAGAAAGTAATAAAGCAAGTTCAATATTAAAAAAAACACTTAGTATTAAAGATAAAATATCTTCTGAAAATGAGAAATTAATAAGTGAACATAGTGAAAAAGAATTAAATCAAAATAATAAACAAAGTAATAAAATTCTAATTAGTAATAATAAACATAGTAGTGGTAATCTAATTAATAATAATATAGAAAATAAAAAAGAGGAAGTACTTAAATCTGGTCTTCATTTAATTGATATAGATGATAATGAAAGTGATAGTGATACTATAAAAAATGAAGATGAAGAAGATTTTTAATTTAGATTATAACTAAATTAAAATAATATAATTTTTAATAAAATATATAAATAACAATTTATTATAATCTTTTTTATTAATAAAATATTATTTTTAAATATATATTTATTTTAATTAGTCATAACCAAAGCTGCAAGGGCAATATAAATTGAATTATAAAATTTATAATTAATTTCATAAAAAAAATAAGGATTATGAATTAAAATAATTTCAATTAAACAAGCAATTATAATAAAATAATTTTTAAGTTTCAATTCAAACATTGTAAAAAATCCAGTTAACATTAGACAATATTGTTGAATATTCCAAATTAAATTTGAAAAAATTCTTAAATTTAATAAAAATGAAAATTTTAATTTTTCAGAAATCATTCTTATATTTTGACTTATATATCCTTTATTATCTTCTACTTCATTTAAACCTTTAAATCCAATATATATTATACATATTCCAAATAAAAATCTAAGAATTCCATGAAAAATTCTCATTTAATTTTTTATATATATAAATTTAAATTTAATATTTAATAAATAATTGGTCAATTGTTAATAAATATTAAAATATTATTATTAAATAATAATTAAAATAAAATAAATAATAAAAAAAATAATTTAAAAAAAATGAAACAGGAAGAAAATAAATATTTTACATTTCAAGAAATTATAAATATTGCATTAACAGAACCAAAGGCCATTTCAGGCAAAAAAGAAGTAGGAAATGAAAATGATTTAACAATGAATGTAATATCTGATTTAACATATTCAAACATTTGGAATAGTTTTACAAAATGGTGTGCTGATCAAACTGAATTAGGTTATTTAATTAACATTTATTCTTTGGGAAATTTATTTTATGTCTCAGAAAAAACAACCGAAGGAATTATTTTAAAATTATCTGATCATTTTTTAAAGGAACATAATTTAAAATTCGATGAAAAAAATTCAAATTATGATAAACAATATAAAATTAAATATGGAATGAAACAACCAAAAATTGAAAAATTAAATTATATTGCAATTTCTACTGAATTAAATGCAAAAAAAATTTTAGTTCAAAATGGATTAAATAATATTTTTAATTCAATCGGATATGTTTTAGAAAATAATCCAAATTGTCAAATTGATTTAGGTGTGCTTGGAATTATAAAAGGAAATAATAAACTTGTTTATCAAACTCCTTCAAAAGTCAAAGGCGACGCAGTAATGAATAAAAAAACAACAGTTCAAAGTTTAATAAATAGAAATAAAAATTATCAAGACGAAAATGATGAAGAAAATGAAACAAATAATAATAACAATTTAAGAGACGAAATTAAACAACAAATTCAAAACAAAAAATTCGAAGAAGAAAAAAATAACGAAAATAATGAATATGAAAAAAACATAGAAAAACAAATTAACGAAGAATTTCAACAAAACACAAACAATGAAAATATTCAACAAACTGAAGAAGAAAATAAAGAAATAGAAAATGCAAAAAAAGTAATAAATGAAGCAATAAATTATGAAGAAAAACAAAAAATTTTATCATCTCCTGAAGAAGAAAAAAACTCTCAATTTAATATCCGTAACGTAAAAGATAGTAGTGAACTTCCTCCAGTCAAACAAATAAAAAATGATAGAATAATAAACATTCCTTTTCTTGAAGAACATTGGAACATTAAAGATATGTTTCATTGTCGTTTTAAATTTGTAAAAATTCCAAAAGCAAAAGCAAATCCAGTTTTATTTAATGTTTATTCAAATACAAAAGCTGCTCCTTTCACAGCTGAAAAAACACAAATTCCAATTTCTCATAGAATAGGTTCATTTTATAGTTTATCTTTACAAAATTTTATTATAGATAAAACAACTAAAGAAATTAAAAGATTATATGATGAATACTTCTTTAAATATAAAAACATTAAATTCGAAGAACCTGCGTCTGAATTAGAAGAATATTATTATATATTACATAATGAAGGTGTTAATGAAGAAAAAATAAAATTAAAAAAAGATTCATATAAACGTTATCAAAATTTCATACACAATTCAATAGATGATAACTATATAGCAGTAATGAAATCAGATTGGATAGTTCAAATAATAAAAATGATAAATAGATTTTATTTAATGAAACAATACGATGTTTTAGTTAATGATAGTTTTAAAGAAATAACAAATGATTATAAAATTGCTATGAAAACTGCTATTTTAGATTATATTTTAAAACATCCTGAGCAAAAAGAAAAATTAAATATTCCTATTTCTTTTAGAAGATTAAAAGAATATGCTGAAGAAAAAGTTGTAAGACCTAGTGATGATGATCCTGAATGGAAAACTAATTTTAAAAGAAATAAACTTGCTATATCAAATAATTTATATATTATGTGTGAAAATGTTACTAAAATTATGAATTATTTTGAAAAAAATTTAATTATGACTTCATATGTTAATTTAAATGAAGTTTCTGGTGATTCTTGGCCTACTATAAAACTTAATAAATTCACTGAAAATCAAAAAAATCAATTAGAAGATGAAAAACAATTAGTTAATGAAAATTGGAGAAAATTTGTAGAAAATGCTTTAAAAGAAAATAAAATATATAAAGATCAATTAATATTATATTTCAAATCAATTTCAGGTTTAATGTCATCTGAATTAAGAAAATTAATAATAGGTAGTATTAAAAAATATTATAAATTTATAAAACAATTTGAAAAAGAAAAATATTATTCAGCAGAAGAAATATTCAACACTCAATTTGATAAAGACACTTTATTTCAAAAATCTTTTATTGAAGTTGAACTAAAAGAACATCCAAGCGGAGAAAAATTTACATTTTCAGATGAATTAAACGAAATTCATGAAAAATTAACAAATGTTGTGAAAGATATTATTAAATACAGTCAAAATGTAGAGAGAGCAGATAACATGTTCATTAAAAATATAGACAAACATGCAAATTTATGGCAGGTTCCTTTTTCAGATTCAGAAGTAAGTGAAATGTATTCAGAAATTGATAAAATAGTAAGTGATAATTTAAATGTTATAGATAAAGTGACAGATTTATATGAACCTTTTGTTTTTGTTATGAAAGAACCTGAAGAAATAGAACAATTTTTAAGTGCAAATCCAAAAAGAGATGAATTTCGTAAAAAAATAACTTTTTATGAAGAAAAACTTGCTTTATTAGAAAATATGCCCAATACACTTTATATGAATATGATTAAAATAAATTGCTTTGAATTAAATAATTTAATTCGAGAAAAAATTACTTCATATATATATGATTTATTAAAAAATATATTAAATCAAAATATTTTATTAAAAAGTAAAAATTTAGGCGAAGGTTGTGAACAAATTTTAAGTGAATTAAAAACACAAGTTAATAGCGAAGAAATATTATTTAAATTAGAAAATATTGCTGAAACATGTCAAACTGAAACAATTCCGCAATTAAAAAATGATTATGAAGATTTTTTAGAATGGGTATTTTTCTATTTAAGTTATGATAAATATAAAGTATATGAAACAAGTAAAGATAATGTCAATTCATTTGAACAAAGCATAAAAGGATGTCATGACAATTTCATTCAAATAGACGTTGCTATGAAATCATTTACAGAAGTTTTAGAAAATCAAAAGAAAAAATTCACTGCAGATTTGGACGAAGAACGTGCGAAGTTATTAGAAGATATAACTAAATTAAAAGCCGCTGTAGATGATGATAAAGAAAATATTAAAAATAAAATTTATAGTGATGATTCAACTAAATTCTTAGAAGGTCTAGAAAAAAAGAACAAAGAAGCTTTATCATGTCAAGCTCGTTTAAAAAGTGTTGTAGAAAAGGAAGGTTATTTAGGAAATCCATTTACAACAGAAGATGAAAGAGTAGATCAAGCATTAAATGATTTAACTCCAATGATAAATTACTTTACATTTATTAATAAATATAAAGTTATTTATAAAAAAAATCGAGATGAAATTTTATGGCAATTAGAATTAAATCTCTTCGAAGAATTAGCAGATCAATATAATTTATTTGATATATCTATGGCTAAAATTCCAACATATAAAGATAGAATAAGTAGAGCTAAAAGTGATTTTGAATCATTTAAATTAGCAGTAGAACTTGCGAAAATAATTTTCCCAATAGTTACTATTTTTCAAGAAGAAGGAATTGAAGATAAAGAAATATATCAAGATAATAAATTTTATTGTGAAGAACTTTCAAAATGTTTTCCTTCTCAATTTTTAGCTAATCCAGATGAGGAACCTCAACAATGTTTTGAAAAATTAAGATTCTATGATATTCAACAGTATTCAAAAGGTTTGGAACCTTCGAAACAAGAAATGGAAAAAATTGTTAGTGAATGGAAAAATGTAAGTGAGATGTATGATGTTGAACCAAAAATGGTTACTGAAATTGATATTGAATTTTCTATGGAAAAATATAATAAAAAAGAATTTTTAGTTATAAAACATGATAGTTATGATAATGTTATTGCTGCTTTGGAAAAAAATATTAAAATTGCTGAAGATAAATTAGCGTATTTTGAAGAAGAACCTAGAGATAATATTATTGTTGTTAAAACTTTTGAAGAAATGAAAAATATGATGACTGAAATGCTTAATATTATTAAAGTTTTAAAAGATATTCAAATTGAATTAGAAGGTTATATTAATAAAACTGCGGATATTAAAAAAAAAAGTGAAAACTTTTTGTTGCTAAAACAAGCTGAAAAAAGTTTTAAATCGATGATGGATTTAATTATTTCAAAGAAAATGAAAATAAAAGGAATTTTCTTTGAAAAAGATAAATTTAATTCAAATATTGAGGATTTAAAGAAAATATTTAAGGATTTAGAAAAGAATCTTAAGGAGATTAATTTAATATAATAAATAAAAATTAATAAATAAATAAATATTATAAAATATTAATTTATTTGAAATTATTTTTTTATTATAATGTTCATAAAAAGAATTTAAATATTTTTAAATTATATAAAAATTTATTTTTTATTTATATATAAATAAAAAATATATTATATTTTTTTATATATTAATTTATATATTTAAATAGTTTAACTTAAGATTTATTTTTTAATGTTATATAAATAAATTTTTAATTTATTATTTGTTGTTTTAAAGAAATTTAATTTAAATAAATCAAATTTACTATAAATTAAAAATTAATAAATTAAAATATTTTTGAAATTTTTTAAATTATATTTTCAAAATTGAAACAATTATTAATTTAATTAAAACATAATATAATAATAATAAAATAAAATATGTCTTTACGTAAAGAACGTATTCATGCATGTGGAGTATCAAATATAGATTTCCGTTCAAAAAGAGAGACAGATAATTTATTATTATACGAGCCATGGACCATTCCAAAAGAATTTGGAACAATGGGAACATATGGTTATTATCCTTCATATACAGAAATAAAAAAAATGTTTTCAGTTTCTCAAAATTTAAATAAATTAAAAGATATAGTACATTATTCTCCTGACCCAAAATCTTATCCTGGATGTTTATATTACAGAAAAAAAAATATAATTCCAAACACAATGACAGAATTTAATGTTACTAAAGTTTCACAATTAGATGAATCATACATAGGTAAAGATAAATTCATAGGAGATTCAATGATGATAGGTGATATTGTTCATTATAGAAAAGAACGTAAAAAAAAACGAAGAGATTGGTTAGAACAAAGAAGATTAGAAAAAGAGAGATTAAGAGAAAAAATAGAAAAAGATAAAAAAGATAAAAATAAAGAAGCAATAGCAGAAACACAATTAGTTAATATTGAAGCAGAAGAAACATTAGAAAGTAAAGTAGATATAAAAAAATTACAAGAAATTAGATTAGCATTAAGACGTCGTTATGCAAATCGTACTAATTTTAGAAAAATATTTAAAGAATGGGACCATAGTATAGCAGGTGAAATTTCAGTATATGATGTACATGATATGATAAATGCTTTTTCAATTCCTATTAATTTTAATGAAACAAGAGCTTTAATTGCAAGTTCTAATAAAAGAGGAACTGAAACACTTAATATGGAAGAATTTATGCATTTAATATTTAATGATAATCAACAATTAAAAGTTGATTTAAGTAAAATTAAGTTTAAAGATGAAAAATTATATGAAGAAGGTGCCCAAGTTGAGAACTTGAAAAAAAATATGACAATGAATATTTTAGAGGCCTTTAAAACAGATGATTTAAATTATATTAAACAACATTTACATACTAGAATTCCTATGTTTAATAATTTTATGAAAATTCTTGAAGTTAATGGAGAAAATCTTACAAAAGAACAATTAACAAAAGTTTTGGAAAATTTTCATATGCCTGAAAGATATACAAGACCTAATTTAATAAATGCTATATATGAAACTTATTTAACTGATGATAAAACATTATTTGATACTAAAAAATTTATTAAAGATTGTTTAATAAGTGAAGAAAATAATTTTTCGAATTTCAGAAATAAAATGATTGAATTATTAGCAAAAAAAGTTGAAAACACATCTAAAGAAGTTAAATCAATAGAAGAAACTTTAAAAGCTGAAAAAAATAAAAGAATAATAATAAATGAAGGTTATGCAGAAGGAATAAGATTAAAAAAATTAAAACTTCAAAAAGAACAAGAAGAAATTGAAAAGAATTTAAAAGAAGTAATTAATCCTCAACCAAATACAGCATTTATAAATAAAGTATATAAAGAACATTATAAAAATTTTCAAACATTAAATGAAGTTGAAGATAATTTCAGTTCAAAACCTTCAATATTAAGAAATTTTCAAGGAAAAACAAGATTTTCAGGAAATCCTCCACATAAAGATACTTTTTATTTAATAAGTCAAGATAAATTAGGAAGTAGTTTTATAGATGAAAAAGAAAGATTTAATGTAAGAGGTAATCAAAATGAATTAGTTTTAAAAGAAAAAGAACAATTAAGATTAAGACAATTAGAAAAACTTAAAAGAATAAGATATTATCATGATAAACATAATGAAGATGCTCATGGTAAAATGAATTTATGTGATAATGAAGATACAAGAAGAATGATTGGAAAAACTAATAGATTATTCAAATATGAATTATCTAATAAGGAAAATAATGATTTAGTTGAATAAAATTTTTAATATAAAAAATATATAAATTATATTATAAAATATTTTATTATTTCATAAACTAAAATTTATTATATCATAATAATATTGAAAAAATTAATTTAACTTTTTTATTTATAATTAAAATAATTATAAATATAATTATAATAATTATTATAATTTAATTCATTTTTCGATTTGTTGCTGAATTTGAAGTATCATAATCAGTTTTTTGTTTACTTATTAATCTACTATCTCTAAAAATATTATTTGTTGAATTATTTTTATTAAAATTAATATTATTTTGTTTATTTGCTCTAATATTATTTGTAAGTGGAATTCTTGTTATTTTAATGCAAGAATTATTTAAATTATTTTTATTATTATTTTTATGTTGACTTGTAAAATATTTATTAATTAAATCTAATTTAGTTTTTTCTAAAGATTCATTTCTTGTGTTGCTTAAAAATTCAAAATTTTTTCGACTTCCTTTTTTTAATAATTGAGTTTTTTGAAAATGAAAAACTTTTATTCCTGGAGAATTTTCTGATGACTTATGATTAGTTGAATGATTATAATTATCATCTAATTTATTAATAATATTATTATTATTATATGAATATTTACATGAAAGTGAATTATTATTATTATTATTTAAATTTAATGAAAATAAATTAATTTCTTTTTGTTTTTCATCTAATTGTTGATTTAATTGTTTAATATTTTCAGATAATTTTAAATTTTCATTATTTTTATCTGTTAATGTTTTTTGGATGTTTTTTATTTGTGTTTCTAAATCTTTAATTTCTTTTTTTAAATTAATATTTTCTTTTCTTAATATTAAAATTTCATTATCTTTTCTATCATTATTTAAAAATTTTCCATCTTCATATTTTAATTTTGTTTTCATTTCTTCAAATTCTTCTTCCATTTCCATATATTCACATATTTTATTTTCCATTGCTTCTTTTTGAAGTTTGTATTGAAAAATTTTTTTAATAAGTTTTTTTTCTTTAAATTCTAAATTTAATAAACTATTTTCATATTGATTTATTACTGTAAAAGGAGTATTTAAATTATTATTATCTTTTTTATAAAAAAATTGTTCATCTTTTTTTTTTTGTTCATTTTTTGCTTCGGTTATTTTTTGTTTAATTAATATTTGAATTTGTTCATGAAGATATTTTATTAATTGTTCAAAATTAATATTTTTTATGTTTTCTTTAAATTCATCTTCATCTATTTCTATTTTACATCCTTTTATTTCGCTTGTTATTTCATAAAATAAAGAATAAAGCATTTCTTTTGATTTAAAATCTTTGTTTGATTTATTATTATCAATTTTTTTTTCTTCACTCATTAATTAAATTTATATATTTATATTTAAATAATATCTGAATAAGTTTTTTTATTTAAATTTTAAATAAAAAATATAATATTACAATTATTTTTTATATATGCGATTTTATTTAATTTAAATATTATAATTTTTATTAAATTAAATCAATTAAAAAATTTTTTAATTTTAAATTTAATTTAAAATGAATAAAATAAAAATTTTCATTGATATTTATTTAATATATAAATCAAATAAAATAAAATAAAGCTTTTTTAAAATAATTGTAATTAAATAATTGTAAAATTAAATATATAAATATGAGATAAGAAAATAATTTATTGAATAAAAAAATTTAGATATATATTTATATTAATTATATTAATTATATAACATATTTTATAATAGCATTGAATATTAATTTTAAAAATTGAGAAAAAAATAATAAAAATAAAAAAATAAATCGATATAATTTAAAAAAGATAAGAAATAATAAAAAATTTTTTATATTTAAATTTATATTTTTTTAATATTTTTGTTTAAGATAAATTAATTTAATAATTAAATATTGTTTTAATTTTAAATTAAAATATGTTTGTTAACGAAAACAACATTGATTTAAATTATGAAAACAATAATAATACAAAATCAGAAAAAAGAAAAAATTTATCCAATTCATTAATAAGTAGTATAAAGGCAGTATCAACATCATCAATAATAGATAATAATAATAATAACATTATATCATTTGATTCCCAATCAAAAAATAATTCATCAATTGAAAATAATAATAATAAAAATAATACTAAAAATAATAATAATAATAATATAATATATATAATAATTGAAAATGATAATACAACAATCCCAATTGATTTTTCATTATCAGTTAAAGCATATCCTGATATTTTTTCATATTTAGATTTTGATAATAAAACATTAACATTAAGTTCAAATATTTTTGATTTTAAAAATTTAAAAGATTATTTTACATATGTAAAATATACAAATATTAACAATTATAAAAATAATCAAATTGATTTAAAAAATTTAACTTTCAATTTTAAAAAACTTTTATTATATTGTAATTATTTTAATAATGAAAATATATTAACTGAAATTTTTAATAGAAATATTATACCAAATATTAATAATGAAACATGTATTAATTTAATTATAGATGCATTTAATAACTGTTGTGATATTCAATTAAATAATAATATTAAATCAAAATGGTTTTCTTTATTTATTCAATTAAGAGATTATATAATTAATAATTTTGTTTATTTTTTAGAAGATAATAATGTTATTAAACTTAAAAAATTAAATTTAAAATTATTAAATGAAATTATTGAAAGTTTTTTATTAGATATTTATAATAAAAATATTGAAATTTCAAGTGAAAATGCAAGTACAATTATTATACTATTATGTTATATTTTTGAAAATGAAAATAATAATAATAATGAATTTATTAATTTAGAAAAAGAAATAAATTTTTCAAAAATTTTTACATATTTATCATATAAAACAACAGTAACAAATCAAGAAGAAATTTATATTAAAAATAATTTAAATAAATATTTTGAATCAATTCCAACTTTTTCAATTAATTTATTAAAAGATTTAAATTATAATTATCAAGAAAAATTAATAAAATTTTATAAACAAGAACTAATATTTATAACAAATTATAATAAAATAAACGATAGTTTTAAAATTATTTTAAAATTAAATCCAATAAATAATATTGATGCTTTTAGTTTTTTATCTTATACACATATTTTAGAAGAAGATAATCCAAATAATAATAATTCAAATAGTAATTCAAATAATATAAAAAATGAAATAATAAATATAAATACAGAAGTTACATTATATACTATTGAAAATTTTAAATCATATATTACATATATGAAAGGAATAAATGAATGTGAAAATTTAATTTTAGAAGTTAATTTAAAATTTAATGTTATTAATAGTTTTATTATTTGTTATTTAAAAAGTTGTTTTAATCTATTTTATAATTATAATAATATAAGTTTATTAAATTATAAAGTTTTTAATATTTTAATGAATAATATTAATTATAATGATGCTTATGATGAAGAAAATTTATTAAAATGTGTTTCTTTTTGGTTAAATTCAGATATTAATTATAATAATTTAGAGAAAATAAATGAAATATTTGAACAAATAAAATGGAAAAAAATTCCTTTAGGAAAAATATTTGAGTTTATTATAAAATATCCAAATGTAATTGAAAAATTAAAAAATATAGAAAATGAAATAATAAAAAGTATTTTTTTTAAAAGCAATGAAAAATTAAAAGAATTTAAAAAAGAAAAAATATTTTATTTAAAAAATAATAATGAGCAAAATAATTATGAAAATGAATATAATAAATCTAAAAATAGTTTTAATGGTGACATTGAAAGATTTGAAGCAATTGCTTTAAGAGAAAATAATAATAATGGAAATAATTTAAATTTTGATATGAATAATAATAATAATGAAAATGAAAAAGAAAATAATAATAATGAAAATGCTTTAAGTGAAATTATTAATAATGAAAGTCAAATAAATTTAATTTCTTATTTTTTTATTAATTTATTTGAATGTAGTAAAAAATTAAATTTACATAAATTACGTAATAATCAATATAATAAAATAAAAAATGAAAAACAAATTGAAAATAAAAATATTAATAATAATATTAATAATAATATAAATATTGAATTTATTGAAAAAAATAATGAAATAATTAATAGTTCAAACAATAATAATTTAAATATTAATTATTTAAATGATGATAATAATAATAATTTAAATAATTCAAATATTAATTCAAATAAAATTAATAATTCAAATAATATTGATGAATCACAAATAAATGTAATTCAAGCTGATGAAAAAATTCAATCTATAGATGAATTATTATTAGATATGACAAATAATAATATAAATAATAATAATATCAATACTAATAATAATAATATTAATAATAATATTAATATTAATAAACCTCCCAATATAACATTATGTTCAGTTATAATAAATAAAGGAAAAACAAAAAAAAATATAAACATAAACGAATTTGAAAAACCAAAAATAAATTTATCATCAAATGATATTTTTAATAATTCTCTTTCAAACAATCTTAATACAAACAATGATAAATTTAATATAAATTCTTAATTAAAAAATAATAATAATAATTTTTTATAAATTTTATAAATAATAATTAAAATATATATTTAATAAAAATCTTTTTAATATTAATTTATACTAAACCAAATTGACTTCTCATAACAGTCAAAGTATTAATTCTTTCAAAATTACTTTTATTACTTCCTTTAATAATTCTATAATTAATATTTCTAATATTACTTCTTCTATTAATATTTTTTTTATATTTATTTTTTCTAATTAATTTTTTATTTCTTTTTAAATCATTAATTAAATTTTCATTTTTCATAATTCTAATTCTTTGTTTATAATAAATATTATATATTTTATTTCCTAATCTTTCTCCATTTTCTAATAGTAATTCACCATTTGGTAATTCCATTGGTTCAAAATCATCATCATCTTCATCAATTTCAACCCATTCATCATTTCCATCAATATCTTTTTCTTTTAATCTTTTAGCTACTTTTGCTCTTAAAAAAATTATTTTAAATTCTTTTGTTTTTCTTATATTCATATTTTTTATACTTAACAATTTTTTATAATTGTAATATTTATATAAATATTCATCTAAATCATTATCGTTTATACTTACATGATTTTTATCTAACATATGTGATTGTAATGCTTTAATTGATTGAAATTTTTGGGAATCACATGTTAAACATGCATGATAAGTAAATATTTTTTTTGACATGAGTTTTATTAATGCAGTGTAATTTTTTATTGCAAAAATAAAAGGAACATCTAAATGATGAATATTTATCATATGAAATATATTTTTTTCTAAATTTTCTAATTCATTATTACAAAATAAACATATGTTAATATTGTCTAATGTTGTTAATAACTTTTTTTCTTCTTTTTTTTCGTTGTTATTTTTTTCAGTTTTTGATTCTGTTTTAATTTCTTCTTCATTATTATTATTTTCAATATTATTATTATCATTAATTTTTTTTTTTGATTGTTCTTGTGTTTTTTTTTTATGAGCTTTTGAATTTAAATGTTCATTTAATTTATTGGAACAATTAAATTTTTTATCACATAAATCACAATATAAATTAACATTTTTATTAGAATCTAATTTTTCTTTTTTTTTTTCTTCTTCAATTTTTTTCATAAAAAGTTCTTTTTTTTTTAAATATGTTTCGTAATCAATAGGACTTAAATTCATAGTAACTCTATTTAAATTATATTTATGAAATTCACTTTTATAATGTTCTTTCATTTTTTCATAATTTTCACAATTAAACATACAATGATTACACATTATGTTATTTCTAAAACTTTTATTATTTAAACTGGTATTTATTTCTTCATTATTATTATTATTTTCAGACATTTTTATATTTTTTATATAATAAATTCTTTTAAATTTATTTATTTATAATTAAATATTAATAATATTATTAAAAATTATATATATTAAAAATAAATATTGTTATCTAAATTTTTTGTATTATTTTGATTGGGGATTGGGGATTGGGGATTGGGGATTGGGGATTGGGCCCAATCCC
>JAEEGK010013737.1_pt1 | contig 18201 bp, 15 predicted proteins | sample 8958771 | NCBI WGS metagenome assembly JAEEGK01 (sample SAMN16246547, study PRJNA631951) | gut metagenome | biome: gut microbiome; feature: rumen; material: SC-attached | host: Bos | place: Iran: Karaj | collected 2018-10
GTCGTCCGTCAGTTCACGTTCCTGTATCTCGATATTGTATTTCTTGGCCAGCCAGCGCAACGCCTCGGGATAGGTAATCTGCTCGTGCTTCATCAGGAAGTTGACGGCATTGCCGCCCTCGCCACACGCAAAACACTTACAAATCTGACGAGCAGGCGACACCATGAACGAAGGCGTCTTGTCATCATGGAAAGGACACAGTCCCTTGTAGTTCACGCCCGCCTTACGCAGATTCACGAACTCGCCCACCACGTCAACAATGTTGGTGGCTTCCATGATTTTATCTACTGTCGCTCTGTCAATCATGAGGCAAAGTTATTTCTGATAATAGTCACCGATAATCTTGCTGAGGTTGTCAAGGTCGTAGAAGGCTGCATAGCTGGGCAGGGTGTAGGTCTTGCTGCCGCCTTGAATGTGTTGGTCTGGACCCAGGGGGATGGCTGTGTGTGGGGTGATGCCACCATCAATGTTCTGCCAGTTTTCATTAGCCAGTCGGCCATGGGCCGTGGATATTTGGTACTTGAAACCTTCCGGGGTACGATAGACGCCGACGCCACAGCTGCCGCCGCCACTCTTCTCGCCGGCAATGAGCACGCCAGCCTCCTTGCAAAGGGCGGGGAAGAGGTTGCCGCAGGAGAACGAGCGAAAACTGGCAAGCACGCAAAAGTTCAGGTCGTAGTGTACCAGCTGGTCCTGGGCGTCGAACTTGCCGTCGAAGTTACGGTCTACGTCGTAGTACCACACGGTGTTCTGTCCGGTGACGAGATTCTGGGCGCGCACGAAGCTCTGGTTGTACATCAGCGAGGTCATGGCTACCACCACATCAGACGAACCGCCACCATTCAAGGTCAGGTCGATGACAAAATTCTTCACCTCAGGGTCGTTGGCGGCTTGCTCGAGTGCGTCGAGGAAGATGGCCATGGGGTCTTTGGGTGAGGTTTCTACCGTTGGACGCGGCCCTTTTCCGCTATAGAAGTCAGCCCAGGCTTTTTTGTCGATGCCACTGAAAGAGTCGAACAGGCAGATGGCCGTATTACCTTTCTTGACGTAAGTCTTGCCTTGACCGAGAATGGCAGCGCGCTCAGGGTTGAGCATATAAACAATCTTGATGGCATATTCCATTCTCGGGTCGGCATATTCCTTTTTATAGCGCTCATACAGGGCTGGATATTCCTGAACGTAAGGATTTTCTTCGGTCATTGTCACATTATAGGACCAAGTCGATGTGTGGCCGCCATCCTGCAGATAGATGTTCATCAGGTCCATGGCATAAGCGTGGTCGGCAGTCTTTTCGGAGAGGAAATTCTGCTTGATGATGCGTCCGTCCTCGGTGGCCTCAAGGGTCTTGTCGAGTCCTACATCGCGGATGCTGGCTTCGTAGGGCGAACGTCCGGGCATGCCGTAGAAGTGGTCGATGGCGAAGCAGAACTCGGCATAGTTGTAGGCGGCCATGTCGGGCGTACATGTCGGTTTGTCTTTCAAAATAGCTGTAATAGCGAAGGATTTCTCTACACTGGCAATGCTACCATCTTCGTCATCATCGCTGTCATTATCAACTACCACGACCGTTTCACCATTGCAAGCGGTGTTGTGGTTGTACATGTCGGAATAGAGGTCGGCCAGCGATGCGAAGGGGAAATATACCATCTGGCCGTCGCCCCGCAGGTTGATGCCGTATTTGCCGTAGTCGAAGGTGACGGCAGACGAACCGCCATCCAGCGTCTGATGGGAGAATCGGGTAAAGGGCATACCATCGAAATAGGCGTGCGGCATACCTGGCTGCACGCGGTCCATCAGGTTGGTGAATGCCATATAGTCGTCAAAGCTGCACGTTTCGTCAGCAGTATTCACCGTAGCCGTGCTGAACTGGTTCTGCAACTGGTATACTCCTGCACCAGTCTTCGTCACCTTGAACGTGCTGCCTGGCAGTACCACCTTCTGGAAGTCGGCCACAGAGATGTAAGGCACCGACGGCATATCCTCGTAGAAGCGGATAGCTACCGTGCCGTCTTGCTGTCCGCAACGGTTCACAGGTACTTGTTTCACGGTGAAGGCCGTCTGGTCGTCAGCCGGGTCACCAGTCGACGGCGTTACCACTGGATTGTCGATAATGTCAGTACACGATGTCAGCACCATGGTGACAGCGAGCACCGACTGGAGAAGATAAGAATGTTTCTGTTTCATTTGTCTATTCAGTTAAAGTGATTGTCTGTTACAACTTGGCCAAGCGTAAACCCACGGCCTTTCGACTGCAAAATTACGAAAAAAAAACGAGCCAACCAAGAAGTCTGCCCGTTTTTTCAATGCATTGTCAATATCCTTGCCTTTGCATCCCTCAATACCTTTATCCGTCATGGCACAACAATCTGGCTATCTCTTCTGCCATAGTATTCAACAAGACACAATCAGCACGGCTAATATGTCGTTTGCCTGCATCGTATTCCCAAGGGCTGAGGATTATGATACGACCTGCAGCGACACCATCAAAGAGGTTTGAGGCCGGTTTGTAATAATCGCGGAAGCCATTATCGGCAAGCACGATGATTGGGTGTTGCTCCGCGAGCAGGACGTTCAGAATGTCTTTCTCCTTGGGCGATATAAAAGGCGAAACCATCACCACACCATGTCGGGCTGCCAACACACAGCCGTTCATGTAGTCACGTAGTGCCTGCGGCTGACCTTGAGCTGCCGCATCTACCCATTCGTGATGCACGTGAACAGTCGCATAGTGTTCACCTTGCAAAATGGCCATATTCCCTACCCCAGCGTATGGACGACCTGCTATTGCAACACCCCGCTGAACATGGAAAAAGCCAGGCATAAGCCGCTTAGTGGCCAACCGCTGAGGATTTAGCTGCACATAGCGAATCATTGTTTGCAGTTGTCCACGTCGAGACAACGGGCGAATGAAGGGCACCTCCGTAAAAACAGGGTCAAGACTGCTGTATGTTTTGCCATCAAGGAGCTGGCGCAAAGGGTTCTCACGGCTGCCAGCCGCAGCAAACGACGAAAGAGAAGGAGCACTATCTTCCGCCTGCGTGGCCTTTTCGTCCGTTGCCCCGCCTGTGAGGCGGGAATTAAGATAACCATAAGACCTCCCTACTTTTTTTGCCGCCCTCCAAAAGCCTTGCGCCACATACCGGATGCTCTGCTTCATCGGACGGCGGACATACCATATACTATGCAAATGGTCGGGCATGAGGCAATATTGCAGAATCTGTATCTCAGGATGAAACACAGTGATTGAGCGTTGACAGTCTAACAACGCCCGCCCCAGTTCCGTACGTTCTACCTTCGCCCGAGTAGGATCGTTATCAGGAATGACCAGCGTACCCAACAATGGAGCACGCGACGTCACAGTTAGTGTGACATGATAAATACCGATGCCTTTCCACGACGTACCCTCCGTCTGCCATTGCCATTGTCCAGCCTCAGTCTTTTCAGCCATTATTACCCTCTTAATTATTGCTACATTTTCGATGCAAATTTACAAATTATTTTTCATATCGCACAAGAATTAGTAGTCTTTTCATTGAATTTGATGTCATCCTGATTATACATTGAGGTCTTCAGCGAAAAGCAAGCAGCCTTTCCGCTTATCGCTCGTTGGTTGCTTGGATATCGCACCTTAAATAGATTATAGAAGTTGATCGGTGGAACCCCTTTTCCTTTGTGCCTTGAAAAATAATATCCCCTATTTATTTGGAAGTTACAATAATAATCCCTATCTTTGCCCCTGTAAATATCGGTATATGACAAAATATGATTCTGACACAATTAACAAAAACAAGATATGAAAACAAAACCATTTTTGACGTTACTGTTGTTGTGGACAATGATTGTAGGAGCTATGGCAGAAGAGCATAGCACATTGTTCGTCCATCTGAAGGATGGCTCGATAGTGCAATTCACATTACCCGTACAGAAACCTGTGGTCAGTTTTACGCGTGGCATGATGAAGGTTGCCTTTCAAGAAAACGGAGATGAGGACTATGTGTCTTTTGAGCGCGACCAAGTAGAGAACCTAACAGTGGGGACAACTGATGTCAACGCCATTGAAGACGTGAAGAGCGATGAAGGGCAGCGTATCAGTTTCAATCTGACCAGTGCAGGTGTCGTGCGTATAAGCGGACTCCAACTTTCCGATCGCCTGCAAGTGTTCAGTATCGACGGCAAGAGCGTCAGTGCAGTGGTGAGTCGTAATGAGGGCGAGGCTACTATAGACCTGACTCAGCAGCTTCGTGGCGTCTATATCGTGAGTGTAAACCAGCGTTTTTCCTTTAAACTGATGAAGCCATGAAGAAACCGATATTATCCTTTGCTGTGGCGTTGCTTTGTGTGCCTACTACAGCTCAGCAATATATCATTATCAATAATGAAACGCCTATCTTGGTTTCCGATGTGGATAAGATTACCTACGAGCAGGACGAACAATTTAGTTCACACTTACTTCCTGCCGTCTTAGCGGCTGACCCCAAGGCACGGCTCTTCAGTGGGGCTTTGCAGGAAACCGGCATGACAGAGATGTTATGCAACTACGAATATGAGTACTATCCTCCAAAGGAGAACTATTCTATTATGACTGGTACTTGGGAGCCCATAGTGTATTATTACAACACTAACCGCAATAAGATGTTCACTATGTTTGTGGAGACAGACGACGTATTGGCTGCACAGGGCATTAACAACATTGACGATCTGAAAGCATACGCCAAGAAGGTCTACGATGCGGTCTATCCTGAGGATGCTGACATTAGCGACCCCAAAGATTCTCGCAATTCGCTCAATCGTTTTGTGGCTTACCACATCCTGCCTTTTGGCTGCAAGTATTGGAATCTGACCTACTATGACGGGAAACAGACAGACAAGGTTATAGATACCGATATGACCGATATTGCTGCGTGGTATGGAACGGTTATGTCCAACGCCTCGCTGAAGTGTAGTTACCCGATGGGTAGCGAGAGAGGAGTCTATTTGAACCGTCGTGGACTGAAAGACGGTCCTGACAAATATGGTAAACAAATACGCGGTGCAAAGGTCGTGCCTGGTGACAGCAACGATAGTGACCCGTTCACACATCAAGCGTTCAACGGCTATTATTTCTACATCGACCGCATCTTAGCCTACGACAAGGCGACACAAGAAGACGTGTTAGGTAGTGAGCTCTGGCGCGTGGACTTCAAGGCCCTTTCACCTGATATTATGAATAATGCAGAGGAGTTGAGAGGCAACTTTTTGGTTTATGACGACAACCATCCGGAAGACGCCAGGAATGGACGGAACTACGCCTATGACTGGAACTGCTTGGAGAACATCACAGCCGAGAATATGAATGCACCTTTATTGATTCACAGGGCAGTTTGTTACTATCCTACCTATCTTTGTGACATGGTCCGTTTGCCTGGTGGTGGTGGAAGCATCACCATCAAGCTGCCACCATTGCCTGCCGGAGAATGGGAAATAAGAATGGGAACCAACACCCAGAGTTATCGTCCTACACTAAAGGTCTATCTGAATGACCAAGTGGCGATAGAATCGCTCGACCTGACTCAGATTTACGATGAGTCAGATTATCCCCAAAAAATGAAAGCTCCTGTTGAATGCAGGTATATGCAATTTAGTACTAACATTTGGAAAAGTATCTCAGAAATTAACGACAATGTCAGATACCCGTTGGGCCGGATAACGACTGACGGGAAATCAGACAACTATTTGAGGATAGAGTGCCTGTCGGACGGCGAAAAAGGGGACAGATATAATTTAGATTTAGACTATTTTGAGTTCGTACCTAAGCCGATTTACGACAACGAATAAAAAGGGGAGGAAACAAGACATGAAGACAAAAAGTATCCTATTCGCTATAGCCCTCATGGGCAGTATGACTTGCTCCGTGGCTCAGGACGTCACCACCCTCCACATGAAGGACGGCACCACACGCCGCTTCACCAACGGATCGAAAGAAACTACGAGCATCCGTTTCTATGAGTATGAGCCAGAGACCGACACGCCCCATTTTACGATGACACACGATACGGGCTATCAGTCTACGTGGGATGTCAACCAGGTCTGGACAATCGACGGGAAATTTGTGGTGGGACTGGCTTGGCAGAGTGACATACCCGATAACTTCCATGCTCGTCATGGTGTATGTCTGGGTACAAAGCCGGGGATGACGGTAGATAATTGTGACTATAAAACTTATGCCACTGATTTGGATGAATATAGGTATCCCGGCTGTCACTACATGGTGATTGGTGAAAAATGGGAAAAATACATGGATATACCTATCAACATGGCGAACAAAAAGACGTATATTTACATTGATGACGAAAATAGTAACCGTCTCATCATACCATTGGAATTAGGACAGACCTACTATTACCGCACTTTTGCCGAGTGCCAGGTGGAACGGAACGGCCAAAAGGAGACAACTGTGATGTATGGTACAGAACGAAGTTTCAGAGTGCCCAGACTGATGGCCGATTTCGGTTATGCCAATCCTGCCAAATTCTCCGACGAAGCCGTTGATGCCTTTGCAAAGCATTTCCCCGAAGATGTGACGCCCCCTACTTGGGAACAGATGAAATCGCTCTGGAATCAATGGCTGTTGACCGAAGAAGCAAAGCAAATAGACCTCTCGCCATACATTGCTTCTGAATCATTCGACGACGGCATGGGATATCATATCACCCACATCCCCGATGAATTCTATACCTGGATGATTAACCGTGAAATCGTTATCGACCCCATGGATGGAATATTTGAAGTATCTTCATATAATAATTACGAAACTATGTCAGCGGAACCATCAGTAAAGCCGCAATGGGTCAGCGATTTCGATGCATCCTGGGGGGTACCTAATAACAGATATGTTCGTTTTGAACCCCAAAGGGCCACGATGAATCATAGTGTAACCTATCGCAGTGACGAGGTTGTTGCTGGTGTGCCGTACGATGTCATCATTGTGTTTGCTCCTGAAACGGTAGAATCATCACAAATACCGACCAAAATTAATGTAAATGCCAATGCCGTGGGAAGTGCATCAAGTGATAAACTGGTTAGTAAATTGGAAGTTCCTGCCGACAAGACTACCACTTCCCAAGTGGCTGAGAAATATAGAATTACTTCGATGGGCATGGACTTGATTATTGAGACTAATGTCTCGTCAGCTGAGGTCAAGCGAAACATGTTTAACCGCATCATGCGTATTGCAAATATTCGGCTCATACCCAGACCCTAGCACATTGTTTTTTGTGTAAAATTTAGTCCGTCGGGACGGACTGCCAGTCCGAACACTGCGGACTGCGAGTCCGAAGCCGACGGACTGAGCGCGAGCCTTCGTTGCGGTAATCGCGAATAAACGTTTTTATCTTCGAGCCCTCACGCCATTTTGCGATGGGAATGAATGTGGCTTCGCATCCAAAATGTGGCGTTGCAATCAAAAATAAAAGAAAAACGGTGTTTTCTTTTGTACTTTGTGCATTTTTTTGTACCTTTGCCACGTATTATGTGATATTTAAAGATAAATATGAACGTTTTAGAGCTTAGTGAACAAGAGATTGGCAGACGTGAGAGTCTGCAACAGCTGCGTGCAATGGGCATTAACCCCTACCCTGCAGCAGAATTTCCTACCAATGCTTTCTCGACAGAAATCGTTGAGAGCTTTCAGGATGATGCCGAGCCCCGTGAGGTAAGCATCGCCGGCCGTATGATGAGCCGTCGCGTCATGGGTAAGGCTTCGTTTGTAGAATTACAGGACTCCAAGGGTCGCATTCAGGTGTACATCACCCGCGACGACCTCTGTCCCGGTGAGGACAAGGAGTTATATAATACAGTATTCAAGAAGTTGCTGGACATTGGCGACTTCATCGGTATCAAGGGTTTCGTGTTCCGCACACAGACGGGCGAAATCAGTGTACATTGCAAGGAGCTGACCCTTCTGTCGAAGGCCCTGAAGCCCCTGCCTATCGTGAAGTATAAGGACGGTGTGGCCTACGACAAGTTCGACGATCCTGAACTGCGTTATCGCCAGCGTTATGTTGACCTGGTGGTTAACGAGGGCGTGAAAGACACCTTCCTGAAGCGTGCCACTATCATCCGTACCCTGCGTCGTATTCTCGACGACGCTGGTTACACCGAGGTTGACACCCCTATCCTGCAGAATATTGCCGGTGGTGCCACGGCTCGTCCGTTCATCACCCATTTTAATGCGCTGAATCAAGATATGTACATGCGCATTGCGACAGAGCTCTACCTGAAGCGACTGATTGTTGGTGGTTTCGAGGGCGTCTATGAGATGGGCAAGAACTTCCGCAACGAGGGTATGGACAAGACCCACAACCCCGAGTTCACCTGCATGGAACTGTACGTCAGCTACAAAGACCTGCTGTGGGGTATGACCTTCACCGAGAATATGCTGGAGCAGATTTGTACGGCTGTGAATGGTAAGCCCGAAGTTGAGATTGACGGCAACATCATCTCGTTCAAGGCACCGTTCCGTCGCCTGCCCATCCTCGATGCCATCAAGGAGAAGACCGGTTTCGACTGCGACGGCAAGACGGAAGACGAGATTCGCCAGTTCTGCCTGTCGAAGGGCATGGACGTTGACGAAACCATGGGTAAAGGTAAGCTCATCGACGAACTCTTTGGCGAGTTCTGCGAGGGTTCCTTCATCCAGCCCACCTTCATTACCGACTATCCTGTCGAGATGTCGCCGCTGACCAAGATGCACCGCTCAAAGCCCGGACTGACCGAGCGTTTCGAACTGATGGTCAACGGTAAGGAGCTGGCAAACGCCTACTCTGAGTTGAACGACCCCATCGACCAGGAAGAACGTTTCGTAGAGCAGATGAAGTTAGCCGACAAGGGCGACGACGAGGCCATGATTATCGACCACGACTTTCTACGCGCCCTGCAATATGGTATGCCTCCCACGTTCGGTATCGGTATCGGTATCGACCGTCTGGTCATGCTGCTCACGGGTAAGTTTACCATTGGCGAGGTCATGCTGTTCCCACAGATGAAGCCCGAAAAGAAGATTCCTCAGTCATCGGTAGCCGAATGGGCTGAGATTGGTGTCAGCGAGGAGTGGGTTCCCGTGCTGCGCAAGGCCGGCTTCAACCTCGTTCAGAATATCGCAACGGAGAAAGCTCAGGGTTTGCAACAGAAGATTGGCGACATCGTCAAGAAATATAAGCTCGACATGCAGAAACCAAGCGTTGACGAGGTAGCGAAGTGGATTAGCCTCACCCCCGACCCCTCTCCAAAGGGCGAGGGGAGTAAATAGTCTGTTCATGAGCTACGACTACGAGACTGCTGCACCAGACAGGTACGAACTGCTCAAGGACTTCGCCAAATATAACAGGCGGGAAATGACGGAGAGCGAAACAGTCTTGTGGAATGCTTTAAGAAATATGAAAGCTGGAGTCCGATTCAGGAGACAACATCCTATCGGCGATTATATTGCAGACTTCATCTGCCTACCAGCAAAATTAGTGATAGAAGTTGACGGTGGTTATCATCAAGAGCCACAGCAACAAGAATTAGATGAACAAAGAACAGAGTTTCTAGTAAGTAAAGGCTATCAAGTCATTCGTATAAAAAACGAAGAAATATCAAACGACTTAAATAAGGTTGTTATGAGAATAAAGGCAGAAGTGTTGAACCAAAGTAATGACTCCCCTCGCCCTTTGGAGAGGGGCCGGGGGTGAGGCTATATGTACGACTGCGGTAGAATAGCGATTATCGGTGGAGGTTCGTGGGCAACAGCCATTGCTAAGATTGTGGTGGGTAAGACTCATCACATCGGCTGGTATATGCGTCGCGACGACCGTATCGATGACTTTCGCCGTTTAGGCCACAATCCTGCTTATCTGCAGAGTGTGCGCTTCGACATCAACGAGATATTCTTCTCCAGCGACCTCAACAAGGTTGCCGAGCAGTACGACACGCTGGTATTTGTCACACCATCGCCCTACCTCAAGAGTCACCTGAAGAAGCTCAAGACCCGCTTGCGCGACAAATTCATTGTCACCGCCATCAAGGGTATTGTGCCTGACGAGAACCTCGTGTGCAGCGAGTATTTCCATCAGGTTTACGACGTACCCTACGACAACTTAGCCTGCATCGGTGGTCCTTCGCATGCTGAAGAGGTGGCGTTGGAGCGACTCAGCTATCTGACCGTTGGTTGCGCCAATCGCGAGAAAGCGCAGTCGTTTGCCGATATCCTCAGCAGTCCGTTCATCAAGACCAAGACCTCTACCGACGTCATTGGCATCGAGTACTCCAGTGTGCTGAAGAACGTCTATGCTATCGCAGCCGGTATCTGCAACGGACTGAAGTTTGGCGACAACTTCCAAGCTGTTCTGATGGCCAATGCCGTGCAGGAGATGGGACGTTTCCTGAAGGTTATCCATCCGTTGGAGCGCAATATGTCGGACAGTGTATATATGGGCGACTTGCTGGTAACGGGCTACTCGAACTTCTCGCGTAACCGCACCTTCGGAACGATGATAGGCAAGGGCTACAGCGTCAAGTCGGCTCAAATCGAGATGGAGATGATTGCCGAGGGCTATTTTGGCACGAAGTGTATGAAGGAAATCAATCGTCACTGCCACGTCAACATGCCCATTCTGGATGCCGTGTATAATATCCTGTACGAGCGCATCAGTCCACAGATTGAAATCAAACTATTAACAGATTCATTTAGATAACTATAGTATTATTATGAACAACATCAAACTTGACATCACAAAGGCTGCTTGCTTCCTGGAGGCAGGCGCAGTGAAGGCTTTCGAGCCAAAGGTAAAGGCCGCACAAGAGGCTTTGGAAAATGGTACATGCCCTGGTAATGATTTCTTAGGATGGCTGCATCTGCCTACGGAAATCACACCCGCTTTCCTCGACGAGATTATGGCTACGGCAAAGGTGCTGCGCGACAACTGCGAGGCTGTGGTTGTAGCTGGTATCGGTGGCTCTTATCTGGGTGCACGTGCCGTCATCGAAGCCCTGAGCAACTCGTTCGGTTGGCTGATCCAGGACGGTAAGAATCCAACCATTCTTTTTGCAGGTAACAACATCGGCGAGGACTATCTGTTCGAACTGACAGAATATCTGAAAGGCAAGAAGTTCGGCGTTATTAACATCTCAAAGTCTGGTACCACTACCGAGACGGCTCTGACCTTCCGTCTGCTGAAGAAGCAGTGCGAGGCTCAGCGTGGCAAGGAGGAGGCCAAGAAGGTCATCGTGGCTGTGACCGATGCTAAGCGCGGTGCTGCCCGTACCTGTGCCGACAAGGAGGGTTACAAGAGCTTCATCATCCCCGACAACGTGGGTGGTCGTTTTTCTGTGCTCACACCAGTAGGTCTGCTGCCTATTGCCTGCGCTGGTTTCGACATCAAGCAGTTGGTAGCCGGTGCCCAGGATATGGAGAAGGCTTGCGCTCCCAGCGTTCCCTTCGACGAGAACCCCGCTGCTCAGTATGCTGCCGTGCGTAACGCACTCTATGGCAAGGGCAAGAAGATTGAGATTATGGTGAACTACCAGCCCAAGCTGCACTTCGTCAGTGAGTGGTGGAAGCAGCTTTACGGCGAGTCTGAGGGTAAGGACAAGAAGGGTATCTTCCCCGCCAGCGTTGACTTCACGACCGACCTGCACTCAATGGGTCAGTGGATTCAGGACGGCGAGCGCACCATCTTCGAGACGGTTATCAGCGTTGAGGAGCCTGAGAAGAAGTTGCTGTTCCCCAGCGACGAGGAGAACCTGGACGGCCTGAACTTCCTGGCTGGCAAGCGTGTGGACGAGGTGAACAAGATGGCTGAGTTAGGCACCCGCCTGGCTCACGTTGACGGTGGCGTGCCCAACATCCGCATCAGCGTTCCCAAACTGAACGAATACTACATCGGTCAGCTCATCTACTTCTTCGAGATAGGCTGTGGCATCAGCGGTAACGTGCTGGGTGTGAACCCATTCAATCAGCCTGGTGTGGAGGCTTACAAGAAGAATATGTTTGCCCTGCTCGACAAGCCCGGCTACGAGGAAGACAGCAAGGCCATCAAGGCACGTCTTGAAAGTGAAAAGTAACAACAACTAATACAACTAAAAGACAACAAGGACAACTTTTTCATAAATTCGATAATAAGAATTAAAGTGTTGTTTAAGTTGTCCTAAGTTGTCTAAGTTGTAGTTTATAATAATTAATCCAAAGAGTGGAAGAAATCATTCGACAATATTTAGAAAGACACGGCTTCGGGCAGTTCAGCCCGAAAGCCGTGCTTTTCGATATGGACGGCGTCATTTACGACTCCATGCCCAACCACGCCGTTTCGTGGCACGACGCCATGAAGGATTTCGGACTCGACATGCCCTACGAGGGCGCTTACCAGTACGAGGGCATGCGTGGCGTAGAAACCATCAAGACGCTGGCCCGTGCTCAGTGGAACAGGGAACTGACTGACGAGGAAGCCCAGAAGATGTATGCTCACAAGGCTGAGGTTTTCGCGCATCAGTGCCAGCAGACACCTGCCCGTATCATGCCAGGCATCAAGGATTTGATGCAGCATATCAAGGACAACGGCTGGAAGATATGCGTGGTAACGGGTAGTGCCCAACATGCGCTGCTCGACAAGCTGCTGATTGATTTCGAGGGATTGCTTCGCGAAGAATTGATCGTGACGGCTTTCGATGTCAAACACGGAAAGCCCAATCCGGAACCCTATCTTATTGGCATGCTGAAATGTGGTGTAGAGCCTTTCGAGACTATGGTCGTCGAGAATGCGCCCTTAGGGGTTCGTGCCGCCGTAGCAGCCCGTTGCTTTACCGTTGCTGTCAACACAGGTCCCCTGCCCGACGAGACGTTACTAAAAGAAGGGGCTAACCTTATATTTCCTCAGATGACTGCTCTTGCTCAGGCATATCACCTGTTGTATCCATCTGCGTGTCGCGCTGAATAGTCACCTCACCCATACGTGACAGTTTGACGACCAGGGGAATATACTCGTCGGTATGCGGATGGCTCACGCTGGCAGCAAACTCCAGGAAGTCGCCTTCAGCCTTGTCGAATACCAGTCCCTCCAGTATTCCCGTCTTGCTATAGTCATCGTCCAGATACTGCAGGAAGTCAGACTTCGTGAATTTTCGACTGAAGAACACGGAGCCGTCAGCACGAGTCACGCTGACAGAAATGACATTATCGATGAACTTCTGACCCGTCTCGTCCTTTACCATCGACAGCGAATCACCTGGCTGGCGATGCACAGTGACCTGATACTGCTTGCCTATCCATGCCACGTTACGGCTGTCATTATATTCCTGCATACGCTCCGGTGCCTGAGGCGTTACTGTCTCCACACGTTGCGTGATAATATCCGTACTTTTCTTCTTCTCGCTACAGGCAACCAATGACAACAGCATGCCAGTTGCAATCACTATGAATAAACTTTTAGTCATTTTCTGATTCATTTTTTGATTTATTATTTGCAAAGGTACAAAATAAAGTGAAAAGTGAAAAGTGAAAAGTAAAAAATTTGCTTTTTTGATTGTTATTTTATATCTTTGCAAGCGATATGGCACAAAAAAAGATGTTTTACTACCGTTTTGTCAGCGTCATCGCCCTGACCGCTATAGTCATGATGACGGCCTGCGGACAGAAGACGGAACCCGAAAAGCCGTCGGAACCTGTCGTCATCGACACCATTCCTCAGATGGTGATGCAGATTCAGCAGTGTTCCAGGTTGTATACCACCGAAGTGAAGGTGCATAAGATTGTTACCCACGACGATGTGGTGCGCCTGAAGGGTAACCTCATGAACAAGCAGTTTAACATTCCCCTGCCCTTGGGCGACCGCAAGATAGCCATCCCGATGGATGCCACGCTGAAAGCCTATATCGACTTCAGCGAGTTCGACGAGCGGAGCATCGAGCGCGACGGCGACAGGATTACCATTCTCCTACCCGACCCGCAGGTGGTGCTGACGAGTTCGAAAATCAACCAGAAGGACATCAAGGAGTATGTCGGCATCGTCCGCTCTCACTTTAGCGACAGCGAGATGAGCAACTACGAACAGCAAGGGCGCCTGGCCATCATCAATAGTATTCCCGATATGCATATCGTTGAGACGGCGCAGGCCAATGCCGCCCGCGTACTGGTGCCTATGATTGTGCAGATGGGTTACCGCGAAGAGAACATCACTATTGCTTTCCGCAAGAATCTGACGGTGACTGACATCATCAAGCGAAGCTTGAGAAATTGAAGGATTGAAAAATTGAGAGATTGAGTATGATGAACAAGCATATTTTCGACAAAATAAAACACGCTAAGACCATTCTGATTGCTGTAGGCATTGTCGTTGCCATCATCTTCCTGTGGTGGTTCATTCGCGGAGTACGCCAGACGGAAATGAGCCTGGAGGCCGACCAACATATCGACGTCACGCCCCAGCAGATTGAGAGCATCCGCGCCATCGGACAGTGGGAATTTCTGGCCATCAGTAACGAAGAACTGGTGGACACCACGCGCAAGGGTATTTTCACGGACGACCACCTCGCACGCATCTATTATGGTACGGTACGGCTGGGTATCGACATGCAGAAGATGGACTCCACATGGATTACCACCCAGGGCGACAGCGTCACGCTATGGCTTCCGCGACCAGCAATCCTCGACAACAACTTCATTGACGAGGCACGCACCAAGAGTTTCCATGAGAGTGGCCGATGGACCGCCCGCGACCGCGAGACGCTCTACCGCCGTGCCCAGCAGCGCATGCTACGCTACAGTCTGACACCTCAGAACATCGAGACCGCCCGTAAGAACGGTGATGCCCAGATGCGCAGACTGATGCTCAGTATGGGCTATCAGCATGTCAACATTGAATGGAAGTGACAATTGAGAATTGACAATTGACAATTGAGGATAGCGGAAATCGACGTGTTCGTTGATGAGGATTTGCTGTCGCAAGTCGTCACGGCCAAGGTTTGGGGCATAAAGCAGTAAATCGACATCATCGTCAGCCCGACGAATGAGGTCGTTGACCAGGGTGCGTCCATAACTGCCCAGTCCTGTAGCATTGCTCACAATACGCTTGGCATCAAAGCCTATAGTCAGTTTCATGCTGCAAAGGTAATCATTTTTTTATGAATTATGCCTTAATCCTTCAATATATTGCCATAACTGGCGGTAGAAGGGGTGGCGTGTCAGCGTAGGTACGTCACCCAGGATAATAAGTTTCATACGTGCTCGGGTGATGGCCACGTTCATGCGGCGCAGGTCGCGCAGGAAGCCTATTTGTCCCTCTTCATTGGCTCGTACCATCGATATGACGATGATGTCGCGTTCCTGTCCTTGGAAGCCATCGACGGTATTGATGCTAATCTGTCGGCGGAAGGGCTTGAAGTATTCCCGTTTCATCAGCAGTCGGCGCAAATACTGCACCTGTGCACGGTAAGGCGAAATGATGCCTACGTCGATTCGCTCGTCAAACAGCCGTTGCTTGCCGATGCGTTCAAAGTATTGCTGCAGCGTGTTGAGGGTCAGTTCCGCCTCTTCCTTATTGATGCGTCCAAACGACTCACCGATGAATTCCTCTTTAAACTGCAGGGAATCATCAGTAAACGTATTCGTATCGAGCCATTCCATGGGGATGTCGAGATCGAGGATGCCCCGGTATTTCACTTGTGGGGCACTCTCCACCAGACCATTATAGAAATAGTTGCTCGAGAAGCGCATGATATCATCGTTCATGCGATACTGCATCTTCAGGAGCGTCACCACTTCCGGTTTCATCTCAACGATACGTTCCATCAGTGTCTTGCCCAGTCCCGCCTTCAGGGCAGCAATACTCTTGATGGTTGGGGGCAACTGGCAATGGTCGCCAGCCAACACGACTCTGGAAGCACGCCGGATGGGAATCCAGCAGGCAGCCTCCAGGGCCTGAGCTGCCTCATCTATAAATAAGGTGCCGAATTTCTGTCCGTCCAGCAGGCGGTTGGCAGCACCTACCAATGTACAGGCAATGACGCGTGCCTCGCCAAAGAGTTCGTTTTGGATGCGAATCTCCAGTTCCGTGGCGCGGCCCTTCAGACTCTCCAGTTTCTGGTGAAACTTCTCGTCGCCCCGTTTGCGGTGTTGGCGCAATTCCCGAATGGCCTTACGGATAGCCCACAGATGGGGGTAGTCGGGATGAGCCTCAAAGCGTCGTTCGTAGGTAAACGAGAGCATCTTGTCGTTCACTCGCGTAGGATTGCCGATGCGTAGTACGTTGATGCCTCGGTCAACCAGTTTCTCGGAAATCCAGTCGACAGCCATATTACTCTGAGCGCATACCAATACCTGGTTCTCGCGCATCAGCGTCTCGCGGATAGCTTCTACGAGTGTGGTCGTCTTACCAGTGCCCGGAGGTCCATGAACGATAGCGACATCCTTTGCCCTCAGCACCATATTGACCGCCTCTTCCTGAGTGGCGTTCAGATAGGGAAAATGCATAGGCGGAAACACGAACGTCTCCGCCTTTTGGTGCGAGTAGAAAAGGTCGCGCAGATAACCGATGCGCCCCTTGCCCTTGATGGCCCTATCCAAGGCCTCCATCATCAATCGGTAGGACGACTCGTCGAACGACAGTTGCACCCCTACGTTCTCGGTATTCTGGAGCGTCACCAGATAGCCGTTGTTAGGCAGGATGCACACCATGCGGTCGCCATCGACATAGCTGACAGTGGCAGTGAACGAGAAGTATTTGATGCGATTCTCATCCATGTGGAAGAACATCACCGTCTTGCCGAACTCAAAAGTATGTTCGATATCCTGGTCGGCGGTTCTGAACACCTCGATAGCCAGTTGGTTGAGTGAGTTGTAGTAACTCTTCCCCACCTTCAGCGGCCACCACGCATCTCCACGTTTCACCTTCCGCTGCACCCCCATTTCCTCGGTCTGCTTGCGGAAAGTCTCTTTCTCCGTCTGATACTCCAGTTGGAGTAGCAGTCGTTGTTGCTGCAATGCTTGGACGGGAGAAACAGTCTGAACCATCTCCTTTACGCTGGGTCTTGCGACTTCTCCTTGCCCTTGAACGACTTAACCTTCATTCCCAGTTTGCCGGGCAAGATAGCATTAAGGAAGATTCCTACTATGGCGGCAATGGCGAGTCCGGACAGATGGATGGGCCCGATGGCGATATCGTCGTTGGCACCATATTTCACGCCGATGGCCAATACCAGGATGAGAGCTGAGACAAATACATTGCGCGAGCTCTTCAAGTCAACCTTCTCCTCCACCAGATTGCGCACACCCACTGCAGAAATCATGCCATAAAGTATCAGGCTGACACCACCGATGGTAGCCGCAGGCATCAGTTGTATCAGACTGGCGAACTTAGGACAGAACGCCAGTATGATAGCCAGGCAAGCGGCTATGCGTATCACTTTCGGGTCGAACACCTTGGTCAGGTTCAGCACACCCGTATTCTCGCCGTATGTGGTATTGGCAGGTGCTCCAAAGACGGAGGCAATAGCCGTAGCAACACCATCGCCCGTCAACGTGCGGTGCAGACCGGGTTCTGACAGAAAGTCCTTGCCTACGGTGGAGCTGATGGCAAACATATCGCCGATATGCTCCATAATCGTTGCAAAGGCAATAGGCATAATGGCGAGGATGGTCGATAGCATCAGTGACGTGTTGCCGTGTTCAAACACCGCCCATATCGTGCGCTCTTTTTCTATTGGGAAACCCACCCATGCCGCCTCGCCCAGTGGAGCAAAGTCCACCTCGCCCATGCAGGCGGCAATGACATACGACACGATGACACCCAACAGCACAGGGATGATTTTTATAATTCCCTTGCCCCAGACAGATGATACTATCACGGTGACAATGGCAATGATGGCCAGCAGCCAGTTGGTCTGACAGTTGTTGATGGCAGAGCCTGACAGCACCAGACCGATAGCTATCACGATGGGACCTGTCACTACGGGAGGGAAATAATGCAGGATTTTCTTCACGCCAAACGACTTGATGAGGGCAGCCATGACGAAATACATCAGTCCGGCACAAGCTACACCCAGACAGGCATAGTCCAGTGCCAAAGTCTCAGAGAGCCCCTGTGCGACACCCATCTCCTTCACCGAGGCATAGCCCCCAAGGAAGGCAAACGACGACCCCAGGAAGGCAGGTACGTTCCACTTCGAGATGAAATGGAACATCAGGGTTCCTAT
>JAEEGK010013738.1_pt1 | contig 18200 bp, 12 predicted proteins | sample 8958771 | NCBI WGS metagenome assembly JAEEGK01 (sample SAMN16246547, study PRJNA631951) | gut metagenome | biome: gut microbiome; feature: rumen; material: SC-attached | host: Bos | place: Iran: Karaj | collected 2018-10
ATTTATTAATTTGAGAAATTATATTAAAAAAAAAAGAAAAAAAAAGAATTAAATTTCAAAAGAAATCATCCTTTTAAACCAAGAATATCAGAATATGCTAAAGAACTTAAATATAATAATAGAGAAACAACTAAAGAATTTGTTAATAGAATTTCTAAAAATTTAGAAGAAATAAAAATTAATAATTTTTCAAATAATCAAAATACATGTAGAAAAAATAAATATAAAAATTATGAACAAAATAATAAAAATAGTTTTATGCCAAAAGTATCTAGAGGGCCAAAAAGTCCTAATCAAAGAGATGTAACAACTAATTTAGATGGTTATTACGATAAAAGAATAACTAAAGAAAAAAATGATTTACAAAAAATAAAAAAAGAAGAAGAGAAAGAAAAAAAAATTATGTTTAATCATAAAAGTAAAGATATTATTATGAAAATGAAACATAAAAAATATAAAGAAATATTTAATCTTTTAGATTCAAATCAAGATGGATATATTTCAAATTCAAATATTCAGTTAACCAAAATTGATGAAAATGTTTTAAGAGATATATCTCCAATATTAGAAGAATTAAATCAATCTAAAAAGAAAATGTTTTTTAAAGAATTTTGTATTAAAATTGATAAAATAAAGACTGAAAAAAAAAATGGTATAAAATAATTTAAATTTTTCGCATTTAAAAAATATAAATAAATAATTTATATAAATATTATAAAATATATAATTTATCTTTAATTAAACTAAAAACAAATTTTAAATTATAAATGTTTAATTTTAAAAAAATTTTTTATTATATTTAATAATATTTAAAATTTATTTAATTTTATTGATATAATTGATTTATACAAAAAATTGATATTATCTTTAACAAATAAATAAAGAACCTATCATTAAAAAAAAACAATTGAAGAACTAGCTATTAAAAAAATAATTTAATATTATTATTCTTCATATAAATTATTTTTTATTTTGTTTAATTATTTTTTATTATTTTAAGTTAATTATTTTTATTATTATTATTATATATAATTTAATTAAAATATTTAAAAGAAAATTTGACTGAAATAAATAATTTATGTAATTTTATATTATTATAATAATTAAATATCTATATATATAAATATTTATAATTTTTTATTTCATATTGTTTTATTTCTTTCTATTATGTTGAGGACATTCTTCTTTTATTAAATGTTGTATAAATCCTTTATCTCCTGGACCTATATCTTTATGACATAAAGGACATCTATTTGAACTATTTGGATTTTTAGCAGGTAGACAATTGTTATCTTTTACATGTTTATCATACATATTAGATGATATAGCTTCTTTACATCTTTTACATAATTTATATTCATTTTTTTTTTTACATTCATTTAATCTATGATTTGTTAATTTTTTAACTTCTATATTTTCATTACAGTTTTCACAATTAATAAAAAATAGACATTCAGAATTAAAATGAGAATTTAGTTCTTCTTTATTTTTTACTTCTTTTGAACAATATTGACATTTTATTAATGTTTTATTTTTTATACTTTTATTAGAAGTATTTAATTTATTATTTTTGTTTTTACTTCTACTTTTAGAATTATTAAATTTTCTACTTCCATAACTATTATCTAATGAATTTGAACCTTGTCCATTTCCAACTAAATTTGGAAAAACATCTTGTAATGCAGGAATTTCATTTACTAATTTATTTAATTCTCTACCATCAACTTTTTCCAATTTTTTTTTAATTTTATGAACTCCAAAAATATTAATAAATTTTAATATATCTAATCTACATAATTTTCTTACTTCTGATTTTGAATGTGTAACATTCATAATTAAATAATTCATAACTAAATTTGATGGGAAAGTTGACATATCAGTTCTTTTATTACTTAAAGCATTCTTAAAATCATCAAAAACATTTTTTAATATTTCTAATTTACCAACCACAACTTTTGAACTTTTTTTTTTAACTATAATATCTAAATATTTTAATTCATCTTCTATCAATTCGCTTATTAAATTATTATAATCACAAAAATCTAACGATAACATATAACAATATAATTCAATAGTTTTTTTTCTTATTTTTGGATTATTGTCTCCAATTTTTGATTTTATTTTAGTTAAAAGTGAATCTGTTATATTTAAATCTATATTTAATTTTGATTTGTGCTTTTTTATTTCATTTAATAATTTTTCAATAATTTCTAAAGTATTTAATATTGTAGATGGTTGTTTTTCATCAAAAAATATCATAATTAATTTCATTATTAATGTAATTAAATCATTAATATATTTTGCATCACTTTTTGCAGAAAACATTGTTTCCATTTTTTCAAGAAAATTTTTGAATCCTTCTCCTTTCCATTTCCCACTTTTTGAAAACAACTTTTTCAATCCTTCTTCTCCAATAATTTTAACAATAAGTTCATAATCTTTTAATAATTGTTCATCTATATCTTCTAAAGGATCATTTTCTATTTCTTTATTTTCTTCATTTTTTTCATTTTCATTATTTATTTTTTTCAAAATTGTAGGAAGAATTTGTTCATCATATGATAAAAAATTATCTTCATAAATATTTTTTTTTTTTTGTTTTATTGTAGATGATAAATTATTTAGACTTAAATTATTATTATTTTCCATCATACTAAAACTATTTATACTTTCTCCAATTTGACCTGTTTCATCATTTAAATTATTATTAGGAATGTTTGATAAATTTTTTGTATATTCATTTTCTATTTGATCTTCTTCTCCAGTTTGAGTAAGAAAAGTATTTGAATTTTTATCATATAATTTATCAATAGATTCTAAATTAATTTTCATTTTCTCAACTAAATTTTTTAATTCTTTTGCTTGATCAAAATCTTCATTATTAACTGCTATTTTTTTTTGAAATTCTAAATCAAAAATTTTTTTAGCTATTAATCTAACTTTTTCAATTTTATTTTTTATTATTTTACATTCATCATATTTTTCTAAAGAAATGCTTCTTTCCATTTGATTTTTTAAATCATTTAATTTATCTCCAACAATAAATTCTAAATCTTCATCTGTAATATTTGTAGGTCTAATGCTCTCATCTAAATAATTTTGATTATTTTTTGGACTTTTTCCTAAAAATGGTAAATAAATTCCATAAAATTCTAAATTCATAAGACCAACTTGATTAAATACATTAAATCTATTTATATAATTTTTAGATAGTTCTAATTTTACATATAATGTTTGTACATCGACATATATTTTTCTAAATTCTCTTGCTTTATAATTTGTTCGTTGATTAGAATCCATTTTAATAAAACCTAAATATTGATAATTTAAAACTCGAAAATTTCTTACAATTTCATCTGGATTTTGTGGCATATAATAATATAATTTAATTTCTGATGGAATATTTTTTTCATGAATTAAAATATTTATTTGCTTTAAATTTACTGGTTGAGAGAATTGAATATAAATAAATTGGGGATATAAACAAAATCTGCTACTTACCCATCCATTTCCACGAATTCCATGTAATATTTCATTTAAAGGATGTTCTAAATCTTCTGAGGATGCTTCAATTAAATTAAAATGTAATTTTGTGTTTTGAACTTTTGAGTTATTAGGAAGATTATGTGATAATGGATTTAAACGAAAATTCCGATTAAATGAGGAAATATTATTTTGAACTAACATTTTTATTAAATATTTAGAAAGTTATATTAATTAAATTAAAATATTATTAATTTATTATGAAAATACTAATTTTGGAAATATTTTTATTTATTTTTATTGGAATTTAATAATTCCAATATTCTTTGATGTTCTATTGATTCACGTAATATTCTTTCATCTTTTAATTTTTTATTTATAACATTTGTATTTATTTTATTTTTTCTTTTTTTATTTAAATATTTTTCATCTTTTTTATCTGATAATTTTACAGTATTTTTTTCAAATTCAAATTTTTTTGGTAAAGAATACCAAGGTTTTAATTTAATATTATTTAAACTTTCTTGAAAAGTTAAATTATCTCCTTTGTCTCTAAATTCTAAATCAATTTCTTCTGTTGTTTTAATATCTTCAAAATTAATTTTTTCAAATTTTTCAGGAATTTTATTATTATTTTTAAAATTTAAATCTCTTTTAACTTTTTTAAGATTTGTTTTTGTATTCATTATTTCCATATAAATTTTATTTTTTTCATTATCATCTAAATTATCAAAAGGTGTTTTCATTTTTTTAATTTCATTAATTAATTCAACACTTAAATTTCCATGATTTTTATCAATTTTTTCTTTTAATCTTTTTAATTTCCAATCTTTTTTCATTTTTTCAATTTCAGTATTCACTAATTTTTCATCTTCTTCAACTTTCAATCGATTATCCCAATTATAAACATTCCATTTTTTTTGAGGAAGAATATTTAATCCTCCATGTCTTCCCATATATATCAAAAATTATATATATATTTTTTCTTTATATATTTAATTAATTTTTAATATATATATAATTATTATTTTTTAAATAAAAAATTAAAGATTATTTTTTTATTTTAGTTAAATTAATTAAATATTTTATTTTTAGTTTTATTTAGTTATTCAATTTTTTAACATATTTTTTAACGATTCGCTTTGGCAGCTCTTTCAATTTCATCTTTTTTTCTTATCGCATATGAAGAGTTACTTCCTTCAGAACAAGCGATTAATTCATCAGCTAAACATTCAGCTATATTTTTACTAGTTCGAAAAGAGGCCTCTCTTGCCCCAGTTGTTATTAAATATATACCTATATTTATTCTTCTCAAAGGAGATACGTCAACAGATGTTTTTTTAACTGTTCCACCTGAACCAATTCTTGTTGAATCTTCCCTTGGTCCTGCAATAGATACAGCATCAAGTACTACTTTAATTGGGTTTTTATTTTTTACTAGACTAATTATATCTAACGCTTGTTTTATAATTTTAATTGCCAAACATTTTTTACCATTATTTCTACCATGGTACATTAAACTATTTGTTAATCTTTCAATAATAGGACATGTTGCTTTTCTGAATCTTTTAACTTGATATCTTCCTGAAGTATGAGGAACTATAATATTAGATTTAGATGAATTTATTGCCATTAAATCTATTAATGATATATCTTCTACTTTTTCATTATAAGGATACTTTCCAAATAATTTCATTTCATTTGCAAAGAAGTTTGTTGTTAAGGGATTATCTTTTGCTTGTTCTTCTGCCATATTTAAATAAAATAATCTGAAAGAATATCCAAGAAATAAAATTTATTTTTTTTTGTTTAAAAATAATTAATAATATTTTATAAATAATTTATAAAAATAATTTAAAAATAATATATTTATTTTTATATTTACAATAAATAATAAACTAAAAAATTATGCAATTACAACATTTTGATTTATTTAATTTGTTGATTTGATTATTATAAATTTCTTTGTCAATTGAATTACTATTTCTAATAGAATTATTTAATTTAATTGTTGATTGTATATTATTTGAATTATAATGTTCAAAATCTGATAAATTTAAATTATTATTATTAATGTAATTTTCAATTAGTTTTTTATTTCCTTTATGATTTATTAATATTGTTGAATTGGTTTTTAAAATAGAAAAACAAAAAGAATTAATTTTGTTTTTTTTATTTGGTTTAATTGGTCTTTTTGAATAAATTGGATGTTTTCTTAATGATTTAATCATAAAATTTTGAGAGTAATCTTTTTTTAAAATTGTTTCATTTTTTTTCTGATTTAAATCAAAAGATATTTCATCATTTTTAAACAATTTTTTATTTTCCTCATTTTTCAAAAAACTAAATAATATTTGTTGATTAATTGAATACATAATTTTATTATGTTTTATACTTATAATATCTTTATTTTGTTCTATAATTTTTATTGGCTTTTGCTTTTTATTAATGAAATTAAAATTTATTTCTTTTATTATATTATTATCTTTTATTAATTTTTCTGGAATTATATTTATAATCTCTGAATTTATTATATTACAATTGAATTGTTTCTTTGTTTTAAATATAAAAAAATTATTTTCTTGAATAATATTACAATCTTTATTTTTTTTCGAACTTAAAATATTAAAATTACTTTCATTTATTATATTTTTAATATTTTGTTTTTTAAAATGAATAAAAGAAATAGAATTATTTTTTTCTTCTTCAAATTTAATTTTTTTCTTTTCATTAAAAATATAAAATTCGATTTTTTTACATTCTTCCAAATTAATAAATTTATTATTATTATTATTATTATTAATTAAACTAAATGCAATCATTTGACATATATTAAATTTTTTAGTTTCACTAACAAATTTATTTTGTTCAAAATTTAATGAATTTTTTTTAATCATTAAATTTTTTTTAATTTCAATTTGATTAATTGCAGAAGTTAATTGATTTTCTTTAAAAATATTATCATTTACAATATTTGAATTAGTATTAATTGTAATATTCATTAAAGTATTTAACATATTATTATTTTCTTTATTTTCAATATATTGATTATTATCAATTGAAGAAGCTGAAAATTTATTGTTACTAAATAATTTACTCAAACTTATTTTTTCTTTTTCATTACTTGCAAAAGGAGATTCTAAATAATTATTGTTATAAAAATTCATTTGTTTATATTTTAATAATGAATTATTAACTAATTCTATGTTTTTTTTTGAAGATTTTGAATCATTAATTTTTTTATTTTTTTTTAAAGGACTTTGATTTTCTTTATTAGAATTATCAACTATTGCTTTTACTTCATTTAAATATTGAATTTTTATTTTATTGCTTTTTGGTTCATAAAAAAATTTAATTAAATCTCCATTTTTTGAATTAATTGAATTTTTTATAAATGTTGAAATTGTTTCTTTTGTTATATTTTTATTTAATTCTTCTAAATTAATTATTTTATTTTCATATTCATCTATTTTTTTATTTAAATCTTTAATTTTAAATTCATAATCATTTGATTTATTATTATTTTTTTGAATTAATAATTTAATATCATTTGTTAAATTATTATTTTTGTTTTTTAATATTATTATTTCCTTTTCCATATTTTTGAATTTATTTAAATTTTGATTATATTTGTTTTTAATAGTGTTTTTTTCAGATTCTAAAATTTTTTGACTTTGTCTTAAAGCATTAATTCCTTTATTTAATTCTTCTTTTTCATTTGATAATTTTAATATTTGATTTTTTAAAGTTGATAATTCATTATTTTTTTTTTCTATACAAATTTCATAATTTTCATTTATTTCTTTTAATGATTGCAATTCTTTTGTATTTTTTTCATAATTTTCAATTAAAATATTTTTATTTATTAATTCATTTTCTAAATCTTTTTTTTCATTTAAAATATTAATATATTCATCATTTAATTTATCAAATTGTTCTTGAAATGAATTAATATTATTATTATAATTATTATTATTTTCTTTTTCTGAAAATTCACTGATTTGTATTGAAGAAAATGTTTTTGGACTTAATAATTTTTTAATACTTTTAATTTTGGAATTTGAATTAGATTCTATTTCATTTTCTTTTTCACTGTTATCATTAAAACTATAATAACTTTTATTTTCTTTATTACTTGATTGATAATAATATAAATTTTTTTTCTTTTCTTCTAAAGATTTTCTTATAATATTATTTAAATTTATTTTTTCTTCATGTAAAGATTTTATTAAATACAATGCTTCTTCATATTTTTTTCTAAAATTCATATATAAATGTTCATTTTCTTTTATTTGATTTATCATTTCATCATTTTCAAAAAAGTGCTAAATTAAATATAAACCGTTAAAAAATATTCTTACAATTATTTTTTCTAATAAAGTTAAAAAATTTCCATCTGGATCAACAAAATATTTTCCTAAAAAATAATGATCTTTTAATTCAGAGAGAATTGTTGAAATTTCTTCTTGATGTGTTTTAAATTCTTTTTTTTGCGATTCTGAACTTAATTTTTCTTTATTCATTAATAATTAATTTAATTATTTATTGATTATTATTTATATTAATTTTTTATTAAATATAAATAAAATTTATTAAATATAGATAAAAAAATAATTTAATTAATTTAATATTATTAAACCCAAAATTAATTAATTAATTAATTTTTTTGCTAAACATAATTTATTAATATATTATTAATGCATGAAAAGTAAAAATAATTATGTAAATTTAATTTAAATAATTATTTATCCTAAATTTATTAAAAATATTTTATAAAAAACATATGTCAAAAGAAAAAAAATTTTCGAAAAATAATTCTGAAAATAATGAAAGTAATCAAAATCCCAATGATAAATTAAATTTAAGTCAAGAAAATGATGAATTTTCTGAATTAAATTTAGAAATTAATAAAATAATTAACGAAAATAAAGATGTTACTTACCAAAATGTCACAAATAATGAAGAAAATAATCCTGAAAGTTTAAATATGAATTTTAATTTAAAAAAAAATTTAAATGATCAAATGTCTTCTTCAAAAAAAAATTTCAACTTATTTGCTCCTAATATAAATAATAATATTTATATTAATCCAAATTATAATCAAATAATAAATAATAATAATTTTAATTATAATAAAAATTTTTATAATCTTCATAATTTAAATAATAATATTTTTGGAACACCAATTTTAAATCCAAATTATAATAAATTTAATCTTAATCCTTATATTTTAAATAAATATTATATTAATAGACTTTATAGTCCTCAAATTCAAAAATATGGTAATTTTCCTTTTTATCAAATGCAATATGAAAATAATAATGATTTTGCCCAAAATCAATTAAAATATTTTTTATCTTCACAAAATGCAAACGATAATAAATATTTTTATTCAATGAATATTAACAAATTAAATCAAAATAATATGATTTCTAATGATGAAGTTAATATTATAAATAAACAAATGAAAAAAATAAAAAAAACAAATAATTTAAACGAACCTACAAATGAAGACCAAAATAATAATAATAATAATATAAATAATGAAAATATTAATAATTTAATAAATATTGAAAATATAATATTAGGAAAAGATAAAAGAACAACATTAATGATTAAAAATATTCCTAATAAATACACATTAAATATTATTATTAAAGAAATAGATATAAATTTTAAAAATAAATATGATTTATTTTATTTACCAATTGATTATGCAAATAAATGTAATTTAGGATTTGCATTTATTAATTTTGTTAATTCTTTTTATATAATTGAATTTTATAATCTTTATATAGGCAAAAAATGGAAATATTTTAATAGTGAAAAAAAATGTGATTTACTTTATGCAAAAATTCAAGGTAAAAGAGATTTAATTAAACATTTTGAAAAAGGTAAAATTCTTTCTTTAGATAGTGAAGATAAAAAACCTTTAATATTACCTACTCCAATTAATTTTCCAAAAATAAAAATACCAATTGAATATTTAAATTTTTTTATTAAAATTTATCCTTTTTCAATTATATCTTTTGAAAATAATTATGTTAATAATTTTAATTTTCAAAAATATTTTATAATTGAAAAATTTTAATGATATTTCGAATTAAAAATAATTATTTTTTTATTTTTATATTTTTATAAATATAATGATTTATATGATTGAAATTTTAATATGATTATTTATATTAATAAATAACAATACAATGGGAATTACAATTATTTAATTTTAAATTAATAAAATAAATGTACTTATTGTAAATTTAAAATTTATAATAAAATAAAATATATATATATATTATATATATATATTTATATAATTATATGGTTTATAAAAATTTATTTGCAATTTATATATAAATATATTCTATGCATTCATTTAATATATAAATATTTAAATAAAAATTTAATATTATATTATATATTTTAATATAAATGTTAAAAAATTTTAATATAAAATATTTAATAAAATCTACTTTTATTTTAGGAAATATTTCTTGTGATTTAGATAGTTTTTTAAGTTCTATTTTATTGAGTTTATCTAAAAATATTTTAAATAATAATAATAATAATTTTCATTATTATTTTCCTTTAATAAATTGTAAAAGAGAAGAATTAAAATATCGATTTGATATTGATTATCTCATTAAGCGATTTGGAATTAACACAAAAAATATGTTATTTATAGATGATAAAATAATAAATAATTTATTAAATAAAAAAAATTTCAATTTGATTTTAGTTGATCATAATAATTTTGATATATCACAAAAAAATTTATTTAAAAAATGGAAAATTTCAGAAATTTATGACCATCATAAAGATGAAAAATTAAACATTAAAAATAAAAATATTATTTATCCTTTAGGTTCATGTACGACTTTAATTTTAAATAAATTTTTTTTACCAAATCCTTTTCTTTTAAATTATATTCATCCTTTATTGAGCATTTCAGCAATTTTAACTGATACTGAAAATTTTAATAAAGAAATTTATAATAAAAGATGGGTTGATTTAGATAAAAATGTTTATGATTTTATATTAAATAATAGTAAATTAAATTATAATTTTGATGAAAAATTTATAAATAAGTTTTATTTAGATTTGTATAAAGAAAAATATTCTAAAGAAAAAAATTTAAATTTAGGTATAAATGGAATGTTATTTAAAGATAAAAAAAATTATAAATGGAATAAAAATATTTTAGCTGGAATTTCAACTATTCAAATTAAATTTGAAACGATGGTTAAAAAATTTGGATTGAAAAATATTATAAATGAAATAAATAAAATATGTAAAAAAGAAAATAATAATATTTATATAATTTGTTATAATGATAAATTAAATAATAATAAATGCAAATCTTTTATTTTATTTAATTATAATCTCAATCAAATAAATTTTAATATATTAATAAATGATTTAAAAAAAATATTAAATAATAAATGTTTAAAAATAGAAAATATTTCAAATAATCAAATTAAATTTTATGTTGATAATTCGATTTCGAGAAAACATTTTGAACCAATAATTAAAAATTTATTTAATAATAATAAATATATTTAATCAAATAAAAGTGATTCTTTTAATTTTTTTAAATTTTGAATGTAAATTTCTCTATCTCTTGCCAAAAATTGTTCATATAATTGTTTCTTTTGAAAATTTTCATATTGTTTTTTTTCCATTTCTAATTCTTCAATTTCTTTTAATCTTTGTTTTCTAATTACATCTCTTACTTTATTTAACATAACACTTTTTCCATATTTTATTGTTTTATATCTTTTACTATTTATATTTTTCATTTGCAATTTAATATTAGCTTCATATATAGAATCATTAATAAAATTTTTTATTCCTATTTTATTTTTACTTATATTATTGCTATAATCTTTTTTTAATTTATATTTTTTAGCTTTTTGATACCATTCTAATGTTTTTGAATTTTCTCCTAAACCTCCAAATCTATTATTGCTATAATCTTTCATCATTTTTTTAAAATCTTTGTAACTATGTGGTTTATAACCTCTTTCATTATCTAAATTATAAACTTCTATATTTTTTGCTATTTTAATAACGTTATTTTTTTTCTTAATAATATCATTATTTAGTTTGTAATTATTTAATGAAATTGAATTTTTAATATTGTTTAATTTATTTAAATTAATATTATAAGAATTTATTAAAGGTAAAATATTACTTTTATTTTTTAATAAAGAATTTCCTGTACTTTTTACTAATCCTCTAATTCCAGTTTGTCCCATGAATTCAATATTGTTTTTGTATTTATTTAAAAAATCTTGATTATCTTTAAATTGATTATTTGAATCTTTAATATTATAATTTAAATTATTATTTTTATTAGAATATAAAAAAAAAGGTTGTTTCTTTAAAAAATTTGATGATTTATTTTTTGTTTGATTTATTAATGTATTTTTAATAAAATTATTATCATGTTTATATATCATAATATTAAATTATTTTAAAAATAAAAATAAATTGTAAATTAAATAATAAAAATGTTGTTTAAATTTAATAATTTTAAATATAAACAATAAATATTTATAAATAAAATAAATATATAGTTTATAAATATAAAATTAAAAACATCTATAAAATAAAATAATGTTTTTTATTTATATTTTTCTAATATTCATTACATTATAAAATTTCTTATTATTAATAATTCAAAAATTTTTACCAATATTATTATTCCAATATAAATTTATAAATAATAACAATATAATTAATAAATATTACCTATAATATTTTAATTAAAAATTAAACCATAATCAGAAAATATTAAAAATCTATTTGTACATTGAGCTCTATTTTCAAAAAAAAATGGATTACAACTTAATATTAAAAAATTTGTTCCAATCATTCCAACAAAAAAATAAATAAAAAAAAAATGTCTAAAATCAGCTTGAGGACATTTATAAATTAATAATCCTAATAATATTACCATTATTATTAAATAACAAAAAAGAAAAAAAATAATATTCATTTTTATTATTTATTTTCAATAATATTAAAAATTATAAAATAATATTTAATTTCATAATTATTTTTAATTACTTAAATTTATAATAATTAACAAATAATAATTTAGTTATGGGAACATGCTCTTGTTCATCTGAAAAAATTATTAAAAAAAAATGTAAATTAAAACAATATATATATACAATTAATCCAAATAATTCTACAATAACAACTACTCAATCTCCAAAATGCTCTCTAAAATTTGATATTCGATTAAATAAATTTATTGCAAAATATTTATCAGCTAATATCGAAAATAATTATATTATAACAGTTGAGGCACCTAATATTTTTATTTGTGTTCCATATACTTGCAAAGGACCAACAGCGAAATTTTTATTAGATGAACAACATTTTATAGAAATAGATTTTAATCAATTAAAAAATACTTATTTGAAAATTGAATTATACAATTTAAATGAAATTATAGATGAAAATTACAATGGAAAACCTGTAAAAGAAATATTAAAAAATAAATTACCTATTTCTATTTTATTAGTTGATTTTTTAACAATTGCAATAGGAACAATTCATCATGACATAAAATTAATAAGTTCAACAAATGAAAATGTAATAGTAGGAAGAATGTTATTTGATATTTATTGTGAGCAAGTTGAAAATATAAATATAAAAATTTGTGAAATGAAAACAAAATTAAATTATTCAATAAATAATCAAGTTTCATTCAGATTAAAATATTTATATGAACATAGTTCTCAAGAAACATTATTTACATTTCCTATTAAAGGCCAAATTAATTTAAAAAATAATACTACTTTATATGATTGGACAAATAATAATAATAATAATGAATTAGAATATCCTCAATTAAATGTTGATAATGTTCTTTTATCTGTTAATGAATTAATGTGTTCTAATTTAGAAATTAAAGTTTATGAAACTAATTTTGAAGAAAAAAATGACCAAAATAATGAAAATAATAATAAAGAAATTTTACTTACAAATGAAGAAACAACAACTAAAATGAATACAAGTAATTTTAAAAATGATAATGATATTTTAAAAAAAGAAACCTTTTATTTAAAAGTTCCTTTAAATAAACCTGTTGAAAAAATTGAAAAAGATACGAAAAAATTTTTTATTCCTAGAAATAGAAAAGAATATTTAATTTTATTAGCAAATTTTAAATATATGGGATTTTCAAGAATTAGTTTATATAATTTATTAAGTGAAAAAACTTTTTTATTACAATTTCAAATGACAAATTGTTTTCATAAATTTAGTTATTTATATCAAGAAGCATTTTTGAATGAATCAATTTCTGTTAATGATATTAATTTAAGTTCTTTTCAATTAAATAAAAATGATAATAATAATTCAATAGATAGAGATTTAAATAAGTTGAAATCTCATAAAAGTTTAATGAATTTTAAAAAATTATCTAATCGAAATATTGATAAAAATAAAGATAATAAAAAAGATGTAAAAAAAAATACTTCTGAATCAAAACATTTAAATAAAAATATAATTTTAAAATTATTTGATGATCAATTAATTCTTGATTTTAAAGAAAAATTATTTTTTGATGCTAAAATAATTGGAGAAATTGAAGGAAAAATTTACATTGAAAATATTCCATTATTAAAACAAAGTCAATGTGGTGTTCATACAGAAAAAGGATTAGATTTAAATACATACACATATAATAAAATATTTACTACTAATAAAGAAGATACTCTTCCTTTAGAATTAAAAGAAATTAAAAGTAATACATTATTATTAAGACAATGCATAATAGATTTTACATTAAAACAAGGAACTTTATCATACAGAGAATTAAATAAAGCTTTGACTGAATGTTTAAAAAAATTTATTGAACCTTTAAGTAAAGTTGATAATGAAGGAAAATTTCGTTATGAAATTGTAAATGATAATGATAGATTTTTAGCTTCTAATATTTTACTTGAATTAGGATTAGATATTGTAAATTCTATGGATGGATTTGATAAAGAACAAAGAAAATTATGTTATCAAATTTTAACTTTTATTAATAATAGAAGTGAATTAACATTAAGAACTTTGAGTTTATTTACAAATTTTTCAAAAGAAGAAAAAATATATAAATTGCAATTAAAAGTTATTGAAAATTTTTTAGATTTTATGAGACTTTTAATTGATAATACATTACAAAAATTAAGTAAAAAATTTATAGATGATACATCTAGAAAATTTATATACATGTTTTTAGCTATATGTTATTTTAGATTACCAATTTTTAGGCTATTTTTTTTAAAATCATTGAATCCAGATTTTGAAGAAAAAAAAATAGATAAAATTCTAACTAATAATTATGTATTTGATTGGGATGGTTTATTTTATAATCGAATTAAGAATTTGAAAGAGATAAATTATTTAGAAAAAGAAAAATTATTATTAGAAGCATTAAAAAATAGCAATTGGCAAGAAAGAATAAGACATAAAGATTTATCTTTTTATAACATATTATCTAATTTTGAACCATATTTAATAAGTAAATTTGAGAATAAAGAAGAAGTTAATTTAGAAATTGTTCCAGGAATGGCTGAAATAAAAAATTCAATTATATCTGAATTAGAAAACAAATCTGTTACTGAATATTCTCATTCATTTATAAGATTATTAGATATTTTTATATACAATCCAAATGATATAAATCTTTTTTATAGAATTATTATAAATAAAACAAATGCTTATGATACTTCTTCAGTTTTTATGGTTATAAAAATATTAAATTCTTTTTTTTCAATAAGTCAAAAAAATAATTTATCTTTTAGTTATAAATTTGATTATAATTTAATAAAAAACCCTTTTAATATTATTTTAAATATTGATAATGCTTTGTGTATAGCAAAGTTTTTGTGGTTATATTATAAAAATTCTGATATTATGAGTATTTTACATGTGAATGAAATTATGTTAGATTTATTAGGAAAAAAATATTTTGATTTATTTTTTCATTGGTCTTGGCAAGTCAGAGAAATTTTTTATTATTTATGTTTATATACAATATGTTTTAAATTGAAATATAAAAATTTCAGTAAAGAAAATAAAAATTTAATTGAAGAAAGAATGAAAAGATTAAATAATAATGATATTTTAGGTTTTTATAAAGCGTTTAATAATGATTATTTAGAACAATTAAACAGTCAAATATTAAAATTATATTATGAAAAAGCAAGAAATATTGAAATGTTAAGAATAAATATTAGAAAAGAAAAATTGGATATTAATAATAATTCGAAAATAAATTTTGAATTAAAAGGATTAGAAAATTTAAATGAAGAACAAAAAAATGTTATTGTTGAAAGTTTATATCAATATGAAAATATTGAAAAGCAATTTAAAATATGGGAAAAAGAAAATAAAAATAATTCAAAACCAATTTATCCTGATATTAAAGTTTTACCACCTAAAGATGATTATAATGAATATAGTTCTCAAATAATTGAACAATGGTAAATAAAGAGTTTTTAATTAGTATTTATATTCTATATTTTAAAATTTATAAATATTTATTAAAATTAAATATAATTATGTGTATATGTAATTATTTTTATATATTATTTAATATGTATTAATCTAATATATATAAAATGAATAATATTTTTATATATTATATTAAAAAAGTATTATAAAATGTAAAAAATTTTATTATTTTAAGAATTTAATATTATAATTACTTCATATATTGTTAAATATTTCAGATTAAATATTATTTTTTATTCATAATTTAAATAATAATTATTTATATAATAAATTTAAATAATAATTATTATTATATTCATACATTATGAAAAAATTAGTGTGAAATTTGATAAGATTTTATTTAATAATAAAAAAATATAAATAAAAAAAGAGATAAAATTAAAATTAAAAATATAATGTAATAAATAATTCATTTAAAGCAGCATTTATAACATAAATTTTTATTTATTTTTAAAATTCAAGTTTAAAATAAAAATATTTATTTTTTTAATTTAATATTAATTTCAAATATAATATAAATAAATCATTTTTGAATATTTTATATTATGAAAACAAATATTTATTTTTAATTTAATTATTAAAATGAAAAATAAATAATAAATAATAAAAATTAAATGTCAAATGTATTCAACATTAATAATTCTAAAATATTAAATTATATAGGTTCAACTCAAAATTTTTCCAAAATATTTAATTTTCTTTCAAATAAAAATTTTTTTTATATTAACAATAATTCAATTAAATTAACAAAATCATCATTTGATAAAATATCAAAATTATCAGATAAAAATATTTACACTTATATTACATTAATTATTTCTAATAAAGATGATAAAATTAATAGTTTTTCTTCAAATGATCAAAGTTCAGTTGATATAATAATTGATAAAGAAAAATATTTATTTAAAAATAATTTCATGGTTGTTGATACAAACGACAATAATGAAAAAAAACATAAAGATATTGATTTTTTACAAAGCAAAAGTGAAGAAGAAGAAGAAGAATTTAATTCACATTCTCCTTTATTAAGTAAAAAACCCAGTCAAAATAATAATAACAACAACGAAAAAGATAAAAAAATTCTGAATGGCAAAAATAATAATAAAAATAAAATTAATATTGAAATTTTATTAAAATTAAAAAATCAAAATTTTATTACTCATAATTATGAAGATATTTTAATTTATTGGGAAGTTTTATTTTGTTTATTAATAATAATAGGATTTAATATTTTTATTCATATTATGTCAGTTATTGTAAATTTGCGAATAATATTAAATTTTTACATTTTTTATTGTTTCATTTTATCTGGATTGTTATTATATATTGGAACATTTAGTTTAATAAAAATTCAAAAAGATTTAGAAAAAGAAATTGTTGCTAATAGTATTATAAATGAATTATTAATTTTATCAATTTTTTTAACTTTTGGAGTTTGGATTGTTATTTGTTATTTAAATAAAGATTTAAAAAAATATATTTTATATCAAAGTTATTATAATATTATTTATATTTCTGCGATTTTGTTTGAATTTTTTACTTTAATTCAGAATTTTGCTATGAATGATACTTATAGAGAATATGATTATTATTTAAAAAAAAATAAAAATAATAATATTAATAATAAAGATGATTTAAAAAATATTAATAATGAAATAATTAATTAATTTTATTTATTAAATATAAATATTAAATTAATATAAAAAAATATTTTTAATTTTGAAAATATTTTTTGTATTTTTTTTTATAAATAAAAATATTTTTGAATGATTAATTAAATAATAATATTATTAAATAAATTTAATGTAACTTATTATTAAAAATTAATTTAATATAAATAAAAATGAGTCAAAATGAAAGTTTTGAAATAGATAAAAAAAAATCAGAAAATGAAAATAAAATTGATGAAAATGAAAATTTTGAATATTTAAATGATAATAAAGAAAATTTAGATGTAAATAATGATAATAATAATAATAACATTGAAGAAAATAATAATTCATTAGAATTAAATAATAACAATGAAAAAAAAAACGATTTAAATGAAGAAAAAGAAAAATTAAATGAATCTAATAATATAAATTCTAATAATTCTTCATCAATTAATAATAATAATAATAATAATAATAATAATAATAATAATAATAATAATAATAATAATAATAATAATAATAATAATAATAATAATAATAATA
>JAEEGK010013739.1_pt1 | contig 18200 bp, 14 predicted proteins | sample 8958771 | NCBI WGS metagenome assembly JAEEGK01 (sample SAMN16246547, study PRJNA631951) | gut metagenome | biome: gut microbiome; feature: rumen; material: SC-attached | host: Bos | place: Iran: Karaj | collected 2018-10
GCGCTTAAGAAGTCTAATTTCGCAATAATCTTGTTATTAGTGATGATTTCTCCTTCTTGAAGGAGCACTAAGGCGGTTAGGGCTTTTAAAATCTTTCTAATCTCTTCATTTTCTTGCACCTTTAAAGCGGTGATTTCGTTATTAATTTGAACGATTTCTAAAGGTTCAATGAAGGTGGTATTACCACTATCGGAGACGTCATAGACGATACCAGAGACTCTGCTCTTATCCACTGTTTTAACTGGTAAAACAAAGTGACCATCACGGATGGTAATATTGTCGTCATTTAAATACTTACCATATGTGAAGGCTAATGAAGTAATCTTACTTTGTAAAGTAGCCTCAGCTTTCTTTAATGATTTACGAATTTGATTTAAATCAGGAGAAGCATTATCTGCGACGGTTAATGAATTAGTGATGACACGATGAATTTCTTTTTCTAAATTGCTTAAATCAATAAAGCCACTTGTCATCTCGTTAGTGCGTGGATACATGTTATCTAGTTTCTTGAGAAACGCACTGATTTTACCAATCGTTAAAACATCTTCCGCAATAAGAGATAAATCTCTTGGTGTTAATAGACCGGTTTTCTTTGCTAAATCGATTAACACTAAGGCGTTAGCGGAAGTATGGATAGGTAAAGGACCAAATCTTACGATGATGGAACTAATTTCCTTTAAATCCTCAAGAGCATTTTTAACAGCGTCCGCACTATCATACATCTTGAGTTCATCGATATAGACTTTAGCGAGTTCGGTTTTCGCATATTCTAAGAGATGGTCTTTAATTTTATTAAATTCAAATGTTTCGTAAATGTTTTGCATACGCTTTATTTTAGCATAACAAAAATAAATTTTTCATAGTTAAAAAAGTGATATGATATTTAGTATGAGCAAAGAGATTGTTTCATTCCCTATTACAAGTGAGCAAGCACAAGAAATAATGGCGTTCTACGCTTTATTTCAAAAACCAAATAATGGAGAGTATATTACTTTCCAAGCGGACTTTTCTGGTGTCATCATCACCATCTACTGCGATAAAAAGGGCAAACATAAAGTTGTTTTCTCTGGTGGAAACGCTTTACTTGAAGCTAAAAAATGGAATAAAGAAGCGGAAGTTAAAGAGGTAGCTGTTGCCCCTAAAGGCTGGCTTTGTAAAGACAATCAAATCGGTAGCGACGAAGTCGGTGTTGGTGATTTCCTTCTTCCAGTTGTCGTTGTGGCCGCTTTTGTGCGTGGTAAAGACCTCAAAGATTTAGAACTATTCGGCGTTAAAGATAGCAAGAAACTCACTGATGAAAAGATTAGAGAAATTGCCCCCGCTTTGATTAAGAGATTCCATATCTTTAGTAAACTAAAATTACCAAACGATCACTATAATGAATTAATCGCAGAGGGCGAAAACTTGAATAGCATCAAAGCCAAAATGCATAACCGCGCCTTGCTTAATGTCTTTAAGAAAGTTCCTGATACGAGAAATATCTTTGTGGATCAATTTGTGGCAGAATCTAAATACTTTGCCTATTTAAACGATCCAAAAGAACAAAAGATTATTAACATTGCCTTTAAAACCAAAGGTGAATCATATTATCCATGTGTTGCTTTAGCAAGCTGTATTGCTAGATATGCTTTCTTATTAGAAAAAGACGCCTTAGAAAAGAAATATAAAATGACTTTCCCATTCGGTGCTTCTTCTAAAGTTAATGAATTCTCCAAGAAGTTTATCAAGAAGTATGGACTTGAAGAGTTTAAAAAAATCGCCAAGTTACACTTCGCGAATTTTAAAGAATTAATGAATGATTTAGCGTAAGCTATCTAAAACTTTTTCAAAATACTCAGGAAGTGGAATTTCGAAGACCATTTCCTTTTTTGTTTGTGGATGGATAAGTTTTAACTTATAAGCGACGAGTAATTGTCCGTCTTTATAAAGTTTATCGTAGTTCTTGCCAGCGTATAATGGGTCACCTTCGACAGGATAGCCAATCGCGGACATATGGACACGAATTTGATGGGTACGACCAGACACTAATTGGCATTTCACTAAAGTGTGGTTAGTAAATCTTTCCACCACTGAGAAATGAGTAATCGCTGGTTTACCTTCTTTAGTGACCGCCATTTTTTGACGGTTATTTTTATCTCTACCGATAGGCATTTCGACTGTCCCACTATTTTCTTTAATAACACCGCGCACTAAAGCCATATATTCTCTTGCCATTGTATGATCTTTAAGTTGTTCTGCTAAGAAATGATGGGCATTATCGTTTTTAGCAACGCATAATAAGCCAGAAGTATCTTTATCAATACGGTGAACAATACCTGGACGGATAACACCATTAATAGAAGAAAGGGAATCCGCTTGGAACATAAGAGCATTAACGAGTGTGCCTGAGTAATGGCCATTCGCAGGATGGACAACCATCCCTTGAGGCTTATTGATAATGAGAATATCAGCGTCTTCATAAACGACATCTAATGGGATATCTTCTTCCTTAATGTCGCTTTTTTGATCCACTAATTCTTCAATAAAAATCTCATCGTTTTCCTTAACCTTTACTGAAGGCTTTTCTTGCTTACCATTTAAGAGGATTTTGCCTTCCTCAATAAGCTTTGTAATATAAGAACGTGAAAGTTCACTGTTAAGGAGACTAACAGCCTTATCAAATCTTTCACCTTTTTCTTTAAAACTAACGATGTATTTCATAGGTTTACTAAATAACTACTAATTATTTACTTTCTTCGTCCTGCTTCTTTTCCATTTCAAGTTTCTCTTGTTCGCTCTTGGAAAGGACCTTTTTAGGAGCGCCTACTTGCTTGACTTTGGTTTTATTTCTTTCTTGGTAGTCTTTAACCTCGCTAATGATAACATAAATAACGAGCATAAAGGCTGCGACAACGATACAACTATCGGCAATATTGAAGTTATAACCCCAGAACCAATAGAAGTCAATCCAGTCTACGACCATACCAGAAAATAGACCACTTTCACCTTGTAATGGACCATAGAAAATACGGTCAATCATGTTACCAACTGCACCAGTAACAACCATGATTAAAGCGGCTCTCACAATGAGTTTTGTTTCTTTTCTTTTCCAAATTAAATAGAAGATTAAAGCCGCACTAATTAAGGAGGCGACAATTAAATAAATTGTTCTACTAACATTTGGATCATTAGCGCCAAAACCAAAGGCGGCATTAGGATTTAAAACATAACTAATATGAACAAAACCCCAGTCCGCAATAAGAGCTGGTGCGGTCATGCCAGAGGCCATAATTACTTGTTTAGTAATGATATCTATTGCTAAAAGCAATACAGCAAGCCAAATAAATGATTGATAGAACCATTTAAGGCCTTTTAATAAATTCTCTTTCATTATTTGACTACCTCAGCGCAGCGTTTGCATAAATATGTACCATCTTCTTGAAGGACGGCGTCACTTTCATAGTTCCAGCATCTTTCACAGAAGTGACCTGGGTGATGAATAACCTTAACTTGAGTATTTTGATAGTTAGCACCGTCATTATCTTCTTCATTAATTTCACTAACGACGAATAATTGGTTTCTAAGTTTCTTATCAAAACTATTAAATAACTTTCTTAAATCTTCGTTATTAAATTTCACAGAAACATAAGCTTCTTGAGCGGAACCAATAACTTTGTTATTTCTTGCTTCTTCTAAAGCTTTTAAGACATCATCTCTTAAGAGTTTGAAGTTATCATATTCTTTTAAGAGTTCATCATTAACTTTGTTAAATTTTGGATAATCGTAATATTGAGGATTAGATTTTCTTTCTCCTGGCATATTGCGGTTGAATTCATCCATAGTAAATGGAAGGATTGGGTTAAGAAGTCTTAATAATGTTTCACCGACTACGTATAAAGCGGTTTGTACTTGTCTTCTTCTTAAGGAATCCTTAGCTTCACAGTAAAGCACATCTTTATTGATGTCTAAATAGAAGCTACTTAAGTCTGTGGACATGAATGTCATGATGTCACTTGTGGCTTCACCAAAGTTGTATTTATCGAAAGCTTCAGTGACATTCTTAACTAGTAAGTTAAGAGATTCTAAGATATATTGATCTGGTTTAGCGAATTCATCAACCTTTGTAGCAGGATCAAAGTCCACTAAGTTCCAGGAGATGAACTTTAATGTATTACGGATTTTACGATATTGGTCAGCCACTTGTTTGATTAAGTTTTCACCAATACGCACGTCTTGTTGATAATCAACACTAGCAACCCAAAGTCTTAAGATATCAGCGCCATACACATTAGCGATCTTTGTAGGATCAACACCATTACCTTTGGATTTATGCATTTGTTCCCCGTGTTCGTCTAAGACCCAACCATGGGAGACAACATTCTTAAATGGAGCGACGTCATGAGTGGCAACACTTAAAATAAGTGAAGAGTTAAACCAACCACGATATTGGTCACTACCTTCAAGATATAAATCACTTGGATATTGGATACCTCTATCGTTTAAGACACCATTCCAAGAGGAACCACTATCGAACCAAACGTCCATAATGTCTTTTTCTTTGACGAATTTACCATTTGGAGAGTGCTCATTCTTATAGCCTTCTGGCAATAAGTCTTTGGCGTCTCTTTCATACCAAACATTGCTACCAAACTCTTTAAAGAGTTTAGCCACGTGGTCAAATACCGCTTTATCGATGATTGGTGTTTCATCTTCGGCATAGAAGATTGGGATTGGAACACCCCACGCTCTTTGACGAGAAATACACCAGTCAGCGCGGTCTTTAATCATATTCACCATTCTGGTTTCACCCCAGGCTGGATACCATTTAACGTTATGGATTTCGTTTAAGAGTTTTTCTCTAATTGGTTCAATTGAGCAGAACCACTGTTTGGTGGCTCTAAAGATGACTGGTTTATGCGTTCTCCAGTCATGTGGATAACTATGGGTAAATGTTGTGTGTTTAAGTAAAGCACCGTTTTCAGTGAGTATTTCTAAAACAACATCATTAGCCTTTTCGTAGAAAAGACCTTCTAGTCTTTCGCCTGTACCTTTCATTAATTTACCGTGTTCATCAACTGGGCAATATGGTTCTAATCCTCTATTTGGATATTTTAAGCAGACTTGATAGTCTTCCACACCATGTCCAGGAGCGGTATGAACTAAACCTGTACCAGCGTCATCGGTAACGTGTGTACCAACGATAACTAAAGAATCACGATCATAGAATGGGTGTTTGCAGACAACAAATTCTAATTCACTACCTTTGAAGCGTTTGATGAGTTCACATTTCTCTAAACCTAGTTCTTCTTTGAGTTTATCGGCGAATTCAGCGAGGAAAACAAGTTTTCCAAGATTTGTATCGTACTCACCATAAACGAAGTCTGGATGAGCGGAAATCGCTAAGTTAGCAGGTAATGTCCATGGAGTGGTTGTCCAGATGACGAGTCTAGCGTCACTATCAACGACACCTTTACCATCTCTTACAGGGAAAGCAACGTAAATACTATGTGATAAAACATCAGCGTATTCGATTTCAGCTTCCGCTAAAGCGGATTCACTACTTGGTGACCAATAAACTGGTTTTAAACCTTTATAAATTAAGCCTTGTAAGGCCATGGAAGCAAAGACTTCAATTTGTCTTGCTTCATATTCTTTTTTAAGTGTTAAATATGGATTATTAAAATCGCCTAATAAACCTAAGCGTTTTACTTGTTCTTTTTGTTTAGCCACTTGTGTTAAAGCGTATTCTTCACATTTCTTACGGAATTCGGTAAGTGGAATAGCTTTTCTATCCACACCACTTTTAGTGACCATGTTTTCAATTGGAAGGCCGTGTGTATCCCAACCAAAGACAAATGGTGTCTTATAGCCTTGCATATTCTTATAACGGACGACGAGATCCTTAAGAATACGGTTAAGCATATGGCCACAGTGCATATCACCGTTCGCGTATGGAGGGCCATCGTGTAAAACAAATTCTTTTGCCTCTTTACGATTGAGGTTCATGTTTTCGTAAACTTTTTCTTCTTCCCATTTTTTCACAAGAACAGGTTCTTTTTGATTGAGATTACCTCTCATTTCAAAGTCTGACTTGTTCATTAAGAGTGTTTGTTTGTAATCCATAATTAACTCCTTAACAATATAAAAGCGTCCCGTCTAAGGACGCTATAAGCGCGGTACCACCTTAGTTCTAAAGATTTATCTTTAGCACTTGATTCCTTCTTATCCTAGAAGTAAGGGAGGCTTACTATTAGTTCAGCTCTCATACAATGAAGTGATACCTTCATATTCTTCCCGTTTGGCTTCCACCATCCCAAACTCGCTAGCGGTAGTTTTATATGAAGACGTGTCTTCAAGGACGTCATAATTTTATTAAATTATTGAATTAAAGGCAATAGAATTGATTGATAATGAACTGCTGCCAGAAAAAATGTACTCTAATTGTCCACTTACTGGAGTATTAAGAGAAGCACCATAAACCTTCGCAATATCCTTATTATTGACTGTTCCAGTGAATATAGTGATTTCACCAACTTTAATTGTTAGTTGATAAGAACTTTCGTTATTTCCTACAAATGCTTTAACATAGCCAGCATCAATACTATATGAATTTTTTGTTTTAATAGTTAACTTGCTTAAAACGCGGTTTTTGCTTCCGAATACTGTGCCTAATTTGGTAGAGCCACTACCATTAGACCATATATTATTGATTGTCATATCTGCCGAAGAAACATCAAAAGGTGTTTCAAAATTCAAATTAAAATCGACACCAGCATAGGTCACGTTTTGGTCGACCCCTTTTTGACGCTTATTAATTCCATCTGGAGTTATTGTAATTTCGCCACTATTACATGAGGCCAAAGGATTAAGAGAAATGCGATAATTAATTCTTTGTTCACCAGCATTAATCGTGGCAATAATTGATTCACCATCGTCAGTAGAAAAGACGTGTTCACTTAATGAATTGGTGTAACCAGTTGTGACTTGTTCATAGGTGTAATTATTCAATACTTTGACTACTTTGTAGTCATTATCAGCGATTGTTTCTCCAGGAGCGTACGCTCTTTTAGCGGATTTTAAAGCGTAATGAGATAATTCCGTATTGCTTGAAGCGGAATTAAGAATACTCTCAGTATCTTGGCAGTCACTAATCTTACCCGCAGTGTCTTTAAGGTTGCCAAAAACATAATCAACTAAATGTGGATAATCAACGAATGGGTTACGGTTGCCTTGAGCATAGCCATCGATATCGTTGATATCTTTATAGACGGAGATGTTATGTTGCATCTCTAAATAATCGACAGGATAGTTTTTGTTCCATTCTAGGAGTGTGGATAGATTACCAATGGCAAAGGCGCCACTTTCACCTTGAACATAAGTGACAGGATCTTCGACGACACGTAAGCCTTTCATGGTGAAACCGTTTATTTCATCAACTTCATCATTTTTATACATCATTGCCATATAGAATATGGCACGTGCCACTCTACCTTTATCGTTATCACCTGGCTCGAAGTTAACAGGATCAAAGCTATAACCGTCTCTACCTTGGTCGGTTGTGCGGTTTTGATAGTTAGGATGAGTTTTATCCGCGACACCATAGTTTTTATTACCTCTAGATGAGTTAGCGGAAGCATCCGCGGCAATTAAATTATGGAAATCAGTCGCTCTACCCACTCTTTTGACAGCACTAGCCGTTAAAGAACCGCACATTAAAGAAGCGCAGAAAGCGTGTTCTCTTTGCCAACCTTTGTTGCTTTCACTCTTATAAACGTCATTTTCACTATAGATGACGTCGAGATATTCAAAATCTAAATAAGTATGGTCAGCGTTAATGTTTGTTTGATAATTAGGCGCGGTATAGTTAAGTGGGCGATATGTCTTATGCGAAACATCATAAAGCTTTTGTTTTAAATCTTCCCCGTTAGTCCAACTAGTAATGTCATGATAATAGCCATCATAGGCTTCTTTAGTTGGTATAAGGCTACTACTAGTGCTACTGCTACTACTTGTAGTAGAGGAAGATGTTTCTTCGCTTGAGGTAGAAGAAAAAGAACTAGTCGAATCACTACTGGAAGTATTAACTTCGCTACTTAAAGAACTAGAATGACCACCACAAGCGGTCAATGCTAGCGCGATAAATAGTGATGCAACAGTTCTTAATTTCATTAGTTTTGTAAGAAGTCTGGAAGAATGGAATTGGTGTCCATATCCTCTTCTGAATTTTCTTTTGGCTCTTCTTCCTCTTTAGAAAGAGAAGTAAAGACAGTATTTTCTTGTGGGCGAGATGGCGCTTGATAAGAAGAAGTCTTAGAGAAGTCAAAGTCTTCTTCAAAGTCACTAGCGATGACGCTCACTAAAATTTCATCGTTAAGTTGGTCGTTAATAGCAACACCGAATTTGACGTCAACATCGTGGCCAGATGCATTGATTAATAGGTTAACAGTGTCTTGCGCATCGAATAAGGAAACGTTAGGACCACATGTGACTGCCACAATTGCTCTTCTAGCACCACTGATGGAAGCTTCCAATAAAGGTGAATTAAGAGCAGCGTTAGCGGCGTCTTTAGCTCTATTTTGACCAGAACCAACACCAAAGCCAATCATCGATACGCCTGCATCCTTAAGAGTGTTACGGACATCAGCGAAGTCAAGGTTGATAACGGCTGGTAAAAGAATTAAGTTGACGACAGTTTTCACTGATTGGGCCAAAACTTTATCAGATTCGTTAAATGCGGAACTAATTGAGGAATTACCCGCAGTCATTAAGAGTTTATCGTTACTAACGACGATGATGGCATCGACGTTTTCTTTGAGTTTATTTAAGCCAGCAATGGAGTTAACCACTCTCTTTTTGCCTTCAAATGTAAATGGACGTGTGACGATAGCGATGACAAGCGCACCAGCATCACGAGCAATACGAGCAACGACAGGCGCAGCACCTGTACCTGTACCACCACCCATACCAGCAGCGACGAAAACCATGTTCGCATCTTTGACGATTTCGCGAATATCTTCGGCACTTGCTTCTGCGGCCTTTTCACCGATTTCTGGTTCACCACCAGCGCCTAAACCACCAGTGATTTCTTGACCTAAAATTAAACGATGGAGAGATTTACTTGTGCTTAAAGCTTGCTTATCAGTATTAGCGACCCAGAAATCAACGTTAGCGATTTCTTCATCGATCATTCTGTTAACAGCGTTATTACCTGCACCACCAACACCGATTACTACGATCTTAGCAGCGGGTTCGAAATTATCTAAATCATAATTTTGCATATCTATTCTCTCCTTTATTTATTATTAGCTGGGTTACGGCTAAGGACACCGACACGTGGGTGTGATTCATCATTTAAGTTTGGATACTTACTATAAGTAAGAATTGCGCCTAAGCAGTTGGTGAATGTCGCATTACGAGCGCCTAATGTCTTAGGTCTGATCACTTCGACTGTTTCACTCATCACCTTAGGGGTAATATATTGGACTAAGCCATTTAATTCCGCACCGCCACCAACGAGCATCATTGGGAAGCTGCGGTATGATTTATCGTGTTGAGCAACGATATCATTAATCGCATCGTTAAGTTGTTGTACAAAGATATCAAGTTCGCCTTTGATAATGGCGTTTAGTTCATCGTTATAATGGTGAACATCTTGGCCTGTACCATCATCAGTTGTACAGATTGGGGCTTTGAAGTTCATTTCACGGTAATCGATACCATACATGATTTTATATTTCTCAGCGTCTGCTTCATTAATATTGAACTTTTCAATAATTCTTTCTGTGATGTTATCACCACCCCATTCAAAGAATGTTGAGCCGTATAAGGCCCCGTTACCAATAAATGAGACGGTTGTGATATTACTCCCAATATCCACAAGGATGAAACTTGATGGCATATTTGGATATGAACTAATTAATTCAGTGGCGGCTAAACTTGAGATAACGTTTCTTCTAGAAACCATACCTCCGTTAGCGAGCACTGTTTGATAATTATCGACGAGCACGCTTGGGAGCGTTTGCACTTTCGCGCTCACGGTTAATGTGCTTGAGGATTCACCCATTGGTGGGCGAGCGAAGATGCGTCCGTGATCAAGTGTGAAACTTTCAGGAACAACATCCACTAAAGCTTTATCATTAAGTGGATAAGCACTATTTCTAATTAAAGCATAGATATTTTTAATATCGAGGTTACTGATTTTGCTATCTTCAGTGACCACTGTTGTAACTTGTCTAGTTTGATAAATTCCTAAGCCATATGGAGGCAAACAAAGAAGGACATCAGTGATGTTAAGTTTAAGTTTAGCGCTTGGATCAGTGAATTCACGGATTGATTTAATTGTTTCCGCTACTTTACTAGCGTCAATAAAATTGCCACCTTCAATACAGAACCCATAAGGTTTTGTTAAGGTGTATAAGACATATACTTGTCCGTCGATTTCATAACCAACGACTAATTTTAATTTCTTGCTTCCAAGCTCAATTGCGGCAATAGGTTTATCCATAATAAAAGTCCAACTTTACTATATTCTAAATAACTTTTTTTCTTATTACAATAAATTAACTATTTATTAGTTAAGAAAGTTACTTTGGCGATAATATTTAACTTACTTTTTACTAATTATGTACTGAAAAACCACTAAATACGAAAAAGAAGTCATAGACAACACTACGACTTCAGTCCATGGGGAAATGGACAAATAAGGAGAAATTTTTATTAATAAGAGGATAGATCAACGCTATCTTCTTCTAATAACTCAGGTTCTTCTGCCTCGGCGTGTTGGGCTTGAGAAGCGATTTCACGCATTGTTATGTAGGTTGGAACAGCAACAATCGTTCCAATAGAAATAACAGCTAGGAAGATGAAACCTAATTTTCTGAATTGGTAATACATACCCTTATGATTGAATTTGACTAATTTGTCTTTCATAACCATGATTGTTGCCTCCTTTCTTTCCTTGCAATAATCCTTAGCTTGGCACTAGCGCTTCTATGATTCATTTCTAGTTCAGCTTCGCTAGCGACAATCGGTTTACGATTAATAAGGTCGAATTCTTTTTCTTTTTCTAGCATTGGTCCGTCGATACGGTTACCTTCGCTAATGGCCGCTTCTTTGAAATAGTTTTTAACTATTCTATCTTCACCACTGTGGAAGGTGATAACGGCTAATCTTCCACCTGGTTTTAAATGTTTTAAGGCGGCAGTTAATGCCTTTTCTAAGACATTAAGTTCATCGTTGACTGCGATTCTTAATGCTTGGAATACTTGTTTAGCGGGATGCCCCACTTTCTTGAGCTCTTTCATTGGCTTACTTCTTTTAATAATCTCCACTAACTCTAAGGTAGTTTCGATTGGTTTAGCCTCACGAGCTTTAATGATGTTTTTAGCGATGGAGTATGAGTATTTCTCTTCTCCGTATATTTGAAAGATTTTTGTTAAATCTTCTAAAGCATAATTATTGATGATTTGATAGGCGGTGAGATCTTGTCTTTGATCCATGCGCATATCAAGTCGTGCGTCTTCTTTATAAGAGAATCCTCTTTCTCCTTTATCAAATTGTGGAGAAGAGACACCAAGATCCATTAAGATGCCATCAACTTCTTTAATACCTAGATTAGCGAGAATTGTTTCTAATTCTGAGAAATTAGCTCTCACCATTTCAAACTTGTTTGAAATTTTACTAAGTCTGGCGGTGGAAGCGACGATAGCTTCCTCGTCTTGGTCAACACAGATGAGACGACCGTCTTTTAAGCGAGCCAATATTTCACTACTATGGCCACCTCTTCCGACAGTGAGGTCGACGTATGTGCCAGATGGGTTGATGTTTAGTCCTTGGATAGTTTCGTTTAGAAGGACGGGGATATGTTCAGCCATACCCTATTCCTTCTTAGCATCGATGTTTTCAGCAATGCTTTCGAATTCGTCTCTAATACCGTTTTCGTATTCTTCGTATTTAGCTTTATCCCATACTTCGATGTGATCACCAATACCGAGAACGAGAACTTCTTTAGAGATGTTGTATTTGGTAAGTAGAGCGGTTGGAATTTGGACTCTGCCTAATTTATCGACTTCCATTTCGTAAGTTGAAGCGAATTGGAGACGTAAATAGTCACGAACCTTCGATTGGTTGAATGAGAGTCTAGAGAATTCTTCGACAAGTTTTTGGTATCTTTCTTCGTTGTATAAAGAGAGAGATCCTTCAAATCCCTTCATAATGTAGACCTTATAGCCTAATTCCTCACGCATTTTGCGAGGTATCATTAAACGGCCTTTTTCGTCAAGATTATGAGTAAAACTTCCGAAATACATTATTTCCCACTTTCTCCCACTGTATTACCACTGGTACCTATATTATTCCACGGCAAAAAACGAATTGCAATACATATTTAAAGAAATATTAAGATAAAGAAAAATCCCATTTTGTGGATGGGATTTACACTTTAACTTCTTTAAGAAGTTATATTATTTATCTTCGTCAAACTCAATGGAATCTAAGATATCGAATGCACTATTTTTCTTGGTGCTTTTTTCTTTGAGCAGTTCTTCTTCACTCAAGACGCGATAACCATTACCACTTTTTGGTAGTTCGGCACCTTTTTTGACGATGTTATGTGGTACTTCGGCAAGTATTAAGGCCAGAATATATGGATCTAAATCGATTTCCACACCTGGTTCATAGTAGCAATCTTCACTTTCACCTTCTTTATCATCGCTGAAATAGAAGGAATCATGGAACTTTACATCCATTGGTACATCGTCAAGCGTGTAAGAACAAGAAGCTATCACACTAGCGCTACCATTAATTTTAACTTGGAGCGCATCACCAAATTCAGTGGCCACGACTTTGACTTTGCATGCATCAATTCTTTTGACGTGGTTTTCATCAAATGGGTAGCTTGAAAAGTCGACTTCCTCTTCGAAAGTTTCGGCTTTGTTTTCTGGTAATATCGCTCTATTTAATTTCATTAACCACGAATCTCCGCTTTGAAGTTACGAGATAATTCGAACTTAATCTTTTCTTCTGCATCATTAACTTCTTTTTCAGTTAATGTGCCTTCATCTTTACGGTAGGTGACGGAAATCGCCATAGACTTCTTACCTTCAGCAATACCTGTACCTTGGTAGATATCAAAGACTTCACAGCCGACAACATAAGAGCCGCCGACTTTCTTAACGGCTTTCACTAAATCACCAGCGGCAATATTAGCGTCTAAAACAAAGGCTAAGTCTCTAGAAACACTTGGGAATCTACTAATTTGTGTCATCTTTGTTTCGCTAACTTTGGCTTCGAGTAAAGCTTCAAGATCCATTTCTAAAACCACAGCGGCTGTTTTACCTAAATCGAATTTTTCGATTTGGTTTGGATGAAGTTCACCTAAAACACCAATCTTCTTATTTTGGAAAATGATAGAAGCAGCTTTGCCTGGATGGAGTTCATCACCTTCATCAACAAATCTATCAAATCTATAACGCGTTGGTTCAATACCTAAGACAGTGAAGATACCTTCCACTAGGCCTTTCATATGGAAGAAGTTATAGTTTTCTTTTCTTAAAAGACCTTGTCTAATATCTTGACCCACTAAAACGATGGCTAAGTGTTCACTTCTTGAAACTTTGCTAATCATATTCGCAGTTTCAAATAAGGCTAAGTTCTTATTTTGTCTAGCGACGTTATAGCTAGCCGTGCTTAATAAGGAACCTAAAATATGGGTTCTAAATACTTCTCTTTCATCGGTTAATGGATTTAAGATAACGTAATGTTCTTCTTTATTTAATAAAGAGAATTCATCTTTTCTCTTCTTGGAAACAAGAGAATAAGTGACGCATTCATCTAAACCTTGGGCTAATAAGTAGTTGGTAATATTTCTCAGGCGTTTTTGTCTAAGAGTTAACGCACCGACTTTAACATCTAAGCATGGTAAGATGCTCTTCACATTATCCATGCCTAATAAACGAATGACTTCTTCGCTTAAGTCAGCGTCACAAGTAACGTCTAAACGATACTCTGGAACAGTGACTAAGAATTCGTTATCGTTAACAAATTCTAAAGCAAAGTTAAGTCTTTCTAAGACATTAACGATTTGTTCTTTAGAGAATCCTGTACCTAAACGATCGTTAATCTTCTTAATAGAAGTTTTAATTCTTTCATCGTTTGGTTTTTCATTTAAATAATTAACGGCGTTACTATTTTCTTTAGCGTCGCATAATTCATTAATTAACGCGGCGGCATAGTCTAAGACAAAAGCACTTTGGAAGTGATTTGTGCCTTTGACGAATCTTTGAGAAGATTCGCTCACTAAGCCTAAACGGTTAGATGTATGACGGATTGAAGCACCATCAAATGAAGCGGCTTCGATATAAATGTTCTTAGTGTTTTCATCAACTGCGCACGCTAAGGAGCCCATCACACCACCTAAGCACATTGGTTTATTATCGGAGCAAATGACGATATCGCCTTTGATAATTTTATAGGTCTTTTCATCAAGAGCGACGAAATCACCTTCATAGTCATCTTGAGCGTATAATTCCGCTTTTGGAAGTTTATCCGCATCATACATATGTAATGGTTGACCAGTCATGAGCATGACATAGTTACCAATATCAACGATATTGTTAATGCTACGAACACCCATCGCCATGAGATATTGACTCATCCAAGATGGAGATGGTTTGGTGACAATATTTCTAATTTCTTTACCCGCAAATTGCGTACATCTATTGGTCTTAGATCCCACTACTAATTTGGTCTTGAAATCTTCTTTTGCTTCAACTTTTGGTAAAGTGACTTTTCTTTCAAATAATGCACCGAGTTCACGAGCAACATTGAAGACACTTAATAAATCTGGACGATTGGCTAAAACGTTTAAGTTTAAGACGACATCATCTAAACCTAAATAGCCTAAGACATTTTCTTCACCAACTGGAGCATCGGCTGGTAATTCTTCGATACCCGCTTTTTGGTAATCACTTAAATATTTAGCGTCGACACCGAGTTCTAAAAGTGAGCAGCACATGCCATTACTTTCTTCACCACGGATGACACCTTTTTTAATTTCGATTTCTGGGAGTTTAGCGCCTACACGCGCAACAATAACTTTTAAACCCGCACGTGCGTTAGGGGCACCACACACAATTTGTGTCACACCATATTTTTCACCAAGATTAACTTGTAAAACATGGAGATGGTCACTATTTGGGTGAGCAACACATTCTTTGACTTCACCAATGACGAGATTTGTGCCACTGGCTAAGCGTCTAATCTCTTCAATTTCGACACCAGCGAATGTTAATTTCTTAGCGATTTCTTCTGGTGATAAGCCTTCTAAAGAGACATATTGATTAACGTTTTTTAAACTGACTAACATCTTTATTGACCTCCCACCATTAGCTCATTTTCTTGAATTGCTTCAAGAATCTGACATCGTTTTGATAGATTTTACGAATATCATCAATGCCGTATCTTAATACAGCCACACGTTCGATACCAACGCCAAAGGCGAAACCACTATATTGTTCTGGATCATAGCCATTCATCTTAAGGACGTTAGGATGGACCATACCAGCACCTAAGATTTCAATATAGCCTGTGCCTTTACACATATTGCAGCCTTTACCACCACAGTTAGCGCAGGTGATATCAACTTCCACGCTTGGTTCAGTGAATGGGAAGTAAGAACTTCTTAATCTAATTTCACGTTTTTCACCAAACATCTTTTTAGCGAATAATTCTAAGGTCGCTTTTAAGTGACCGATATTAATACCCTTATCAATAACTAAACCTTCGATTTGGGCGAATTGATGTGAGTGAGTGGCATCATCATCGTCTCTACGATAGGTTTTACCTGGGCAGATAATTCTAATTGGCGCACCTTTTTTAGCTTCCATGGTTCTAGCTTGAACTGGGGAAGTATGAGTTCTTAATAACTCATTTTCATTAATATAGAAGGTGTCTTGCATATCTCTAGCTGGGTGATCTTTAGGGATATTTAAGAGTTCGAAGTTATATAAGTCTTGTTCGATTTCTGGACCATCAGCCACTTCAAAACCCATACCTAAGAAGATATCAATCATTTCATCACGAATGACATAGAATGGGTTTCTACCACCAGCTTCATAATTAACACCTGGTAAAGAGATATCGATTTGTTCTTTTTCTAATTTTTCTTTTAATTCCTTATTTTTCAAATAAGTCATCTTTTCTTCAATCGCGGTAGTAATTGCCACGCGAACTTCAGTAAGGGCGGCACCAAAAGATTTTCTTTCTTCTGGTGGTAATTGACCGATTTGTGAAGTTAATGAAGAAAGTTCGCTCTTCTTTGATAAGTAGGTATTGCGTACAGTATTTAAAGAATCAACACTGCTTGCTTCTTCTACTTCCTTAAGAGCGGCGTTCTTTAGATTTAATAATTTTTCATTTTCCATAAAGAGCCTCACTTACAAAATCGTTATTGATTATAGCACAAAAAACCATATTACATATTGTAATTTGTAATATTGTTTTGTTTTTTATGCTCGAAACATTCTTAGCGATTGAATATTCCACGTAAATCATCAACATCAAAGTCCAACGTACTTTGATAGTTTTCGTTAAATTCTCCACTTTCACTATAGCTTAAGCTTGGGCGCATTGAGCCGTAAATGAAGCATGGATATACTCTGGCATTTAAGATCATATCCGCTCCACTCATGGAGTTAATTGTGAAATCAATTTCAAGCAATAAATCGATATTAGCGATGTAGCTAATACGGTAATAGCCTTCCTTAGTGCCGATATATAAAGGTTCATGATATTCATCTTTGATGCCAGAAAGAACATCGGCTTTAATTTCTTCTCTCATCACTGAATCATGAGAGATGATTCTTCCATCATTACGCTTCCAGTTGAGGTTACCATAACTAGAAGAAAGTGTGGCACCAAGGTCTTTTGGTTTACCGCTTTGGTCAATCGTTAAATCTAAAGCCAATTCTTGTCCATCAATTAGCTTTGTTAATGGATATCTAGCGGTCTCGGTTTTATCACCTAAACAGTAGACTTTTTTCACCATATTAACGATGCTATCTTGGAAATCAATTTCATCCTTGTTTTCAAAAGAAACACTGACTCTATCATAACTATTTTCTTTATGATTGACGGCAGCACCATTAGCGATTTCCACGTTTTTAACTTCGCCCATATAGAAGAGAGCTTTACCGCCTCCACCATCGTTAAGATAGCCAATCATTGGGAAGACATTATAGGCATAAGTCGTACCACTTTCATGCTTTAAGTCCACTCTTTGGGTCTGCTTACTCGCGTAGTTTCTAATATCAACTTTATCGTAAACAGCGTTAGCGACCATGTCGCAGTAGACGTAGTCTAAATCTTGGTCCCACTTATTATTAAATTCATAATAGTAGTCACCTTCACGATAGCCTTCTACTGAACGGCCATCATATATGGCTTTTTCTAAATAGCCAACATAAACTTCCTTAAGTGGGCAGTTACCACGTTCCATGAATTTCACGACGTGATACATTGGTGTTTTAGGGGCCACTAAGTTGATATCAAAGGAAATGTGATTGTTTTTGAAAAGGAAATCAATGTATTTCTTACCAGGTGTCTTAAGACTTTCTAATTGCTCATGTGGGATGAGTTTTTCCGTAAACGGAATAGTCGCCACTGTTTGATCTTCATATTCGATTTGCATCTTCATACCAATGTAGGAAAGATAGCCAATTTCTACGGAATCTTTAGGCACATTAAGAAGAGTAACATTAGTGACCGGCGTTTCCTTTTCTGGAATAGAAACCGCGAAGACGGCGTCATTCATGATTGGCTTAACAGTTTGTGGTTTTTTATTGCCACATCCAGACATGAAAGGAATGGCTAGAAGGGCTAATAAGAATATGTTAACGCGTTTCATATTAGGCCACCTCCCCGATTCTGGCATATATGCCATGGACTTTTATATTACCCGTCACTTTACTAATATCTGTATCCCAACAGACGAAATGATATCCCGTCATATTTTTATCACGCACCGCTGCTTCTGGTTCAATCGCGGCTTCTTCATTAAGCACCCAAGTTGAGAAGATAAGATTATTAAAGCCATCATAGAATTCCACAAGATAGTTAACGTGTGGAATGTAACGTGATTTAAAGTGTAGGTCTTCATCACCCATAACGTATGGCTTGGATAAATCAACGACTTCGTCGTTAAGCATCCAGCCTTTGAAGATTTG